>Ga0114960_10001585_pt1 | contig 18029 bp, 16 predicted proteins | sample C_130625_MF_Meta_FD_92637 | JGI IMG/M metagenome (GOLD analysis project Ga0114960, IMG submission 92637) | Freshwater microbial communities from Lake Croche, Canada to study carbon cycling - C_130625_MF_MetaG | ecosystem: Environmental > Aquatic > Freshwater > Lake | place: Lake Croche, Canada... | reverse complement strand
TTTAAAAGAAATTGAGAATGAGCAGGAAGAGTACTGGAACACAATGACCAAAGAGCAGCAATTGATGGTATTCTGTGCCGTGGTTAGGCGCATTCATAGAGCCGAGCTTGTGGAGCAACGAAGCTACCGCGGTGTTCTATATGATGCATTTGACTTTGGTATGGAGTCTTATGTCCGAGCGCAGGATGCAGGCTATCTCGACATTCACAATCTACTAGTTAAGGATGAATCATGAAATACACAACTCAAGTGCAAGAAAACGAATCCGGTGACCTTTATATCGAGATGTCACCTGAAGTCCTGGAGAAAGCCGGAATGTCCGAGGGTGATACTGTACAATGGACGGATCTCGGTGATGGTACCTGGACGCTGACTCGAAAAGAGCCTGTGAAGCTGAAGACTGAATTCGTTATGGTAGAGGTCATCTCCACATACCGTATGAGATATGCTATCGAAGTGCCAGTGGGTAAACGGCATGAGGCGATTGTTAAAGTTGAAGACGGTCAGGTAGTTGAATTCAGCCAGCTTCATCTTGGCGAAAAAATCATCTCAGATCGTATTGTATCTGAGAAAGAACTCCTTGAACTATGTGATGAGGACAACGGCTACAGTCGCAACTGGGATGAGACGTTACAACTCAAATGCTTTGTTAATCTTTTGGATGATGAAGAATGAAAGTTGCTGATGGTTGTATGTTAAAATATTATTTTACTGGAAGTATTTATGCCTAAGATTGCATTGGCAAGTGACATCCATTTGGAGTTTGGAGGCATCATTCTGAAAAATGAGGAGAATGCTGACGTACTACTCCTGAGCGGTGACATTATGGTCGCTGATAAGTATAAAGGTAATCAAATATTTAAAGATTTCCTTAGTAGAGTAAGCTTTCAATTTCCGCATGTGGTTTACATTGCCGGCAATCATGAGTTTTATGACGGGCACTTTGATTATAGCATTGATCATTTGCGCAATGTGTGTGCTGAGTTTCCCAATATCTACTTTTTGGAAGATGACATCAAGTACATCGATGATGTTATCTTCATTGGGTGCACACTCTGGACCGACATGAATCGCGGTGATCCGAACACCATGTTTGATGTAATGAATAGAATGAACGATTTCCGAAAGATTCGGGCGACTGAATCATGGCACCGTCTTCACCCTGAGTGGGTGGTGAGTCGCCATCGAAAGAGTTTGGAATACATCAAAACAACGATCAACGGACACTACGATAAGAAATATGTGGTGGTGGGACATCATGCACCTTCTAAGTTGTCTACCCATCCTCGATATAAGAATGACGTTGAGATTAACGGAGCATATAGTTCCGATCTTAGTGAGTTTATTCTGGATCATCCACAGATCAAACTTTGGACGCATGGTCACACCCACGATCCATATGACTATCGAATCGGTAGCACCAGAATCGCATGCAATCCGAGAGGATATATTGGGTATGAAAAGTTAGCGAATACCTTTCAACTCAAATATTTTGAAGTCTGATATTATTTTAGGAAACATAATGAAAAACATCTTTGCTACCACACTACTTGCATTTGCACTCACAAATGCTTTTGCTGAAAATAATCATAATACCGGAAATACCGGAGGAAGTAATGCGGCTCTATCCTCGGCTAGTTCATTTTCAGCATCCGTCTCCGGAGCATCTGCTGGAGCGAGTAATTACTCTACATTGAGTAATACTGGAGGCAACAGTCAAAACACCAATACGATTTCGGGTGGAGTCACCACGAATAACAATAGCGCAGGCGTGAGTGGAGGTAACAGTCAAAACAGTATCAGTAACATTGGCAATGCCAGTTTGGGTGTTAGCGTGACTGATCCTGTTAACCTGTCGACCTCCACTCAAATTAACACTACGAATAACATGCCTCGAATTCCTGTTGCACAAGCATATGCGGCTCCAATCACAGCAAGTAATGGAACCTGTATGGGGTCCAGTAGTGGCGGAGCGCAAGGTCTTGGCTTCGGTGTAAGTGTCGCGAGTACTTGGCAAGATACGGGTTGTGATCGACGCTATAATGCACAAATGCTTAACCAACTTGGTGCTCGCGATGCGGCTCTGGCTCTTATGTGTCAGGACGCCCAAGTTCGTTTGGCAATGTCCAAGACTTCAACTCCTTGTGTGGAATAATTAAAATGGATAATGATATAGATCGTTTTCTTGCGGAACACAGTAATGGACGATGGGTGACCGAGTCGCAGGAGGATTATATATTTCATCTTCAAGATGAGGTCAAGCGACTGACCGCTGAGAACAAACAATTAACGACCGACTTAGTAGCATTACGCGCAAAGTCTATTATCGAATTTACAGGTAAGATGCCTGCGCGTAAATTTCCAGATGAGGATACTAAATGAACGATAAAACATTGGTTGAGCGGTTGAAAGCTGCTGGTAAATACTACTGCGCCTATCACGATTTATTTTTGCTGTGCCGAGAAGCCGCCACAGAAATCGAAAGGATGGAATTACTGTGTCAAGAAGCCGGCGCAGAGATCGAGAGGGTGGAAGATGAGTTAATAACTCTTACCGAGAAATACAACGTGGCACTTAAAGCTAACGTGGAACTAAACAGGCTAATAGCCGACGTAGGCTATGACAAAGAAAGTTCACCGAACGATATAGGAACAGACAGAGAATATCTTCGCGTATTTGAGGCGGCGCAGGACAGCCTGCAGCGCGCCATCGATGCGGCGAGAAAGTTGGCCGCAAAAACTATTAAGCAGGCCGAGCCGGTGGCGTATCAAGACACCGCAAAGCCGACCGAGATTGTCGCCGCAGAAGACTGGGAAAACATTGATTCCGCGTGGCACTGGATGTATCGCCCGCTCTACGCCGCGCCCCAGCAAGCCGAGCCGATGTCTTCACTCCAACGATACAACGAAATTATGGCTGAAGACCCCGAGATTTACACCGGAAATGCTCTGGAGCGACTGCGGTTCTTCTGTTCGCTGGCAATGCCAGAGCAAGACTGGCTTGATGTTGAGACTTTCTTTGATGATGTGGAAAAAGAGTTGGATGTATGCGGCGAGCGCGAGCAGAAAATTACCGAAGCAATACGCAACTTTGGGTTAACTCTTGTCCAAACCGAACAAGGATTTCAAGTTCTGCGGTTGGCTCCCATTGAGGCTCAAGAGTTATATGCCAATAAAATTAAAGGATGTGAGTATTATGATTGACCGGTACCTAGAACTAATCGAGAGGATTACATCCTATCTAGAGACTGGAGAACTATAAATTATGAACGAAGAATCAATTTGGCATCGGCGCGGCCGAATAGACAAGGCGCGCCGAGACAAAAATACAGAACTCATGGAAGAGTATGATCGTACCGTGTATTATCCTGCCAGACTTGCTTTGCAAGAAGAATGTGCTAACAGTGCAGAGGGTCACAATCAACATACATATCACGACAATGGTCTAGGCTGGCACTGGTGGTACTGTGGCAAATGCGGCGCTAGGCATAGTTCGGAACAACATACTGTATACGGTAAGGATGAAGATGATGAACAAACAATTTGAGGATTTGATGTATGAAGCAGGGCTAACTGCACAGGGATGCTGGGATAGCTTTGATGCATACGATAAAGATGCAATTGAACGATTCGCGGAGCTGATCGTTCAGAAATGTGTGGAGAAGGCCGATTCCGTCGCAGATGATGTTTCTAGCACCAGGGAAGAGTGCATTGGAGCGGCAAATGCAGGAACAGCAATTTATAAACATTTTGGAGTTGAATTATGACTATTGCCAATGAAGGATACGTGTTTGCTATTCCACGAGCGCCTGAACCAGTGGGATACTGGGTACTGTATACTGAGGGTCCTATGCGTACTAAATTTCCCATGTACCATAAACCCACGGCAGAACAGATTGCGAACACGGAACAACTGCTGGGCTGGGGCTGGAAGGATGCTGAATGAAAGTAGAGATTGAGATTGACGATGATGCATCTTCTCTTATCGTAAGAAAGTCATTGAAAGAGTCTATCGAGCTATGCTTGAATCGTCCTTATTTATTTGTTGAGAATGGAACACAACTAATTGATGCTCTAAAGATGGTATTGGCATGGTATTCGGTACCGGATGATCCTGCCCTCACGGAATATTTTGCAAAGATCGCTATCATGGAAATAAAAGTGCGAGATTGCATTAAGGGTGATTATCCCGCATAGATGATTAATCATGTTTGAAAAACTAGCATCATTGACCTTTGCTGCATTCATCACCGGATGCTCAATTCCTTGTCATGCGACTGATGTCAGCCGAGATGACCTTAATACTGCGCTGACCGTGACGGCTCTTGCGGCACATGCGGCTGATTGGAATCAGACTCTACAGATCGCTAGGAATCCAAATTCATACTATGAAAGAAATGTGGTTCTAGGATCGCATCCATCAGTCTCGCAGGTCAATGCATACTTTGCGGTATCGGCAATCAGTCTACTAGTGCTTTCCCAATACCTATCCCCACAGGATCGAACCGTTCTATTGGGAGCATGGACTGCGATTGAGGTCTATGCAGTCGGGCGTAATCGCGTCTCTCTAGGACTTCGACTCACATTCTAAGTCATTCCCCGCAATCGATTGAAGACTTCATTATTGCCGGTTTATCCGGCTTTTCTTTTGCCTAGGCAATAATACCCTGATGCATTGACAGATGACGGAGCATAGCATATAATGCTTCTGTCCCTAGCCCCTCCGACCCATATGACCAAACGTAATCGACAGAATATAACAGCCTTTGTATATGATAAGAGAGGTAGATTACTCTCCGTAGGAAGAAATAGCTATATAAAGACACATCCTATGCAGGCTAGAATGGCTCGCGAAGCAGGGGAAGATGAGAAGATATATCTACATGCTGAGATAGATGCCCTAGTTAAAGTAAGGGATTGGGGTCTAGCGCATAAACTAGTTATCACACGATTTACAAAAGATGGTAATCCAGCATCAGCTAGACCATGTAAAGTCTGTGAGAGAATGATTAAGTTAGTTAACATTAAAGAAGTTCAACATACCTAAGGTGCTACTATGACTAATAAGAAGATTTGGGTTGATCCTCCATCAGGATGGAACTATGGCTTTCCTAAAGTATATCAACCTTCCGATGAAGTGTCGTTTGCACAATGGCTTGTAAGAGAAGGGTATCCACAAGCTTTGATTACTGAGTTTGGAGATCACTTCTATTGCCGGCAATGGAATTATGATGATAATGGAGAATCAGAATGAAGATTAGAATTGGACCGTATAAGGGCTGGGTAGGACCTTATCAGATTGCGGAGAAGCTTTGCTTTTGGACTAAAACTGAAGATAAGTATAGTTCAGATCGATATCCTGATTGGGTTCATACCTTTGGTGAATGGCTAGCTGGTAAAGATGGTCATGAGACATGGCTATCCAAAGCTTGTAATTGGATTCATTCGAAGCGTACACGCACAATCAAAGTTAGAATTGACGAATATGATACATGGAGCATGGACTCTACTCTTGCATATATCATTCTACCTATGCTTAAACAATTGCAGAAGAGTAAGCACGGGTCTGCAATTGTTGATGATGAGGATGTGCCAGAACATCTTCGCAGTACGACTGAGGAAGCACAGGCTGCTAAAAAGGATGAATGGGATACCGATGGCAATCTTCATGCGCGTTGGGATTGGGTCATGAATGAGATGATCTTTGCATTTGAATCAAAGAACTCGGATTGGGATGCAAAGTACTTCCCCAAAAAAGAGGACTCTTGGAAACTCGATTCTGAAGATATGATTATTGATTTTGATAGCATGAAAGTGGAGCAGGATAGAATCTGCAATGGGTTTCGACTCTTTGGAAAATATTATGAAGGTTTGTGGGATTGATGTTTGCTGTATCCTTATATATATTGAGATACAATACAGCAAACATGACTAGAATATGACTATCTCCGTAATCACAACTGTCGGTACCGATACCGGAGAAGCAAGTTATTCTACATCTGGAACTGTCACAAACTCCTCAACTATAACGACTTCGGTTGGTGATGTCGTATTTGTTTTTCATTCCTATTTAAATCAATCACCTTATTTTTCGGTAATATCATGTTCCGTTTCTGGAGGAACAGGATCATATGTCTCAGGATCTGGTATATCATCGGTTTATGGTAATGTCGCGTCTCAATCATTTTATAGAGTTGCTACTGTATCAGAAACATTTAAAGTAACGACGACTCTTGCATCGGCGGTGTTGAATAGAAGACTCTTTGTTGCGGTATTAAGATCATCAACCGGAACAATTAGTTTTTCATCAAATGCAACAGTACCGACCAACGGTTTTGATCCAGTAGCATATCCAGGTTTAAATAGCATATCGACACAATCAGTTCCCAATAATTCAATTATTATTATTGGACTATCTTCTCAAGACACTGCGCCATCTTTTGTGGCTGGTTCTGGATATTCATTACTATCAACTTCAGACACTGATGTTGCATTATATCAATTAAATTCGACTGCAACATCAACAACACCATCATTTACTAATAGCGCAACTGCATTACGTGTTAGGGCTTCTGGATTTATTTTTTACGATTCTCCTAATGTTCCAGGTAATCTTTTTGTGCCCACAACGGTAGGATCAGATACCGGATTTGCAAGCTACGCTTCCTCAGGAACTACTATCAACTCGGCAAGTGTCACCACGCAGGTTGGTGATGTGGTATTTGCATATATCTCATATCTCGCTCCCACCTCACAGCCAGTAGCCATAACAATGTCAGGTGGAACTGGAACTTGGGTATCAGGTGCACCTGTTGAAAACTCAGCACAAAATTATGCCGCACAAGCATTTTATAGAAAAGCGACCTCAGCAGAAACTTTTAGCGTAACCGGAACTTTTGCGACTTCAGTCTCTAACAAAAAAATTACCGTTTCGATAGTTAGATCGACAACTGGTTCGATTGATGTAGTGTAATCAAATCGCATTTCTTAATAAAATCGCACTATTTAAATTATAAATATTGCGATAAAATAAGGATATGCGAATGCTAGGTACTATAATAGTTAATGGTAGTTGGTATATAGGAGGACCTGCAGGATCTCCAGGCACAGCGACTCCCCCTACCATTACATCACCCACATCATTGCCAGTGGGTACAATCAATACAGCCTACGCTAACACACAATTTACCGCTACTGGTAATACTCCGATTACTTGGTCGATCACATCAGGAACTTTACCTAGTGGTCTAACCTTTAACTCAAGTGGTCTACTGTTCGGCACACCAACTGCATCGGCAACCGGAAATATTCAGTTTACTGCTGCTAATAGTGTAGGCAGCGCAAATGTGACGTTGCCACTGACCGTCAATTCCGTTGCTACCGCTCCGACTGTTACTACTACGACACTCCCATCTGCTTCGGTTGGTGCATCATATAGTTTCAACCTTGCAGCAACAGGCACAACACCATATACCTGGGCAGTCCAGTCAGGTATACTACCAAATGGATTGGGTCTGTCTAGCACTGGAGTTATTTCCGGTACGCCAACTACACAGGGAACAACAAGTGGGTTGGTATTTAGAGCGACGAATAGCGTAGGATTCGCAGATTCGACTACAATGTCACTAGCGATCAATGCTGCTGGTGTAGGTGCGCCTGTGATTACCAACTATTACATGTCAGCCGGTTTGGCTGGAGCGCCCTATAGTTATACTCTAGGGGCAACCGGTGCACCGACCATTACATGGACACTAGTAAATGGAACGCTACCTCCAGGGTTAAGCCTTGCAAGTAACGGCGTTATCTCAGGAACGCCGACTTCAACATCAACCAGTTCCGGTCTGATATTTAGAGCAACTAATGGCAGCGGTACCGCAGATACGCCTTCCCAAGATTTTGCGGCAGCAGGAACAGCCGTTACGTATCCTTCATATCCCCCTCTCGGCGTAGTTGGAACTTCCTATACCCCAATTCAATTTATAGCATCCGGAACAGCACCAATCAATTGGTCTGTGTCAAGCGGTGCATTGCCCTCAGGGATGACGTTTAGTTCCAGTGGTGTTCTTTCTGGAACACCTACATCAGCCGTTTCCGGTAACCTTGTTAGTTTCCAAGCATCTAACGTTTTTGGTTCTAGTAGCACAAGATTAAAAATCACTGCAAGTCCATCGGGTAGTGCTCCAGCTGTTCCTAGCAATACTGTCACCACTGCGTTGACTGCTACAGGTACGGGAACAACTTACAGCGTCTATAACGATACAGACATGGATAACGTGCCATGGGGAGCCTTAGGCGCGGGCGATGTCGTCAACATTTACTGGAAGTCAACTCCCTACGCTCGCAAGTGGGGTATGGGTAGAAACATTGCAAATACAGGAACGGCATCGAACCCGATAATTGTTAACGGCGTAACAGACGCCAGCGGAAATCGCCCGAAATTTAATTTTAATGGCGCGACGACGGCAAAAGGCAGTAATCCTAGTTTGCTGACCGGTCCATATTTCGGTAATACTGCTTACGATTTATATAATCAAGCAGATCCATATAATAACCTTGAAGATTACACTGGTGTTCTTATTAGAGGTTTTTATCAAAGCAGCCCTGCTTTTATTCAAATTAAAAACCTTGAACTATACGGAGCTAGAGGTACGTTTACATCACTATCTGGAATTACAACATCTTATATTACCTCACCATTAGGATATCCAACTAGCGCAATACGGGTTCAAAATGGCAACGATATATTGATTGAAAATTGCGTGATTAAAGATTGCGGATGGGGTATGTTTACTCAAACAAACGGTCCGAATCTTGTTGATACGGTTAATCGATTTACGATGCGAAAGTGTTTCCTTTCTGGTAACGGTGTTGTTGGATCGGGTACTGAGCATAATGCTTACATTCAAGGAACAAACCCAGTTATTGAGGGTAATTATTTCGGTCCATTAATAGATGGTGCGCTTGGATCTTCATACAAATCACGCGCATCTGGTGAGATTTTCAGATATAACTGGGTAGAAACAAACGCTAGAGCAATCGATTTCGTTGAGCCAGAAGATCAGGCATCTGGAATCATAGGAATTTATGACCAGTCTGATTATGGTATTGATCACGTTTACGGTAATGTCATAGCCGTCGATGAAGATCAAATGAAAACTCAAAATGAAGTTTATCATCCATTTCATTTTGGAAGCGACAAGAACTATTATCCCGAATTCAATCCACTCTATGCTTCAACGGGCACTTCGTTAATTGATAAAGATACTAATTGGACAGGAACGGCAGGATCATATGCAGTTTTTCCTTCCGGTTCATCAATTAGCACAACATCAACAAGCGGCAGTTTTATATGTCCGCTCTTTGGATCGACAGTATTAGCAGTCGGTCTGAGAGTTGTTGTATATGGAACTAATACGGGTGGTTCTGGATTATCCGCCGGTACATATCTTGTCTCGGCGACGAACGGAATGTCTAACCCGGCTACATTTACACTGACTACGACAGATGGCGCTGCAATTACAACTAATGTAGGAACAGGAAACAATACAGGTCTTAAATTTAGTTTGGCGTTAATTACGTCGTATAATCCGACTAGGGGTGATGGCGTATGGCAAGCCGCTATAAGTAACACATTGACACGGGCTTACTACGTTAATCCAAGCACGACGCCAGCATCCTTAGATAATCAACCAGACAATCAACAAAGTTGTTTTGTTCTTTGGAAACCCAGTGTATATAATGGATCAACTATCCGTAAAATATTCGTGCAATATTCAGCAACGGTCCCTAGAGATGGCTATGAAGCAGAGTTGACGGCAACGCAAGTTATATTGCGCCGTAACGGAACAAGCGTCGGAACATATACACATGGATTGACTGGTCTGACAACAACACAAACCGTGATACTTGGTGTGGAATTGTCGCCAGGAGCAAGTAGTTCAGTTGACGTAAAAGTTCGGTGCAGTACGGCTTTTGATTCTCGATCAGGAATTGGGTATACGGCACCTGTTTGCATCACCTATAACGACACAAGTCCATTGACCGGTGGCTATAGTGGATTGCTGATTAATGATGGAGGCACTTCAACGAACGTAAAGTGCGCAGCGATTCAGCCGTCAATAGGATTGCATCGATATCAATTTGGCAGCGACGGTACAACTGATTTGTCAGATGGCGGATATAGGCAAGCACAAGGATCGGATTCTACTCCTTCCGTAACTCCAGCTGTCTATATTGGAGGAACAATAAACGGTACAAAACAAAACAGGCGCCAGCTTTACTTTTACAATAATAGTTTTATTTGTAATACTGTTCAAAATGAAGTGCTTTTTGAACTTACCGAAAAAACTGCTACCGTTGATGCTTGGAATAACTTGTTTTGGGTTTCTGGAAGAAACGCCTCGATAGGATATCCAACCGGAAGTTTCAAAATTAATGAGCGCGGCGGTAATTTCAACTTTAGAAGTAATAGTAATATTTTTTACGCAACTTCTGACGCAACAATTAGAACTAGCTATCCAAATAACGGAACGGCATCCGGTTGGACACCTACAGCCAATTACAACATTACCGGACGCACATTACCTAGCGATTTGAACAATCCAATTACTACGGATGCTGATCCGCTACTGACTGCGGTTGGTGCGCCTACTTATAATTATCTACCCACAGCTACCTATGCGACGACAGGTGGAATTACAAGTTTCCCATCTGGATTGCCTGCTTCGTTTAAGTCTCTAAATGTTCAATATCAGCCGGGTAATCGTACTAATGCAATGGTTACCAGATCATCATTGAGCATCATTGGTGCGCTGACCAATTTCGTAGGAACAGCCTTTACTCCGGCTTGGCTTTCATCGATTACAGGCGCGAGCAGTTCCACAGATGCCGCTATAGAAACCGGGGCTTTATATGTCTCGACAACAGGAAATGATACAACTGGCACAGGATCGGTTTCGAGTCCCTATGCCACGCTCGGTAAAGCAATTAGCGCAATGAACGCCGCGTCGGTCAGTGGCGAAGGTAAAACGATATATTTGAGAGCAGGCACATACACAGTTCCAGCAGTCAATATTACGTGCGGAAACTCCGCAAACCCAGTAAAAATCAAAAGATATCCTGCCGAAGCGGTCACGATTAGCGGTAGCTCGACTGAATATGTTGCTTTCTCTTCTTACGGATCTGCGATTGAAATTTACGGTATTTCGTTTAGTGGATATCTTGAGCATGTTGTTAATCTTGAATCGAGTGGCACAAGCTACAAGCTCACTAATCTGACGTTTAATAACTGCGGTTCAATCATTAAAGCATCAGCAAATTGTAACAACATTGACATACAGAATATAGTTTATAACTACACCGGATCGTCTGCTTTACCTCCAATAGATTGTTCTATTGGATACTGTGACACGATATCGATTCAACAGTGTTCAATTAATTGTGCTGGGTCTACTCAAAGCAATGCTGTAAATGGAATCGACATTGGTCCAAGTAGTAACGTCACAATTAAAAAATGCTTTGTTGACGGAATTAAAGGTCACACGGCAAGCGTTGTAGCCAGCCGTGGTAATTGCACAATTACTGGCAATTATCTAAAGCAAACAAGTGCATTTGGAAAATCTATTCTAAAGGTTTATCCTGGATTCAATGACACAGGCTCAGGTAACGCCTATTCATGCATTATTGAAACAAACGTGATGCTAAGAACTTCGGCAACCGCGTCAACGGATCCGTTGCTATTACTTGAGAACTCTCTAGGCAGTGCGATTGTTCGACGCAATACCATTATCAACGAAAGCGCCACACCAGTAACAACAGTACTTGATGACTGCGGAGGTTCGACACCTCTTGCATTTGGTACTATCGCAAGCGTTGCATATGGAGACGGAGTTGCATTTACGCATACAACTCCTACGGTAAATTCCAACGGAGACTATCTGATGGACGTTACTTGCACCACATTAACGCCTCACAGGTTGTCGGTTGGTGATGCTTTTGTAGTAGCGAAAACAATTGTCAGAAGCACAAACGCCAGCCCAGCAGTGCAAATAAATGGAGAGCAAACCGTTTCTACTGTAATTAGTCCGACTCAGTTTACATTTACTGTTTACACCGGAAGTAATAGCGCAGCCATTGGTATTGCTAGTTCAGGTGACACTCGCTACGTCTTGCATAGAGGACTGAATTTTACTTACTTGGTTACACCAGGCGTTGATTATACCAGCGAAGGTGGTTTACGTATTACTGCTAAATTCCCGCTCGATACTCGCGGGTTTCAAATTCTGCCTGTAGGAACGAAAATTAAAGTTTATGGAACAAGCGCCGATAGTAACACAAACATTGATGGCACTTGGACAGTTACAACAGCATCTCCCAGCACCTTGACCTTTTTAGTCCCTGCAAATTATTCAAGCGTATCTTCATCCGTCGCGGCAGGAACTGGACCGCAAGGTGTCATAGTTGCTAAATCTGGAGTTAGTGCAACGGTGTTTCGCAGCGTAAATGATTCAACACAAGACCGGAGAATCATCGGAAACATCATACTAGCAACTGATGCTTTAAATACTGGCAAATTGGTTGTAAGCAATAGTAAAGCTGGCTCAACTCAAGTTAATAACTGGCGATACAATGCAATGAATGTGGCTGCTGCGGCTGGTACATTAGTTAATTTTGCTGACCTTCCTAATCTCGGTGCAAACGCAAAAAATTACACCGCAGCAACAATTAGTTCACTAAACAGTGAAAATTCTGCTGTAGGCGTTACTGGGAATGTAAGTGGCGTTCCTGATTTCAACAATCTTGCCGATGACCGACTTAGATTAAAATCGACCGATACGGTTGCTCTTAATAAATATCTGGACAACGTTTTAGTATCAACAACTGACTGTGACGGTCTTTCTTCCCAGGTTGAATCGTTTATGGATATTGGCGCCCTTGAAAGGCAATAAATTGAAAGGAATTAAATTGAAAACAAAAATTGTAATATTTCTATTTTCGTTTGTGGCGTTAGTTGCTACGTTTATGCTTCCCGACCCGCGTTTTATGACTGACGCTTATGGGCAAACTGTTGTTGATCCTGATATTCCAAATCCAATTATTTTTGCGGCTCAAGTGCCTTTGAGTGGCGGAGATTTCGTAAATCGTATGAGTACATTTGGTAATGAAAGCCCTTTGGACCATGATACCAGCGGCGGCGGTGGTTCACCGCGGGGTGGTGATCTTATGATTCGTTATCCAGATGGATCTTTGCGTAATTTGACGCAAGAAGCGGGATACGGAATCGCTGGAGGCACTGGATCATCCAACAACCAAGATAATGCTGGAGCAATTGTAGTCAGAGACCCTTCTGTTCATTGGGATGGAAACAAAGCCCTGTTTAGCATGATTGTTAGTTCTGCCATTACAAATGGATATGGAGGTACTCAGCGATCCGCTGATCGTTGGCAGATGTACGAAGTCACCGGGCTTAGAAAAGGACAAAAAGCCATTATTACAAAAGTACCAAATCAACCAACTGGATATAACAACGTCAACCCAATTTACGGTAGCGATGATCGAATCATTTATTCAAGTGATTTACCGCGTGGTGGAGATTACGCGCATCTTTACCCTAACAAAGATGAATACGAAGGCACTGCCGTAACTAGCGGATTGTGGAGCCTAAAACCAAGCATGACATACAATATTACGAGTACAAACCCCAATCTATTAAACCCGCGAATCCTTGATCATAACCCAAGCGGTGATTATCAGCCGTTTGTTGATAGTTTTGGTCGAGTAATTTTTATGCGATGGGATCATATGATTCGGGACCAACAAGCGGACATTCCTGATAGATTTTTGCTTTGTAATTCAAACTCATCGTGGATTAATGGATACAATTTGACTTTGCCAGTAACGTTTGACACAGAGGACGCCGCTTCTGGTAGGCGCGAGGTTACACGTTACGATACGCATGAGATTTGGCCTTCTCGCAGATCGGCATTGAACCCCAAAAACTATCCATCAAGATCAAATCCCGCTGCGGGAACCTACGACGGAAGTCCTGCGATTGGCAGTATCTCGCAACCTTGCTATGTCACCGGATCCAGTCAACAAATTTGGTCATATGACGGAACTACGTTTACGGCGCAACCCTCGGCTTTACCAAACTTAACACCAACACTTGGATCTGGATTTGATACTGACGCAGGAGAGTACGGTCCGTATGGTAGAGTCAGAGTGTGGAACAAGAATGAGTTTTCACTTTGGCAGGTATGGCAAGACGGTACAGAAGGAGAAACTCTTAATCACGATGGTCCTCATGAAGTGGGTAGTCAATACTTACCTAATAGTTTTTTAGATGATACGTCCCTGGATGCTTTGGCTAAACCAGGATATAGGTCAAACAGAATCAGTATTGCAGGTTCTGGTGGAATATTTGCGCCAAAAGAAAGCCCATCGAGTCCTGGCACTTACTACGCCGGAAAGGCTAACGAATTCGCCACAAGGACTGCTGGATCAATTCTCAGAATCAATGCAGCACCTTCTTTAAATCCACGCAATATGCAGTGGACTTACGTAACAACTCCCGCAGATGGATCAGGAAACATTGCTGGAGGTAGGTTTAGAACTCCGTTGCCTCTGAAGAACGGTAAAATTATAGCTTCGCATACTCCTACTGAGCCCTATCCGGGCGCTACGTTAATGACCGTATTTAAGCTAAAAAAACTAGTACCAGGAACAAATGGATACATGGCCGCATCATCTACAAATGTAACAGGAGTTTCCGCACCGACAGAACTCACTAAAGTGATAACCGAATGGGATAGAACACTACCTGGAGGTAATGCTAATGTGCTTACCTCAAAAACGGTGACCATGTGGGAACTTGAACCTGCGGAAGTTGTTGCTAGAGTGAGACCGGCTACGCCGACAACGTTTGATAATCCAGTTCAGCAAATTAATACGGTTGACGCTGGTGGTGAGGCTGGCAATCAAAAGATAAAAGACACGTTTACAAATAACGGTGTAACGATGGCTGAGATGCGTGCTTGGCTGATTAAGTACAACCTTGCTTTATTAGTTACCTTCGACAACACCAGTCGAGATGCTGCTGATCGTCAACAGCCAATTAACTTGCGCGTCGATGGTGACGGAAAAACTTTGGCTGATGGGACAACGCCCTGCACCAATCCTAGACAAACTTTAAGTGACACTTATCGACCGACGAATACTGGAGCCAATGCATCTAGCCCAACTGGATATGGAGATGCTACTCGACCAATCTACTTGCTGGATTATTTGCAGGTTATTCAAGCCAACTCAATTCGAAGCTACGCACCAGGTAATGGTGCAACAGCAGCAAACGGCCGGCGTGTACTTGGTCAGCCTGTTGGAATGATGACCGAACCCACCGGATCACCGGGTGATATCTTTGCGAGCGTCAATCGGCCGATAGCTTTGATTGGGGCTACTCAGATTGAGTGTGACGGAAGCAGCGCGGTATTTGTTCCTACGCGTCGTGCATTAGCTTGGCAAAGCACCGACGGTGTTACGACTAGAGGAGCACCACCCGCCGTTCCTAAACTTCTTGAGGGTAGTAAGACTGGCGCACAAGACGGAACAATTGCCAATAAAAACAACGGGTCATCAACTTACCCGGCAAGCAATAACCATTATCCTCTAATCAGAGAGCGGGTTTGGGTTACGGCTCAGCCTGGAGAGATTAGAAGCTGCCCAGGATGCCACGGTTCAAATGACACAAATCAAGGCGGTATATTTACACCAACCAACTATGAACCAATTGCACTGAAGAAATTACTTGATTACTGGAAAACTTATAGTGGACCTTCGGGAGCTTTTCCCAAATAATCCCATATAACAGTTATAACTATCAGGATAAAACGAGGACGATAGATGATAGGAACTATAACAGGTGATGGTAGTTGGTATATCAGAGGACCTTCGGGATCACCAAGTGTCCCGAATGCTCCTACCATCACATCACCTGCATTTTTAGTGTCCGGATCAGTTGGAACCATATATCCAACGACAACATTTACCGCTACAGGTCCTGGACCAATTACTTGGTCAATCACATCAGGAACGTTACCTAGTGGTATGACATTCAGCAGTTCGGGAGTTCTATCTGGAACACCTGCTTCAAGCGCATTTGGAAACATTCAGTTCACTGCAACTAACAGCTATGGTAATACTAGGGTTACCTTAGCACTAACGGTGAATTCGGCTAGTATCGAACCAAACCTCATGACCTTGGCGTTGCCTACTGGCTCGGCAACAAATTACCCATATCAATTTGGTCGAGTTTTCAAGCAGGGAGTTATAGCAAACTCGCCGCAAGTATTGATTGATGGTGTTGCACAAACGACACAAGCGGATGTCAAGAACCGTTGGCCTGATGGATCAGTTAAGTTTGCGGTTATTTCACTTGTTGTTCCATCACTAGGAACCTCAATTAAAAATTTAACCTTTCAAAATCAAGCAAGTCCAAATAATACACCTGAGACAAAAGCCAACATGTTGGCTAACTACGATTTTGATTGTGTAGTCAATGCTACTCAGAATTTACCTATAACCTCATCCGTTACCTTTACTGTGTCTGGTCAGAATATACCTCTGACTGATAAAACAGGTGCGACAATAGCTAAACCAATTGGTTTCGAAAACAATAATGGTCACTATTCTATTGTCATTTCTGATCGTGATGGTAACGTTCTTTGTGGTAATCTAAAAAATGATGGAGGTTCTGATTGTTATGGTGTTGATAGTTACGGAAATATAGTAAATTCCATTGGAACTCCTTATGCACATGTTACAATAACAGGAGAGAATACTGCATCACCGTCTTTTACTATAAGTCAGTTACAACCAGCCGTTCATAAGATACAAATGGTTTTTAGTATTGGTAGGAACGATGGATCTAATGTTCAAGTACCTCCTACAGCCTCGGCAACCGGTTATGCAGGACAAAAAACTAGCGTTACAGTAGTCAGGACTGGATATATCTCTTCTCCTTACTCATATCCGTTGGTAGGATATTTAACCAAAGAGCAACCCCTAATTGCTTGTGCAAGTGATGGAACATTCTCTTCACTTACGGCGGCTAGTGGACAATTCAAGTTGTTCAAGAATAACGTTGATGTAACTTCATCCGCTACTTACAGTGTCGTGAGTCAAACGAACTGTACTGTTTCCATTGGAGCATCCACAGGAGCATATACGGTTAACACATTGACCGCAGATTCCGGAACAGCAGTGCTGAGTGCAGTTTATAATGGGGAAACTATCAATTTAACGTTGATTGTAAATAAATCCAAGGCGGGAACAAATACGCCAAGCGCAACAAATGCTCCAGTATTCACAGTTACTTCAACAACGGATAATGTTTTTAGATATGATAGCAGCAACGGTCAAGCTCTCACAGGAGCACCTATTTCAGCTAGAACTATCCTAAATTCACTCTCCGATGCCACTCTTGCAAATAATACAACTTCAGCTAGCCCAAATTCACGCTATTGGACAAGTGGTCCTCTCTGCACAACTGTAATATTAGCGGATCATACCAACAAGGCTTATGATTTCGGAACCAATTCCAGTAAATCACTTCGACCAACTTTTCATGTTCAATTCTGGCCTACGCTCAACAAATACAGAGTACGAGTGGTTGTTGAATCTGGTGACGTTACAAAATTACAAGATCAGTTTTATGATGCATACATCACAACCGGATATGCTTCTCCACTAACGAGATATTCAAGAACCGCTATTCCTCAGCATTTATCTAGTCGCTGGACAAAATCATTCTGGAGTGGCACTGTTCCGGCTACACTAAATGTTAATCATAATGCGTCTTACTTGGCGGATACTAGATCCATTCCTTATTATGATCCGCTTAACGTGCCTACAGAAGCACAGATTCAAGCAGACATAACATCATGGAATACTAAATCAAAGGACATATACGATAACGGCTCTGACACATGGGTTAGGTATATGCAAGCTCCGGGCGGAAGAGCCGAGATAGCATTG
>Ga0114960_10001583_pt1 | contig 18039 bp, 18 predicted proteins | sample C_130625_MF_Meta_FD_92637 | JGI IMG/M metagenome (GOLD analysis project Ga0114960, IMG submission 92637) | Freshwater microbial communities from Lake Croche, Canada to study carbon cycling - C_130625_MF_MetaG | ecosystem: Environmental > Aquatic > Freshwater > Lake | place: Lake Croche, Canada... | reverse complement strand
TCAGTTCATCTGAATCATGGCGGCACTGAAATGGGGCAGGGTTTATTTCTTAAAGTTGCTCAAATTGTTGCTGAAGAGTTTGGCATCTCGCTTAATCGTGTCCGGATAACGGCAACTTCTACAGGCAAAGTTCCCAATACGTCGCCAACAGCAGCATCCGCAGGTACTGACCTTAATGGAATGGCCGCTATGCTTGCCGCCCGTGCCATTAAAGAGCGGATGGCAGTCTTTGCGGCTCAATCCTATGGCATTAATCCTGTCGATGTAATTTTTCGTGATGACGTTGTGTTGGTCGGAAACGAAACCATTGCATTTTCAGCTTTAGCCAAAGCGTGCCATAGCAATAGGGTCCATTTGTCGGAAGCGAGCCACTATAAAACGCCTAAAGTTGTATGGGATCGAGCGTCAGCAGTAGGGCGCCCCTTCTATTATTTTGCTTATGGTGCAGCATGCAGTGAAGTAGCAATTGATACATTGACTGGTGAAATGAAATTGGAACGTGTTGATATTTTACACGACGTCGGAAAATCATTGAATCCCGCGATCGATATCGGGCAGATCGAAGGCGGCTTTGTTCAAGGCCTTGGGTGGTTGACGACAGAGGAGCTCGTTTATGATTCAAAGGGTCGTTTGAGAACTCATGCACCATCGACTTACAAGATACCGGTTGCCTCGGACATTCCTGAGGATTTTAGGGTAGCCCTTTTTGATGGAGCCAATCGCGAGGATACGGTCTACCGCTCTAAGGCTGTAGGCGAGCCTCCGGTTATGTTAGCAATTTCAGTATTTTCCGCGATCCTGAATGCCATCCAGTCGCTTCAACCTGGGACACCAGTGCCACTTAATGCGCCTGCAACGCCTGAGGAAATTCTTAAAGCAGTTCAAGCCCTTGGCGGCGGCGGCGGGTTCTGATTCATAGCTTTAACGAGAACATGATCGTGGCGACGACTCATCAATCGGATAAACGAGTTGAATCTCTGGATGAATAGGTTGAATCGGAATATTAAGTGATCAACTTTTGGAACCAAGTGAGCGAGATACTCGATAGCGAGGGAACCGTTGCGGTTATTTCTATCGTTAAGGCCGATGGTTCAACCCCACGCGGCGTAGGCACCCGAATGGCCGTGACGAAGAATGGTGGCATCATTGGTACAATTGGCGGGGGCGCACTTGAATTCGCAGCATTAAATGATGCGATCAGATTAATGTCTGAAACGGGATCTGACCTGCATGAGCGCGATTGGCCGTTGGGGCCTGATCTTGGCCAATGTTGCGGTGGTCGGGTTCGAACGTTAACCGAAATTTTTGTTGCCAAAAACAGGCCGGTCCTTTTTCAAAGAGGCGAAAGCGAGATCGTTGAAGACCGCACCGACGTTATGCTCTTCGGTGCGGGGCATGTCGGTAGGGCAATAGCACTTGCATTGGCTCCGCTACCTTTTAATCTTAAATGGGTTGATAGCAGGGCAGATGCATTTCCAGCCTTAATCGTCCAATCGGCGCGAGCGATTGTTTCGGAAGCTCCTGCGGGAGAAATCATCAAAACCACAAGTGGTACGTTTGTCCTTATAATGACGCATTCACATTCCTTAGATTTTGAGATCGTTGAAGCAGCACTTAAAAAGACTGATCTTGCCTATGTTGGCCTAATCGGTTCGGAAACGAAACGGATTAGGTTTCAAAACAGACTCAGATCTCTGGCCGTTAATGATAAAGATATTGCCCGTCTACATTGCCCAATCGGCACAACGGGAATATCAGGCAAAGAGCCCTCTGTAATTGCGGCATCAGTAGCTGCCGATCTGCTGATACGACAAGAGGGCTTGCGTAAACGTTCCGAACAGGGTTCATTTCGGCAGGACGTTCCAGAGATAGTGGCATAAACGGAAAAATTCGATGAGCGATGATGATCTCTTTATGGCACGGGCGATAAAATTGTCCCGAGAGCGTATGGAAGCAAACCAAGGTGGGCCTTTTGGTGCCGTTATTGCGCGCGATGGTAAAGTGCTTGCTGAAGGCTGGAACATGGTCACATCGTCGAACGATCCGACAGCTCATGCAGAGGTAACGGCTATTCGCAGGGCATGTGAGGCTGTGGGGCACTTTGAACTTAAAGGTGCTACGCTCTACACGAGCTGTGAGCCATGCCCAATGTGCTTGGCGTCAGCGTATTGGGCTCGGTTATCCCGGATCGTCTACGCGAATACACGCGATGAGGCGGCAGCTATCGGATTTGACGATGCTTTTATCTATGATGAAGTTCCAAAAGCTCCTCGTGATCGTTCCTTAGAAATGGAACACCATCCTCGACAAGATGCCACCGATGCATTTGCCGCATGGGCTGCAAAGCCAGATAAGATTCAATACTGAGGTTCTCGTGATGACCGCTTTTGCTCTAGACTGGCTTAATCTTCTGATCCGCTGGTTTCATCTGATTGTTGGAATAGCGTGGATCGGTGCCAGTTTCCATTTCATATGGCTTGATTTTTCTCTAAGGGCTCGGCCCGAACAATCGGACGGTGTTCTCGGTACATCATGGTTGGTGCATGGTGGCGGATTTTATCACGTTGAAAAATATCTGGTTGCACCGTCTACACTTCCTGACGACCTTCATTGGTTTAAATGGGAGGCCTACCTTACTTTCCTAACGGGCTTTGCTCTCTTGGCTGTTCAATATTATTGGAATGCGACTGCATTTTTGGTTGATCCAACGGTGCTGCCTATGACAGGCGGCGAAGCCATCATTTTTTCTGTACTTTTTTTGTTAGCTGGATGGTTATCCTATGATGCGCTCTGCAGATCACCCATTGGCGCCCATACTGGTTGGTTAGCATTTTCGGTTTATATTTTAATTGTTGTCGCAGCCTTTGTTTTTACACATGTGTTTTCTGGGCGCGGTGCCTTTATTCATACCGGCGCGATGGTAGGCACCATCATGGCGGCTAACGTCTTTAATGTGATTATTCCCAATCAAAAGAAGATTACGACTTCATTATTAAAGGGTGAGGCTCCGGATCCAAAGCTTGGGAAAATTGGAAAGCAACGTTCGCTTCATAATAATTATCTTACACTTCCAGTCCTTCTTTTTATGGTCTCAAATCATTTTCCTTTTCTATATTCCCATCCGACGAGTTGGCTTGTCGTTGCCTTAATCGTCTTGGCCGGTGGCTTAATCCGACATTTTCTTAATCGTGTTGATGCGGGCGATACCCCTCAAAGTGTTGCATGGGCTTTGCCTGTTGCTGCGTTGGCTCTGATCGTAACTATTTGGTGGACGGCGCCTGTATCGATCGCCCCGTCAACCAAAGCATCTGATGCAGACGTGTTAAAAATAACACAAACACATTGCGTCATGTGTCATCAAGCAAACCCGACTCATGAGGGATTTAAAGGTGGAGAGCCTCCTAAAGGGGTTGTGCTTGATACGATCGATGGAATTAAAAAGAACTCCGCCCAAATATTAGTTCAGGCCGTTCAGGGTAATGCAATGCCTCTTGGTAACGAAACAGGCATCACGGATAAGGAGCGAGCAATCCTTGGTTCTTGGATTGCTTCACAATGAGTAGTCCACTATCTCTCGAGGAGGTAAATGCCCTAACGGCTGGCGAATTCACATTGCAATTCGGTGATATAGCGGAGCACTCAATATGGGTTGCTGAAAAAGCTGATTTTGCTCGACCGTTTCCCGACCATGCCAAGATGGTATTAGCATTTCAACGAGCCGTGCTAGATGCGGATGAACATCATCAAATGCAATTGATTTTAGCTCATCCTGACTTAGCCGGTCGGGCCGCCCTTATGGGTCAAATGGCCGATGAATCAAAGCGCGAACAAAAAGGTGCTGGACTTGATACTCTTAATAATGAAGAGTTTGCGCAGTTTCATAAGCTTAACGATGCTTACCGTTTAAGATTCGGGTTCCCTTTTATTTTTGCGGTTACTGGAGCGAATAAGTATCAAATTTTGGAGTCTTTTTCGAACCGGGTCGATGGAACAATCGAAGAAGAACGTTTGACGGCGCTCGTACAAATCTTGCGTATCATTCGATTTCGATTAATCACAAGGGTATCGTCGTGAGTACAGAAGCAAAACTTCGTGAAGAAATATGTCGAATAGGAGCTAGTCTTTATTCGCGCGGCTATACGGTTGGCACGGCCGGCAATATTTCGGCAAGACTGTCGGATGGATTTTTAATAACGCCAACGGATGCATGTTTGGGATATCTTGATCCTGAAAAGATTGCCAAATTGGATCACAATGGAGAGCAGATCTCAGGTGATCGCGGATCGAAAACAATTCGGCTTCATCGTGCCATTTATGAGGCGGACGATAATTTGCGTGCCATCGTGCACACGCATTCTACCTATTTAGTGGCCATGTCGCTTCTAGAAGGCGTTGATACGGACAACATATTACCTCCACTCACGCCATATCAAATAATGAAGGCGGGCCGTATACCTCTTATTTCTTATAAGCGACCGGGCGACCCTTCGGTGATTGACGATGTTAAGCCTTACGTTCCTTTTGTAAGAGGCGTGTTGCTTGCACGTATAGGACCAACATTTTGGCATGATAGTATTTCAAATGCCGCACATGCCCTTGAAGAGGCAGAAGAAACCGCAAAGCTTTGGTTCTTGACGCGCGAGGCAAGATTACCCCAGCTAAATGAAACCGAAATATTAGATCTGAAATCTACGTTTTCTGTTAAATGGTAAGGTAAAAGATATGTTATTGGGTGTTATAGCCGACGATCTAACGGGAGCAACGGATGTTGCTCTTATGCTTTCTCGGGAGGGAATGCGTGTTGTTCAAACGGTAGGTGTTCCAACAGCTTCTACACAATTTCCGGATGCGGATGCCGTCGTCGTCGCTATGAAATCCCGAACAAATCCGCCGAATGAAGCGGTGGAGTGGTCGTTGGTTGCTTGTGATGCCTTATTACAAGCCGGCGCGCAACAGATACTCTTTAAATATTGCTCGACATTTGATTCAACCAGTAAAGGAAATATTGGTCCGGTTATAGATGCTCTTATGCAACGTCTAGGAGCGCCGTATACCATTGCCTGCCCGGCTTTTCCGGCTAATGGGCGTTCAGTCTTTCAAGGGCACCTTTTTGTTGGCGCATCTCTGTTGTCTGACAGCCCTATGAAAGATCATCCATTAACACCTATGAAGGATTCTAATTTAGTTCGAGTTCTTCAGCCACAAACGACGTTGCCGGTTGGCCTTGTTTCATTTGCTACGGTTGAAAATGGCTCCGATGCTGTACGACAAGCTTTTGAAGCATTGGCCGCAAATGGTGCTGCAATTGGCGTCGCGGATGCCGTGACGAATGATCACTTGCGTGTGCTCGGAAATGCATTTGCTGGGCAAAAGCTTTTAACGGGTGGATCTGGGATTGCGATTGGGCTTCCTGATAATTTTAGAAAAGCAGGACTGCTCCTAGAAAAATCGGATAAGGACAATTTTATTGCTCCAATAGGCCACTCTGCAATCTTGGCGGGAAGTTGTTCTGCAGCAACCCGCGGACAGATTGCGGATGCCAAAGCCAAAGGTATTGAGACATTTGAGATAGACCCTATAGAACTTGCTGAAGGCCGGTTGTCGGCATCTATTGTTTTGCAATGGGCAACGCCTCGTCTTGGAGGAAAGCCAGTCCTTATTTATTCAACGGCAGAACCAGATATTGTTCGCTCTATACAAGAACGTTATGGGCGTGATGAAGCAGGCGCTATGGTGGAGCATTTGCTTGGCGAAGTTGCTATTGGTCTAGCTGAACTAGGTGTTACTCGTTTAGTCGTTGCTGGAGGAGAAACTTCTGGCGCAGTTGTCTCGGCACTTGGTGTTTCGATGCTGGAAATAGGACCTGAAATTGATCCGGGCGTGCCATGGACATTAGCTGCTGATGGAAACCCGATGGCATTAGCGTTGAAATCTGGAAATTTCGGTGCATTAGATTTTTTTACGAAATCACTTGAAATGCTTTGAAAACATGCATCGATTTTTCTGAATTATGTCATGTATATTTTCAATTTCAGCGTTAGTGGGTTTGTAGCTGATTTCGCGCTAGTCGAGTTCGTGCTCTTTCATGATACCCGGTATAAATGCCACCTCCTATAATGAGTGCGGCTCCTAGTGCGCCAATTCCCGCAGGAATTTCAGCAAATACAATATACCCCATTATGGCTGCCCAAATAACGACGAGATAGCGAAGCGGAGATAAAATAGAGACATCGGCATATCGATAGGCCGTTACCATTAGAGAGTTTGCGATCGTCACGATGATTGCGGCGCCGCCAAGCAGGCTGAATTCAAAAGTTGATGGCATATGCCAAGTTTCAGTTAATCCCAATAATAACCCGCCGCAGGAGGCGAATATTGTTGTTGTTAAGATGACCACGGCTGGCGGTATTTCCGCTTTAATTTTACGTGTTACGAGATCGCGCAGAGCGACAAAAGTCGCCGATGCTAATGCGGATAGCGTGAATAATGTAAAATTACTTCCGCCAGGCTGTGCAATCATTAAAACGCCAGCGAACCCTATGAAAACAGCAATCCAGCGTGGCCAGTCGACGAGCTCTATTCGCAGTACTGCGCATAAGATAGTCATGATTATAGGAGTAGCCTGCATGATCGTTGTTAAGTCGCCGATTGGTAGCTGAGATATAGCGGTAACATAGCAAAGCGAGACCAAAAATTCGCAGGCAGCTCGTAAAACTACGATAGGCTTTGCAGCCGACGAAATTCGACGAGTGTCGCCAAAGCCAATGATAAGAGATAAAACACAAGCAATTGCAAAGATGCCTCGAACAACAAGCAGCTCACCAAGTGGCATCGTCTCGGTAGCAAGTTTAACCAATGCATCATTGATGACAAATAGGGCGCCACCAATAATCATGGCAGTTACGCCTTTTTTCGTTTCTGCTGCAGGACGCATTATTTATTCAAGCCTAACTTTAGGAATTGCCTGCAAATCGAGAAATTCGAAAAGGTGAAAGATCAAAGGGTGATTTTATGTCCATTGCAAGATCTGCTAGAATTTCACCCATAGCACTAGCAAATTTAAAGCCATGTCCAGAGCATGGGGATGCAACAACGATTTGAGGCGCCTCTGGCATAAGATCAATGATGAAATCTTCATCGGGTGTCATTGTATAGATGCAAACCTTTAATTGTAGCGCTGTGCCCATAGCTGCCGGTAGGTAGGTCGCTAAACAGTCGCGCATACCTTGTTCGTCTGAAGGACGATTTTCTCTGATTAGAGTATCTGGATCACAGGCCTCGCGTCCGTGGTGGGGCCCACCAACTTTCAGACCAGGATGTCCATATAGAGGAAATCCATAATAGTGACCTTCTGGGATTTTCAGTGTGAAGCTCGGAAAGTTTCCCTTTTTGAATAGCTCAGGTTCAAGTGGTCGAAACCATCCGAAAACTTGGCGGTAAGGTTGTGTCACCGGTTTCAAGGCGGGTACAAATTTATTGATCCAGGGTCCGGGAGATAATACGAGACGTCCTGCCTCATATGTACGTGCATTTGTTCGAACTTTGACACCACCTGTTGCTGTCGGTTCAAACGACAGCACCTGTTCTCTCGGATGGATTTCAGCGCCGGCATCGATGGCTAATGCAGTGAAGGCTAGGATTGCCTTTTCGCTTTTTACATAGCCACCATCGGGCTGGAAGAGGCCACGGTAATCATGGGGCAATTTAAACGCGGGATACCGCGACATGATTTTCCGAGCGTCTAAAACTTCATAGGGTAGATTATAAGCTTTACATGCAGCCTCGCCACGCTCAACAATATCTAAGCCTGGCTCGATAATATCCAGTGTACCAGTGATTGTTAGCAAATCGTCGCCAATTTTTGCCCCTATTTCTCGCCATAATTGATGGGCCCTTAGAACCATCGGGACATAAGACTGCCCCTCGAAATATCCTAATCGTAACATTCGTGTATCGCCATGGGACGAGCCCATTGAATGTCCAATGTCGAACCGCTCTAATCCGAGAACACGTTGACCGCGACGGGCTAACTCATAGCAGGTTGCGGAGCCCATGCCACCGACGCCGACCACAATAACATCAAAAATAGTATTATTCACTGGAATTCATCCATTATAAATTATCCTCCCGTGACGCTCATATGGCGTGTAACGGCTGGTTTAGAAATATTTCGTTCAATAGAAAAATCATGGCCTCTTGGCTTACGCAAAATGGCTTGATCAATTGCATCTGATAATAACTTATTATCAGATGAAGCGCGTAAGGGCGCCCTTAGGTCAGACGCATCATCCTGTCCAAGACACATATAAAGCGTGCCTGTGCACGTGACCCTAACGCGATTACAGCTTTCACAAAAATTATGTGTCAAAGGAGTAATGAATCCGATTCTTCCCCCCGTTTCTTTAACGCTAACATATCTCGCAGGACCACCCGTCCGATAGTCAATTTCGTCGAGTGTGAAGCGAGATTGAAGTTGCGCTCTTAATTGGGAAAGTGGCCAATATTGATCAAACCGATCCGGTTCAATATCGCCCATCGGCATAACTTCAATAAATGTTATATCCATGGCGCCGTCGTGTGCCCATTTAATCATGGCTTCGACTTCGCTTTCATTAATGCCTTTGAGAGCGACGGCATTAATCTTGATAGAAATTCCAGCCTTTTGTGCTGCTGCGATGCCGGTTAGGACTTTGTCGAGATCCCCCCATCGCGTGATGGTACGAAATTTTATCGGATCTAGCGTGTCTAACGAAACATTAATTCGTTTGATCCCACAATCTGCTAATTCGCTTGCAAATTTTTCGAGTTGTGAGCCGTTTGTTGTTAGAGTTAACTCCTCAAGTGGCCCGCCCAATCGATTGGAAAGGGATTTAAACAACTTCATAATATCGCGGCGCACCAAGGGCTCGCCGCCCGTTATCCGCAGCTTTTTAACTCCCTTTTCAATAAATACAGAACAAAGCCGGTCGAGTTCTTCCAAGGTTAATAGATCCTGCTTTGGCAAAAAATTCATATCCTCTGACATGCAATAAACACATCGGAAGTCACAACGGTCTGTCACCGAAACTCGCAAATAGGAAACCATTCGCCCGAATGGATCAACCATCGGGGTAGGCGCAACTCGATGGTCTGTAATTAAGGTCATACGACCATTTACTCCAATTATTTAAGCAAATAACAATAATCTATGATAGCAGGGAACGGCGTAGCGGCGAAGCGGATTTCCTGTTTAATTATATGATGAGTAAATAAATGGAATTGCAGAATGAGTGTTGGCCAACCGAAATTAGACTGTCGCCGGACAAGCGTTCTTTAAATATACGCTTTGAAGACGGCTCAAATTATGGATTTGAAGCCGAATATCTAAGAATTGAAAGTCCCAGCGCCGAGGTTCAAGGCCATAGTCCGTCCGAGAAAAAGACGGTTTCTGGCAAGCGAGATGTAAAAATTCTGTCGCTTGATCCTGTGGGAAATTATGCTGTCAAACTACGCTTTGATGATGGTCATGATACAGGAATTTATACTTGGCGGTATTTTGTAGAACTCGGACAACAGTTCGAATCCAAGTGGAGTGATTATTTGGCGCGATTAGATCTCGAGGGCCTTCGCCGGGATTAAGGCTCGATAATTACTTTAGCGCCTACGGATACACGCTCGTAGAGGTCGATGATATCCTCGTTGGCCATACGTATGCAGCCCGAAGATACGGCTGTTCCAATCGTTTCGGGTTCATTTGAGCCGTGAATCCGGTATAATGTTGCACCGAGATAAAGTGCACGGGCGCCAAGGGGGTTATCTGGACCACCATCCATATGTCTAGGAAGGTCTGGCTGTCGCTTAAGCATTTCTTCGGGCGGGGTCCAGTCTGGCCATTGCCGTTTCATAGAAACCTTTAGCTCGGCTGACCACTCAAAGCCTTCCCGTGCAACGCCAATTCCGTATTTGAGCGCCCGCGATTCCCCCAAAACGAGATATAGTCGCTTTTCTGATGCCTTTACGATCACCGTTCCGGGTTTTTCATCGCTTGGGAACCATGTTTCAAACCGTCGAATTGGGGATTGTGCTTCTGGCGTAGATGCAACAACTTCATCATATGTCTTGATATCTTGTTTGCTGGTCGCAAGTGCCAAGTTAGCTGAAATGAGTGTCACCGCTGAAAACAGGACCGAACAAACGCGGCGCCAAATCATTATTTGCTGCTTTTTTGAAACAATTTTCATTCTACCGTGGCTCATTTTTGATAAATTTAACGAAATTGCCATAATCTATAAATGCTCGAGTCGATATAATTTTCATACATGAATTACCTCTAGATGATAACGATCTTCCAGCAAATGGTCTGTTAAACTGAACACTCATCCCCGCTTTATGTTGACTAGCTCCGGGCGGTTGCCTAGAAGTGCCAACGACCGGGCGCGTAGCACAGCGGTAGTGCGTTCCCTTCACACGGGAGAGGTCACAGGTTCAATCCCTGTCGCGCCCACCATTTTGGTTTAGACCATTGGATTTGCTTTCGAGAGAATTGGCATCGAAATGCAAAAAAAATCCCAATATTTTGGTCAAAAACGTAGAAATTTGTTCATTTCTATTTGTATTCGACGGATTTTTTTGACCGTTCTAGTTTACGCGTTTTCTGGCTACATTTTATTGTCTGCGTTTTCTGGCCTTACTCATCGGCAGCATTCGGATGACGAAATCTGGTGCCAGAATGACAAATATTTAGGCACTTTTGCTCCTCTAGGCGGTGGAGCTCCGCATGCCGATCATGACCAAATTCGGTGCTGTCTCGGTCAAGGGCCGTCATCCGACCTCGCTATTTCCGCCGATATACGGCCGATGCCAGAACAGTTGGTATATCGAATTAAGGCAACTATTGGTTGGCGTATTAAACGTCTAACGTCCATTAATTATGCAATCTATTTCCGGTCAAGAGCACCACCAGAAGCTTTCAGCTAACTTAAAACTTATTTTTAAATTCTGGAATAACTGGAGCATCGAACTATGAAATTCGTCCTTAAAATGCATGCTTTTGTCGTTTTACTATATTTGCTTTCTTCAAACTTCGCCTTTGCTCATGGCTATAAACTTGGTGATCTTAATATTCATCACCCATGGGCTAGAGCAACGCCGATTGGGGCTGAAGTCGCAGGCGGCTACATGGAAATCACAAATTCGGGATCATCTGGCGACCGTCTTGTGGCAGTTGAAGTGGCCGGAGTGCATATGGCGGCTATTCATGAAATGGCCACCGTCGATGGAATTATGAAAATGCGCCCTTTACCATCGGGACTAGAAATAAAGTCTGGTGAGACCATTATTCTCAAGCCAGGCTCATTTCACGTCATGATGATGGGTTTATCAAAGCCTCTTTTAGAAGGGGAGACTATTTCTGGTACGCTTCATTTTGAAAAAGCTGGTTCAATCACCATTGAATACAAAATTGAAGCCATGGGATCAGAGCCCGCGGGGCAGCATAATCATACTGCTGCTCCCTCGAATTAGGCTATAATATCGACATAGGTTGAAGGTGCGTTTTGGTGAGCATTATGACTGCCTCATAAAGGTGGTCGTAATGCTCTATCACGACGTCCGGATCAAGGAGCCGTACGGACGTCTCTGAATATCCAAAATTCACTGCAACCACAGGTACTTTGGCATTTTTTGCTGTGTTAATATCCGTGCCAGAATCGCCCACCATTATAGCATGCTCAGCATGCCCGCCGGCCTGAGTGATGGTCATTGTGAGGTGTCGGGGATCTGGTTTGAAAAAGGGGAAGCTATCGCGGCCACAAATGGCAGAAAATCTATTTTTTATACCAAGTTTTTCGAGCAAAAGCTTAGCGTGATGCTCCATTTTATTTGTACAAACTGCAAAAATAAAACCGTCGTTAGCGAGGCGATCAAGGGCAGCAATAACTCCTGGATATAATTGCGTCTTATCAGCAATATGCTTTTCATAATGAGCTAGAAATTGCACAAATAGTTTATCGAGTAAGCGTTGATCAAATGGCACTTTTGCTGCCTTAAGCCCTGCAGCAAGCAAGGCACGGGCCCCATTGCCAACCATTTCTATGGCGTGTTGATCCGGCAAAGTTGGATGCCCAAGAGAGGCTAGGATGGCATTGAGGGTCGCAATAATATCCGGTGCAGTATCCGCTAATGTGCCATCAAGGTCGAATACAAGCGTTTTAGGCGGTGTGATCATAGAACCGATTTGATCGACTTAAAGTCATGCGTCAATAGCCGTCTCCACTTCATTGAGGAGCGACACGATCTTCGAATCCGTTTACGCATACTCAACTCGAGTTTGGAGGATCATATGAAGCATTTTTTCCTCATCATTGGTCTGTTTTTCTCCGTTCCAACCTTGGCGGCGCAATTTGAGTTTAGTCCGGCTCCTCAAACGGATCTTAATCGCATTTATCGGGTTGATCGAGTAACGGGTGAAGTCGGGGCATGCCAATATGGCCAGAAAGACGGCAGTTACGGCGTAACAATCTGCTATTCGGCAGGTGAGGGAGCCGGTCCTGCGGAAGCATCCGAATATGGTCTTATAGCCTCGCGACATGAACATGAGGCGGGCGTGTTTCGGGTGGATTATCGCACGGGGGCCGTGAGCATCTGCTATGTGTTTGAAGATCATGTGGTATGTACCGCTCCTGAAAAATCAGGCAAAAAGCCTTGAATTTGGGATAGTGATGTTTGGATCGTTTAAATGACACTGGATCAATTGAAGCGCGATGCGGCGGCTGAGGCATTAAAAAGCGTTGAATCGGGGATGCGATTAGGCCTAGGTACCGGTTCGACGGCCAAGATATTCGTCGATCTTTTGGCTGAGCGCATGAAGGCTGAAATGTTGAAGCTCGTTTGCGTTCCAACCTCCGAGGCCACTCGTCTGCAGGCCCAAAGTCTTGGGATTCCGCTGACGACGCTGGATGAGACGCCGGAGCTTGATCTCGCGATTGATGGCGCTGATGAAATTGATCCTCAGCTCAACTTGATCAAGGGTGGCGGTGCTGCGCATTTGCGCGAGAAAATAGTCGAAATGGCCGCTAAACGCTTCATTGTGATTGCGGATGAGACGAAATTGGTCGAAAACTTAGGAAAATTCCCCTTACCGCTGGAATGTGCCCCGTTTGGCTTAGAGGCAACGCGGCGGCAATTGGAAAAGGCTGTGTTATCAGCAGGTTGCCAAGGTGAATTGGTGCTTCGTCGGAAGGTGAATGGCGAAACGCTTTTAACCGATGGTGGGAATGTCATTCTGGATGCCCAATTGGGCCGTATTTCGGATCCTGCCAAGCTTGCCGAGGCCTTGGACCATGTGACGGGACTTGTTGAACATGGCCTGTTTATTGGCATGGCGGAGCGGGCCATTTTGGCAACTTCTACCGGACTGCGCACCCTAACCCGTTGATCTGAAAGGCTTATTATGTCCGCTTATGAGGTTGATCTGTTCGTCATTGGGGGTGGTTCGGGGGGCGTTCGTGCGGCTCGGATTGCGGCAGGCTATGGCGCAAAGGTCATGCTGGCGGAGGAATACCGCATGGGGGGAACCTGCGTCATTCGCGGGTGCGTGCCGAAAAAGCTCTATGTTTTGGCCAGTCGCTTTGCCGATGGGTTTGAAGACGCGACTGGATTTGGATGGACCATTGATGCACCGAAATTTGATTTTTCGGTCTTGAAGGCCGCAAAAGACAAAGAAATTGACCGGTTAGAGGGTGTTTATGCCCAAAATTTGGCTAAAGCAGGGGTCGAGATCATCCCGCAGCGGGCGGTTGTTTCGGGGCCAAATGAGGTCACTTTGGCGGATGGCCGTAAGGTTCCGGCCAAGACCATTCTGATTGCAACCGGAGGTCATCCGGTCAGGCCGGAAGCTACCCCTGGTATACATTTGGCCGAAAACTCTAATGATGTTTTCGAATGGCCGAGCCTTCCAAAGTCGGTTGTGATTGTTGGGGCCGGGTATATCGGCGTCGAATTCGCCTGTCTTTTGAATAGGTTAGGATCGCATGTCACGCTCATTTTGCGACGCGATCATGTGTTGCCGCGATTTGACGAAGATCTTCGCAAGGGCCTGACCGAGGCGATGAAGCTTTCGGGTATCACCATTCTCAACCATACCGATGTCGAAATGCTCGATGGCAGGCCCGGCCATGTCGCGGTGACGACCCTAACGGGCCAATGCATTGAGGCCGAACGGGTGGTTTATGCCACCGGACGCAAGCCCAACACCAAGGGCTTAGGCCTTGAAAATATTGGTGTTTCTCTGGATCAAGAAGGTGGCATCATTGTTGATGGGTTCTCCCAAACCAATGTCCCGTCGGTCTATGCGGTGGGGGATGTGACGAACCGGTTACAGCTCACTCCGGTTGCAATCCGTGAGGGGCACGCTTTTGCCGATAGTGTGTTTGGCGGACGTCCGACGCAGGTCGATTTTGGCCCCGCACCTACCGCGGTGTTCTCGACGCCTGAAATCGGCACGGTCGGCTTGACGGAGGAAGAGGCCCGTAAAACGCATCAGATTGAGATATATAAAACGAGCTTTCGAGCAATGAATGCTACCCTTTCAGGTAGTCAGGAGAGGGTTATGATGAAATTAATCGTAGATAAACCGACCGACCGCGTTTTGGGCGTTCACATCTTAGGTGAGGGCGCCGGAGAGATGATCCAAATGGTCGGCATCGCGGTGAGGATGGGAGCGACGAAGCGCGATTTCGACCAGACCCTCGCCGTGCACCCGACGGCGGCCGAAGAGCTGGTGACGATGCGGACGCCGTGGGTTGCACCGATCGCCTAACTCAATCACCCAACCGGCCGCTCGTCCACCGCATCTACCGAGCGTTTATTGCCGTGGGGGATCGGGCCTTCGCGGTAGATGCGCCAGAGGGCGAAGGCGGTGATGGCAAAATGCACCAGCGCGTTGTGGACGAAGAGCGCGCGGTCGCCATAGGCGGTCATGAGCCAGGCGACCAAAGTCGGCCCGACAATCGCACCAAGGCAATAGATGAAGAGCGTGGTGCTGGCGACCGGCACGGCTTTGTCGGGGCCGAGCCGATCAACGGACAAGGCCGTCATCAGGGGGTAAAGCACGGTGATCAAACCGCCCACTAAGAAGCCCAGCGTGTAGAGCCAAAAGAGCGAGGGCTTGGCCGTAAACGCCATCGCAATTTCAGGCAACATCACGGCAACCGACATGCCCGCAATCACCATGCGTCGATCAAAGCGATCGGAGAGACGTCCGACGGGGTAGGGGGTTAGGGCCGAGCCGATAATGGCAAACGTCATGAAGCTTGCGACCGTATCGGGTCCGAGATGCAAACGCTGCACATAGGCAGGAACAATCGACCAGAAGGTGCCATTCGCCAGCCCTAATAAAATGGCAGTGACGATGCTGATGGGTGAGAGATACCAGAGATCGGCAATCACCAAACGGCCTTTGGCTGGGAGAGGTGGCGGATCGGCCTTGGTCATGGCCATCGGCACCAGAGCCAACATCATGAAGGCGGCGGCGGCGGAAAATAGCGCGAAGCTTTTGGGCTCAAAGACGCGTAATGTTTGCTGGCCGAAAGCGGAGCCCGAGAAATTGGCGACATTGTAAATGCCGAGCAAACGGCCACGATGCGAGGATCCGGCTTTGCCCGAGATCCAGCCTTCCACAACGGCATAAAGTCCGGCAAAGCAGAAGCCAACAATGCCGCGCAAAATAATCCACGGGAAAGGTGAAACCGCGAGCGGGAAGGCCAATACGGCTACGGCCACAATGGCCGAATAGGCGGCAAAGGCACGAATATGCCCCGCACGGCGAACAATGGCAGGTGCGGTCCAAGTGCCGCCCAACATACCCAGAAAATAGGCCGAGCCGATAACGCCCACCATGGTCGGCGAAAAGCCTTCAACGGTCGCCCGATAGGGGATCAGCGTATTGAGCAAGCCATTGCCCGCAATCATCACGAACACGGCTATCAGAACAGGAAGAACGGCGAGGATCAGTTTACGCAACGGGGTATATCCGAAAAGAGTGATGCGGCAGCATAGGCGGTTTTGGTGAATGGGGGATTAAGATGGGGGGATGGACCGCGCGCCTCCCGCCGCGCTTTAATTTTCGTCATTGCGAGCGAAAGCGAAGCAACCCAGCTAGTGGAAAACCATAAGGTTGCGCTATCGCCATGGCACGTTCACGATAACCCTCAACTGGGTTGCTTCGCATTCGCTCGCAATGACGGTGGAAATATCGTGCTATTCCATATGTGGTGCTTGCTTGGGCGGCAGGGTCCGTCGACTTTGGCACTGTGACACCATCGTTAACCGTCATTGCGAGCGATAAGCGAAGCAACCCAGCTGGCGAAAAACCGTAAGAGTGCGCTATCGCCATGGCACATTCACGATAACTATCAACTGGGTTGCTCCGCATTCGCTCGCAATGACGGTTGATAGATTGTAAACTCTTCCCCAATCACCCAACCCCCGCTATGACGCTCACTCCCGCGCCTTCTGCGTGATTCCTTCTGACCTTGTGAGCCGATGTCTGTCCTTGATCCCAAAGCCTATGCGCTGTTGAAAAGCGTTTTTGGCTATGACCAGTTTCGTCCCGGCCAAGAGGAAGTGATTGCTGCTGTGCTGGCGGGTGGGCCTGTGCTTGCGGTGATGCCGACGGGTAGCGGTAAATCCATGTGCTACCAATTACCCGCTGTTTTGGATGAGGGATTGACGGTGGTTGTCTCTCCGTTAATCGCGTTAATGCGCGACCAAGTGCAGCAATTGCGGCATGTGGGGGTGAGTGCGGGATCGCTCAATTCATCCAATACAAGCCACGAGACGGACGAGGTGTGGAGCGCGCTGAAATCAGGTTCGTTGCGTCTGTTGTTTTTATCGCCCGAACGTCTGGCGATGGACGGGTTGCATAACGCGTTATCACGCGCTGGCGTTAAACGGGTTGCGATTGATGAGGCGCATTGCGTGTCTGAATGGGGCCATGATTTCAGGCCGGAATATCGGCAGATTCGTTCGGCCGTAGAGGCCATGGGCAATGTGCAGGTGATTGCCTTTACCGCAACGGCGGATCGCAACACGCGTGCCGATATTGCCGGGCGTTTATTTGATCGTGCGCCGCATATTGTGGTGCATAGTTTTGATCGACCTAATCTTGATTTACGTTTTGCCCCGAAAGATCAACCGCGCAAGCAGATTGAGCATTTCTTAAAAAGTCATCGTGAGCAGAGCGGGATTATCTATTGCTCCTCGCGCGACCGTACCGAGAAAATGGCAACTTGGTTACAAGACAGCGGCTTTGAATCGGTGGCCTATCATGCGGGTATGGAGGCTAATCAACGCGCACGCAATCAAGATCGCTTTTTGCAGGAAGACGGCATTGTGGTGGCAGCCACGATCGCGTTCGGCATGGGCATCAACAAGCCCGATGTGCGCTTTGTCGTGCATGCCGATATGCCGGGCAGTGTGGAGGCCTATTATCAGGAAATCGGCCGCGCGGGGCGCGATGGTTTGCCCGCTGCAACGCTAACGCTTTTCGGCGTGGAAGACATGGCGCTGAGGCGTCGGCAAATTGCAGAAAAGCAAATCAGCGAAGAACGTCGACGCATTGAGCATGCGCGCTTCGGGCGCTTGGCGATGTTGTGCGAAGCGGCCTCTTGTCGGCGGCAGGTTTTGCTCTCTTATTTTGACGAGAAAGCACCACCTTGCGGGCGCTGTGATATTTGTCGCGGTGAGGTGGCGCTTTATGATGGCACGGTGGATGCGCAAAAGGCGCTCTCCGCAGTGTATCGTACCGGCCAACGCTTTGGCGCGACTTACCTCACCGATGTGTTGACGGGAACGGCCAGCGAAAGTGTTTCGCGCAATGGCCATGAGGCGATTAAAACCTTTGGCGTGGGCGCCGATAAAACGCGCACCGAATGGGGCGGCATTATCCGCCAGCTTTTTGCAGCTGACGCGCTTGAGACGGCGAGCGAAGAGCATGGCGGATTTAAACTGAGCGCCAAAGGCGAGGCGATTTTGTTAGGCCAAGAGAGCATTCAACTGCGC
>Ga0114960_10001581_pt1 | contig 18068 bp, 16 predicted proteins | sample C_130625_MF_Meta_FD_92637 | JGI IMG/M metagenome (GOLD analysis project Ga0114960, IMG submission 92637) | Freshwater microbial communities from Lake Croche, Canada to study carbon cycling - C_130625_MF_MetaG | ecosystem: Environmental > Aquatic > Freshwater > Lake | place: Lake Croche, Canada... | reverse complement strand
CGCCGGCGTTGATCCATCCGAGGTTGACTTATTGATTTCGACATCGGTCTGCAAACATCATCTCGAGCCTTCAGTTGCGTGTGCGGTTCACGATGGTCTCGGTCTGCCTGTGACGGCCACAAATTATGACCTTGGTAACGCGTGTTTAGGTTTCATGAATGCCATGGAAATCGCAGCAATGGCCATTGAGTTAGGCCGTGCACGCGTCGTCTTGATTGTGGACGGTGAAGGGAGTCGTGCGACTCAGCTCGCAACTATCGATCGTCTTCGCCAGCCGAGTGCAACTCCCAGTGACATCTTTGATCAGTTTGCTTCCCTTACCCTTGGTTCAGGAGCAGCAGCAATGGTGATGGGAGAACCGCGAGCAGGGGCACATCGCTATCTTGGTGGGATTTCTCGAGCAGCGACCGAACACCACCTTTTGTGTGTGGGTGACCTCGAATTAATGACAACCGACACCGCTGGTCTGCTCGATGGTGGCCTGACCTTAGGCAAAGAAGCCTTTAATGCCGCGTTAAGTGAGGGGTGGTCTTGGGCAGATGCTGATCGCTATGTGATGCATCAGGTATCTGCTGTTCACACCACCAAGTTGTGCGAACTCTTGGGAATTGATTTGGAGAAAGTTGCCCAGACCTTCCCACTTTTTGGCAACATGGGGCCAGCAGCAGTGCCCTATACCCTGTCGACCATCGCCTCAGATATTGCCGAAGGGGAACGAGTACTCCTGACGGGCATCGGTTCAGGTTTGAACTGTGCTGGCGCCGAACTGCTCTGGTAGGCAACGTGGGCGCGACCACACCGCTCTCGCCGAGCGCTGCTGAACTTTCGAAGTGGGGACTTGATCCACGTTGGTCTCGTCGGATCACATTTCCTGGGGCGGACGGAAGTGAGGTTGACTGGCACGCCCTCGATACCGGCCCTGGAGCTCGCGGAACAATTGTGTGCGTTCATGGAAATCCAACGTGGGGCTATCTCTGGCGCGACCTTCTCACGACCTTGAGTCCAGCTTGGCGAGTCATTGCAGTGGACCAGACCGCAATGGGCTACTCAGAACGTGGGCGACCTCGAGTTCTCGCAGAGCGTATCGAGGAGCTGGTGTCGTTCTGTCGCCAAGAAGTGGAAGGCCCGCTCATCTTGGCCGCTCACGACTGGGGTGGCCCCGTTGCTGTTGGGGCTGCTGGTTCTCTCGAGATTGATGCTCTCATCCTTGGAAATACTGCCCTAGCGAAGCCCGTCGACGTGAAGGTGCCACCGTTGATTGCCGCCGCTCGCGCCGCTGCAGATCTGACGTGTCGCCGCAGTCCTCTTTTTGTCGACGGTACGGCAAGGATGACCAACAAGAAACACCGTGCAGCGCTTCGAGCTCCCTATAGAACAGCCGAGCGCAGGTTGGCAGTCCGGGACTTTGTGCTTGATATTCCGGTGAAGCCTCAGGACCATTCCTACGATGCATTGGGTGTCTGCGCCGAAGTCTTTGCCAAACTCCGCTGTCCTATCCTTTTGCTCTGGGGTGGCAAAGATCCGGTCTTCCATGATCGCTTCCTTCGAGATCTCACGCATCGTGCTCCCCATGCTGATGTCCAACGCTTCCAGGATGCTGGACACGTCGTCATGCTGGACGTCCCAGTAGGCGCCGTGGTCTCTGACTGGCTAGAAAGTACGTCGTCTTCACAGGCACAGCCCGAACCTGATGCCACGTTCCAATCGGTACTCTCTGGCGTCTTCGAGAAGAGTGGCGACCAAAGTGCCGTCTATGTCGGCCCCGAGGGAACGATGACGTGGTCTGAACTCGCTTCTCGATCCGCAGTGGCGGCCGGAGTATTAAGAGCCGACGGTTTGGCGAAAGGCGACCGAGTCTCGCTCCTGATTCCGCCCAGCCCTGACCTTCTCGTGGCTGCGTGTGCGGTGTGGCGTTGTGGGGGTGTCCCGGTGGTGGCGGACGCCTCCGCGGGGATCCGAACGCTGCGCCGCTTGATTCGAGCGAATGCGCCGCGCTACGTGATCGGGACACGCTCGACCTTGCTTGCTGCACGAGCGCTTCGCTTTGCGCCAGCGGCACAAAGTGCGATCTTTGGTTCACTGCCTGGCGCCTTGGATCTGAGTTGTCAATCCGGAACGCTTTTCGAGGGGAGTGTCTCGCTGGAATCCACTGATATCGCTGCCATTGTGCACACCTCGGGAGCAACGGGCCCTGCGAAGGCCGTTCGCTACACACACGGGCAACTCGCCGCACAGCGAGAAGCAACGAAGCAGATGTTCAACCTCGATTCTGGTGATGCGTTCACCACATCGTTTGGGGCCTTCATGTTGCTCGCACCTCTTCTTGGAATGACCTGCGTCCGACCCGATTTTGAAATCAATAAGCAATCAACGTTGGGCTTTGAGCAACTTGACGCGGCGACCAAACGTGCACACGTGACGACCGCGTGGCTCTCACCGGCATCAGCAAACGCCGTGATCGTGTCCGCACAGGGTCGGTCGTTAAAGATTCCTCTGGTGATGTTGGCGGGTGCACCCGTGTCGACGTCTGTCCTGCGCGATATTGCGACAATCACCGGTGGTGAGGTGCGCACTCCCTATGGAATGACTGAATGCCTTCCCATCACGGACGGGATTCGAGGTGAAAAAGAGGGATCCCACGGTGGCGTTGGTTCACCGCTACCGGGTTGTGAGGTTCGTATTGGAGCTCTTGGGTCTATCGGACAGACCTTCACCGAAGCACAAGAGTGGGGGGAGATTCTGGTCGCGGCTCCGTGGCTCTTTGACGGTTATGAGAATGCCACCGATGTGGACTTCCACTCGACGGTGTTCGTCGGTTCGCAGCGCTTTCATCGCACCGGCGACGTGGGCTATCTCGATAATGGTCGGCTTTTTGTTTTGGGTCGCAGCGCACACGTCATCGACAGCGCAGTAGGGCCGCTGGCCAGTGTGGCGCTCGAAGAGAGCGTCGCAGAGGCACTGAATCGCGATGTTGCTGCAGTGGGTGTTGGGCCAAAAGGCACCCAAGTCGTCTGTGTGGTGCTTCGTGCTGACGGACCGCTTCGGTTAGCGCCTCTCGATCTTCGAGATCGTGTTCGCGAAAGCGTGGACGTTCCCGTCGCAGCAGTACTTGAAGGGAATGTACCGACTGATCACCGTCATGAGTCAAAGATTGATCGCATTGAGTTAGGGCTAACCGTGAGCTCATATTTGGCGGGTCGCTAACACCATGCGCGTTCTCGTCACTGGAGCGAGCAGTCTGTTGGGAAGCACCGTTGCTCGCCAACTGGCCGCTCGAGGAGATAACGTCACGTGTTTTCAGCGTCGCCCGAGTGGCACAGCTTGTGTCGATGTCTTGGGCGATATCCGAGACGAAGAGAAAGTTCGACTAGCAGCACAAGGCAACGATGCGATTATCCATCTCGCGGCACTTGTGGCACCTCGACCCGCATGGAGTGACGCCTACGACATCAATGTCAGCGGCACCGCCCACGTGCTTGATGCCGCTGTGAGTTGTGGGCGCCTCGTCCATATTTCGACACCATCGGTGGCGTTCGAGAATGTGGCGGCCATAGGTGAGGGGGCCGAAGCTGCTCGCTATAGGGGACGTGACGCCTATGCACGGTCCAAGGCGTTGGCTGAAATCTTGGTGATGGAGCGCATGAGTGTACCGACGATGATCCTGCGCCCTCATTTGGTCTGGGGGCCGGGGGATACGCAGTTGGTAGGTCGCATCGTCGAGCGTGCCGCACAGGGTCGACTCGTCTTGCCCGATCACGGTAGGGCGCTCCTCGACACCACCTACGTTGATGATGCTGCATCGGCAATAGTTGCGGGACTCGATCGAACTGGCGACGCGCCGCAGGCGTGGGGTCGGCCTTTGGTGGTCACGGGTAATGACCCACGGCCTCTGTCTGAGTTAGTCGAGGGCATTCTCAGCGCTGCGGGTATTGCCCAGCCCGCTCGCTCACTACCGGCCCCCCTCGTGAGCTTCATTGGGCGAAGCGTGGGACGGCTGTGGCTAAACAATGAGCCACCCTTGACGCAGTTTGCGGCACGTCAACTTTCGCTTTCGCACTGGTTTGACCAACGTGAAACCCAAGAGGCCCTTCGTTGGAAACCCGAGGTGAACGTTGATGAGGGTTTTGATCGACTTCGCCACTGGTTCCAACTTCAAAACAAAAAGCCAACGCAGTAAAGTAGCGCCACTGATTCGTGCGGCTAGTAAGCCGGTAGAAATCTTTTGTGCACGGAAAGCCTCAACGATTTTTGAGGCCAGAACTATAAGGTTCGGCTCTGATCAGTCAGCGTAGGCTCACGCGCGGAGGGCGAAGAGTTCTTTTAGGACGGCACAAAATTTCTGTGCGTATGAACTAGGGAACTTTGGTCGGGCTGCCCGGATTTGAACCGAGGACCTCTGCGTCCCGAACGCAGCGCGCTACCAAGCTGCGCCACAGCCCGTTGGTTGGGATGGTTCCAACCTCAGGGATGAAATCCTACCAAAGGCTTCTGCGTGCTACTCCGAGACCTCGTGGTCGTCGGGTGAACTCTCTTCGAGGAGCGGTAGCTCTTTTCCGATGACGACTTCGTCGATGCGGCGTTTCTCCATCGTGTGAATTCGAAACGTCCAGTTTTCGAGGTCGACTTCATTGCCTTTTTCCGGGATTTTTCCAAATCGGTCAAGGAGAAACCCTCCAAGAGTGACGTATTCGCCCTCGGGGAGTTCAAGGCCGATGGCGTTGGCTAAGTCGTCGAGTGTGATCTGGCCATCGCAGAGCCATCTCGTTTCATCGATTTGTGCGATCTGAGGCTCTTCTTCGTCAGCAAGTTCGTCGGTGAGATCCCCCACCAAGGGCTCGAGAAGATCCTTGAGTGACAAGATTCCTGTAACGCCACCGTGTTCGTCGAGCACGAGTGCGACGCTTCTTCGGTTGGCCCGCATCTCTCCCAGTGCTTCGAGTACGTCGATTGATTCGGGAAGTAACAATGCTGGACGCACTCGTTTTGATATCTCTACCGTGCTCAGGCTCGCACCGACTTCGAGGAAGTCTCCTCGGCCAGCGCGAAAGAGATCCTTGACGAAGAGAAGGCCGACGACATCATCAAGATCGCCGAGGACGACGGGGTAGCAGTTGTGACCACTGGCGCGAACTTCTTGGGCGACGTCGGCAGCAGAGACCGGAGCGCGCAACATCTCAACGTCGATTCGTGGGGTCATGACTTCTCGAACCTGAATCTCAGAGAGTGCGGCCAAGTTCTGGGCGATCTCGTCGCGTTGTGCTTCCTCAGTTATTTCATTGGATTCATGTCGCTCGGATCGACGTCCTCGTCGGCGCCAGCGATTTCTGGGAGGAGGATGGTCGTCACTCGCTGATGGAGTACTCAAGCGCTCTGGTCACCCACTGAAACTGGAAGGGGTTGGTACGAGGAGTCTTCGTAACGATCTCCTTGAAGAATCGTACGCACTCCCGCCCGAATTCGCATGGCGTCTAAGGGTTTGACGATCCAACCGTCTGCCCCGGATCGTTTAGCTTGAAACACATCTGCTCGTCGATCTAACAACAACAGCACTGGTGTTTCGTCGATGGCGTCATAGGAGGCTTGAAGTCGGAGCTCCAAACAGACGGCAACGCCGCCCATCGAGCCGATCTGCATGTCGGCAATGACGAGATCAATGAGTGTCGCTTCAACCGTGGCGATCGCATCAGGCCCAGAGCTGGCAAACAGCAACTCGATGTCAGGTCCGTCAAGCACGCTGGCAACTTCTCGGCGAACCGACTCGGTGTCGCTGACAATCAGAATGGTCTCCACGGCTAAGAACCTACCAGTGGACTCAGGGTCCACTTGGTAGAGCGCTCGCAGCCCTTGAAACTAGGAAAACTGTTGGCTGAGCAGAGTGAGGCCCTCTACGTCATTGACAGCACTCCCCGAGAGAGGGAGCGAAAGGACCGGTGCGGGGGCCACTGCCGTAGTGAGGGTCTCGAGGACAGCTCTTTCGTTTTCTGCGACCCTAGAAAGGGCGACGGCGTTGGCGACCAACTCGCCAAGGTCACCAGAAGAGGAGGCGACGGCTTCAGGAAGACCACCGGAAAGAAAGAGTGGGTGAACGCGGTTGGCAACCACCCCGGCAGGAGCGAGACCTGTTTCGCTGAGTCGTTCGGCAAAGAACTGGGCCTCACTCACTGCGTCTTGTCGGGGTGACGTAATCAGCACAAAGGCCGTCTCTGGAGATCGCAAGGTGGCTTGGATCTCGCCAGCTCGTTGTGCAAAGCCCTGTTCCATGCCGGCGAACGCTTGAAAGAATCCAATGGCGTCTTCTAAGAGTTCAGCGCCAGCGACTTTTCCAATGGTGGCGACGAGTGCACGAGTTGCCACAGAGAGAACTTTGAGGTAGGCCCGAGTGGGAGTGAGTAAGGCTCGAAACACTTTATTTTCCAAGAACGACGTCATCCGTTGTGGAGCGTCTAAGAGGTCGAGAGCGTTTCGAGTTGGTGGAGTATCAACGATGACGAGATCAAAGCGATCAGAGCGGGTGAGCTCGTAGAGCTTCTCCATCGCCATGTACTCCTGGGTGCCACTCAGAGACGAGGCCAAACTCTTATAGAGCCGGTTTGATTTGATAGATGCTGCTTGATCAGGACTCTGGGCGTAGAGATCAACGAGGTCATCAAACGTTCCCTTTGCGTCAAGCATCACGGCATGGAGCGATCCAGGTGTGATCCCAGCGACGTGGACGGGAACGTTACCGACAGTAGCGATCCCGAGTGCATCGGCTAATCGGCGAGCTGGATCTAATGTCAGTACGCAGACGCGTCGGCCGTTGAGTGCAAAATGTGTGGCCAAGGACGCAGAGACGGTGGTCTTCCCGACTCCTCCAGGGCCGCAACAGACAATGACGTTGTAGTCAGAGAGTTCTGAGATGAAGGTACTCATGGCAAGAGTCCTTCCATTGTTTCAAATTCCTCAGTGAGCACGCGGGCAAGAACCTCACGTTCATCAGATCCAATCGCCGGTGAGAGAAGGCGAGGAAGCTCTAGGACGGGTAGTGGCAACTCATGGCGCAGTCGATCTAGTTGTTCGCGTGCAATCGAGACACGCTGGAGTTGAAAAGCCGCCGCAGCATCTAAGGCGAGGGCAAGTTCAGCGTCGAGCGTGATGCCCTGGTCATGTGCAGCATCAAGAGACGATAGGTGAAGAGCAGGAGTCGCAACGTCGACCTGATTGACGATGACGGGCCCTAACGAGACCCCCGCTTTGTCTTCGACGAGGAACGCCGCTTCGATGGCTTCGCTGACGGGGAGCTCTTCAGCCAGCGTGACCAACAGCACTCGGCATCTCGAAGGATCAGTCAACATTTCAACGACTGAGGCGGCCTGCGCGCGAACGGGGCCACTTCGAGCGACGTCCATGAGCCCCGCCGCTGAGGTCAAAAACGTCATGGCATGACCGGTTGCTGGGGCGTCGACCACGATGACGTCAGCGATGTTGTCCGCTGCAATCTGTTTGATCTTTCCCAAGACGAGGACATCTCTCAGGCCTGGAATGGACCCTGCGATGACGTCAAGGAGACCGGTTGAGATCAGTCGGCGCGTGAGGCGTAAGAAGCCGTGGTCGTTGAGGTACTCAACGAGCGCATCATCTGGGGAGATCACCCGAGCATGGACGCTCCCACCAGTCCGGTGATCAAGGAGGTGAACTTCGTCGTAGCCGAGGGGTTCCTCATGGCCAAAGGAAGCCCCGAGATCTGGGCGGTTTTCTAGTTCAATAATGAGTACTCGAAGCCCTTGGGTTGCGCATGCAGTGGCGAAGGCGGCGGTTGTTGTTGTTTTACCAACGCCACCTTTCCCAATCAAGATGTGCACCGTGGCAGCGCTGGCAAAGGAAGTGAGATCCATGGCCGTGCTGACGCTATCGGCCTTCGAGGAGTTCTGGAAAGAGGGAACAAGTTTTCCCAGGTCAGGGGCCTTGTCCTTTCGCGAACCACCCGCTACCGTTAGGGCTCTGACCGGATGTCAGGCCACTGGGGGGTGTCGAATGTTTGAAGTAGCCGATGAATGGCAGCGTTTCGCAGCGTGTCGAGGGCCGTATGCGGAGTTGTTCTTTCCACCGAGCGTTCCAGAACGCAAGGAAGACAAGTTGGCCCGAGAGGCCAATGCAAAAGAGATCTGTGATGAGTGCCGGGTCCGGCGAGACTGTCTTGACTACGCCATTGCGATCCAAGAGCCCCATGGAATCTGGGGAGGACTCAACGAAGTTGAGCGTCGCATAAAAGTCCAGGTTCAGGCCACGTCACTTCTTCACCAAGCGGCGGTCTCGTCGTAGGGTTACGAAGCAGGCTCTTTATCTAACAGAGCCGGGGCCGTGGTGAGCGTGATCACGAATAAGACAAACGTGATGATGTGAACACCAGTGCACCAGAGGCAGATGCTCTTAATGATCAGAAGCTCGGCGGTGATGAGCCAGAGGTCAAAGAGCATTCCCGCTCCGGCAAGACCAACGCGAATCAGATGAATTGTTTGCTTCGCGCTCAACCAAGCCCAGGGTGAGTAAAAAAACAGGGCAACGACAAAGTACCCAAGTCCAAGGATCGCCACGGGTATTCCAAAGACCACGCTTTGAGGCGACGTCGTGACTTTCGCGCAGTTAACGATTCCGTTATCCGAACACGCAAGAGACTGCGTTCCCGCGAAGTGCGCAATCGTGAGGTAGAGCGAGATTCCAAATCCAGCCAGAACGAGGATCCCTGTTGAGATGATCACCCAGTGTGCTGGGCGTTGGGTTTGAGTGACGGCTGAGTCCATGACAATAACGATGAGTGATCTAGAAGGAAATCTTCATTGCTTTTGCTGCGGTTTGGACGCCCTTTGAAGTGCAGACATTCCCAGGCTGGCCGTTTGTCACCTTGCAAATTGAAGCCGTGATGTAGTTGGCCGTCGCAACGATGGCCTGGGTCGCAGGGTTCGCAGGATCGCTGAGCCCGGAGGCAATCTGTTGGCTACTGAGTCCAGTGAGAATCGACGGCGAGAAGCTCGCACCCGCGGTGAGGAACTGATTCCCAATATCCATGAATGGGATGGATCCAGCACTCGCTCCTGGAACAAACTCAGCGGTGTCGTACTTCTTGGCCAGTGTTGCCTCCTGCTTGTTCAGTGACTGGAGAGGTGTGTAGCCCGCTTGACCATTGGTCAAAGGAATATTGGTGTACTGCTCAACGCCCTTGAAGACGAAGTACTGACTTGAAAAGGTGAGTTTGGCGAAGGTGAATGAGGGTGTATTTGGATAGACGTCTGTTGACGACGATGTCGTGACGCCGAGGCCGCTGAGTGTCCCAAAGCGACTGATAGCGGCGGTCACCGCCCAACGTTCTGCAGCACAGAAGGGGCAGTACTCAGCGCCAAGATAGAAGTAGCCCGGAAGTGCAGTTCCCGTTGAATTTGTAAAGGTCAGTGGGGGCTGACCAGTGGTGGCAGCGGGAGGAGTAACGGGAACGACCGAAGACGTGACGCCAACAGTGTTGAAGACACTTTCTGGAATTTGCGTCACGTCTTTGACCAGGGAACTCGACGCTGCTTCATAGGTATTTCCACCACTCGCCGGGGTGCTGTTTGAGCCAACAAGGCTGTAGGTCACAAGACCAATCACGACAAGGATGACAATCCCGACGAGACCCCATGTCAACAACGTGGCTTTTGATCGGTGTTGTGCCTTTGTTGGGGCACTCCCTTTTCGGGCATTCCCGACAGAACGATTTTGATTTTTCGACGTCTGCTTGTCTTTGTTCGAGGGCTGCTGCGCCACGGTGGGGGACCTTTCTGCGTGATTCCTTCAAGATCGTAGTGGAGCCCCGCGGCCCCCAGTGTGTCGGCACTACCCTCGGTGGTATGGCTCCCTCTGAGAACCCAGAACCACCTCTTATCCCCCGCCCAGCAGCCACGGTGATGCTGGTGAGAGATAGCCAGGATTCCGGTATTGAGGTCCTCATGGTCAAGAGGAATCTGAACTCTGATTTTGTGGGTGGCGCCTACGTCTTCCCTGGTGGTGCTGTCGACTTGGCGGACGGTGGGAGTGAAGCAGATTCCTACTGTCGAGGGCGGAGCGACGAAGAGGCCAGTGTTCTTCTTGGCGTCGATCACGGAGGTCTGGCCTACTGGGTTGCGGTGTTGCGAGAGTTATTCGAAGAGGCAGGAATTCTCCTGGCAACAACTCGGGAAGGAAGAGCTCTCGAATTAACGGGTACTACCGCCACGAGATTTGTTCAGCACCGCGCCACCGTCAACGACCGATCACGGCGCTTTCTGGACATCATTTCCGAGGAGGACCTCACGCTTGATGTTGGCGGGCTTCACTACTTTGCCCACTGGATAACCCCAGAGGGAGCACCGCGCCGCTACGACACTCGCTTTTTTGTAGCCACCGCACCCGAACGCCAAACCGCAGCACATGATGCGTCTGAGGTTGTCGCTGACGAATGGATTAATCCCAACGACGCACTTCGACGACATCGAGAAGGCGATATTGAAATCATCTTTCCGACAATTCGAAACCTTCAAGCAATCTCTCGATTCGAATCAGCTGAGGAGCTCATGAACGCAGCAATTACGGCGGCTTCTGTTCCGGCGATCCTGCCTCGGATTACGGTCTCTGAGAAGGGAGTTCGGATTCTGTTACCAGGAGACGACGGCTACGAAGAGGCGTATCGCACAGGGACGAATCCCTCGTCAAAAGGTGACTTCAATGAGGCGGTCCGCCAAATCTCTGCAGCAGCAAATCCCACGCCCGAAGGATAAGGAGAACTTCCGGGCCTCGCTCGCGAAGAGATCTCGTGACGTGCGCAGACATCTCGCAAAACCAGAAGACGGCAGCGTTCCAGAAAGTTGCGCCGCGTTGTTCTAGGTTGATGAGGTCAACACTACGAGGGGGAAACATGAAGAATCGCCGCCACTTGATCTCGGTCTGCTCCACAGTTGGTGCACTCGCTCTTTCAACGTTGTCGTTTCTTGGAGCATCGCTGCCAGCGGCGGCGAGTTCATCATTGAGCAAGGTTCTCACTGTTGGAACCTTTCAGGGCCATAAAGGTCAGTACACGACGATCCAAGCTGCAGTGAACGCGGCGAAGAGCGGCGACTGGGTCCTCGTAGGTCCAGGTGTCTACAAAGAGTCAGCTGATCTTCAAAATCTCCCGACCACCACTGAGCACGGTGGCTTTGGTGGCGTGCTGGTCACGACCGCAGGGATCCACATTCGTGGAATGAATCGAGCATCAACGGTGATTGACGGAACCAAGGCTGGGGCACCGAAGTGTTCGTCAAATCCCAATGATCAACAGTTCGGTGCCGTACAAGATGGAGCAGCATTGGGTCGAAACGGCATCGTTGTCTACAAAGCAAACAATGTCAGTATTGACAACTTGACGGTGTGCAATTTTCTCGGAGGTGCGGGAATCGCGGGAAACCAGATCTGGTGGAATGGTGGAGCTGAGACCGCAGGAATCGGTCTCAAAGGCTACGAAGGTTCGTACCTGACGGCGACCTCAACGTACTTTGGAGAAGAGAAAACTGCAGCAACCTACGGGATTTTCTCTTCACAGTCCCAAGGAAACGGTGCGAAGTGGTCCAACATCTACGGTTCGAACTTCAACGACGCTGGCATGTACATCGGGGCGTGTTTGCAACTTTGTGACGTCACGGTTGATAAGGCCTGGATGGAGTACTCAGCGCTGGGCTACTCAGGAACAAACTCTGGTGGTGCCATTGTGATTAAGAACTCACTGTTTGACAAGAACAAAGATGGTTTTGACACCAACACCCAGATCAATGGTGACCCACCAGCTCCGCAGAATGGTGCGTGTCCAAACAATGGAACGTCACCGATTACCCACACGCACTCGTGCTGGGTCGTGATGAACAATGTCTTTCGAGATAACAACAACCCAAATGTTCCCCAAGCCGGAAACGCTGCCGCGGGCCCAACGGGAACAGGCATGACGCTTTCGGGAGGAAAGAACGACACGGTGATGAACAACGTGTTCTCGAATAACGGAGCATGGGGAGTTCTCTTTATTCCCTTCCCTGACTCGGGAACACCTGACGTCAACCAAACCTGTGCAGGTACTGGCGGGGTAGAGACCCCAGGGTTTGGCTGTGTCTACGACCCAGTGAATAACAAACTTTCCAACAACACGTTCTCGAAGAATGGATTCTTCAAGAACCCTTCGAATGGTGATATCGGCCAGTTGGCTTTAAATCCCAATGAAAAGTCGAACTGTTTCATTAATAACAAAGCACCGAATGGAACGTCGCCTGTCAACCTCGCCAAACAGTTCCCGACATGTGGTGTGAACCGTGCCGAGCCGGCCGTGCCGCCAACGCTGCTCGCCCAGGTCTTGTGTGACACTGGATTTGGAAGTTGTCCCGCAGGCTCGACCTATCCCGTTTCAACCGGAGTGGTGATGCATCCACTTCCAAAACTCAAGACCATGCCGAATCCATGCGTGAATGTTCCCAATAACGCATGGTGCAAAAACGGTGCTGCGGTTTAACGCTCGGATTCTTTGAGAGCGAGTTCAAGAGACTCAATCATTCGAGCGCTACATCCCGTGACGTCTCGGAGAGGAGCAACGTCTTCGGCGATGGTGGTTGCCAGCTGATCGAAGGCGGCACTCAGTGGAGTGTCACCTCCCGCAACAGGCTGGCCGAGATCTCCTCCGGCCACGACCGATGGGTCTAAGGGAATTGAGCCAAGGAGTGGCACGCCGAGACTGGCGGCTAAGCGCTCGCCGCCACCAGAGCCAAAGAGTGCGTAAGTCTCGCCGTGTTCACAGGTGAAAGCACTCATATTTTCAATAACGCCGGCGACTCGCAGATTTCCCTTCCGAGCCATGTCCGCAGCACGAGCGGCAACTTGTTGAGCAGCGAGTGGTGGCGTAGTGACGATTAAAAGTTCAGTTCGTGGCAAAAGGCGGGCCAACCCCATCTGGACGTCACCGGTCCCCGGGGGCAAGTCGATCAAGAGATAGTCGATGTCGTCCCAGTGGGCGTCTTCAATGAACTGTTGCACCGCACGGTTGAGGATCAGTCCTCGCCACATAATTGCTTGATCCTCTTCGGCCAAGAATCCCATTGAGAGAACACGCAGTTCCCCATCGCCAACATGAAGTTTTTTCGGGACCATCTTTTTGTCATGCGCTTCAACAGGACCGTCGAGACCCAAAAGGCGAGGAACAGAAAACCCCCAGATGTCAGCGTCAAGAATTCCAACCGTGAAACCTTTTCGAGCAAGGGCAACGCCAACGTTGACGGTGATCGAGGACTTGCCGACGCCTCCTTTTCCAGAGGCAATCCCAAGGATCCGTGTTCGCAGCGGGATCGACGTCACGGGGGCGTCACTTTGGGCCGCTTTGCGAGCGATATTCATCAACGTCGCTTTGGCTTCAGCATCGAGTTGCCCAATTGAAATGGTGACCTCAGTGACACCCACCAGTGAGACGATGGCTCGTCGAACGTCCTCTTCGATCTGTGAACGCAAAGGACACGCTGCGGTGGTCAGAGCTACCGAGATGGTGGCGTGGCCTTGTTGAGACACGTCGATCTCTCCCACCATCCCCAGTTCGACAATATTGAGGCCCAGTTCTGGGTCGATGACGTTGGTGAGCTGGTGGCGAATAGTGGCGGCCAGGTCCAATGATTTTCGGTCCGAGAGTGGAGTGGCCATAGCTCTAGGTTACCGGCGGAGAAATGCCCTGAAACCTAGGAACGAAGCCCCCTTGGGGCTTCGGGGTATTCGAATTCCGCCAGGGCGGCTGACGGAAGGGGTGCTGGTCGCTAGTATGGGTGCTTAGTCACCACGTCGCTTCACAGCGGCCAGAGAACCTTTGAGGAGGCCTCGAACACTATGAGCCTTGCAACATCAGTCAACATCGGAAAAAAGCCAGATCCAGTCACCCTCTCAGATCTTGCTGTGACCAAAGTCGCAGAGTTGCTCGCTGATGAGTCAGCGAACGAAGCACTTGCACTGCGAGTCGCTGTGAAAGCTGGCGGTTGCTCAGGCTTTAGCTACGACATGTTCTTCGACTCCGAAGTTGCAGACGACGACGTGGTTCGAGAGTTTGGAGCCGTCAAGGTCATCGTTGACAAAGAAAGCGCCGAAATGCTTTCTGGTTCGTCGCTTGACTATGAAGACGGATTGAACGGTGCGGGCTTTCACATCACCAACCCGAACGCCTCGCGCACCTGCGGCTGCGGCTCATCATTTAGTTAATCGGCGTTCATGGCGTCGCAAGAGACGCCACTGGTCTCATTTGAGGTAAACGGTGAGACCTTTGCATGCTCCTCAGAAGGAACGCTCCTTGACGCGCTCAAATCCGAAACGAATTTCTCGAGCGTCAAAGATGGGTGCAGTCCCCAAGGACAATGTGGTTGTTGCACGGTCCTTGTTGACGGGGTTGCTCGTGTCTCGTGCGTTACGCCACTGAGAAGAGTTGCTGGCCGAACAATCACGACGCTTGAAGGTGTTGATCCTCTGCTTCGCCAACGTCTCTTCGATGCTTTTGAATGTACAGGGGCGAGTCAATGTGGATTCTGCACCCCAGGGATCTTGGTGCGACTCTGCGGTCTCGCGAGAAAAGGATCTCCAACTGAATCCCAGGTGCGCACGGCACTTGGTGCCCACCTGTGCCGATGCACGGGATTTCAATCAATCGTCGATGCGGCCCTTTTGGCCCTTCATGACGCCGCAGAGATTCCCGCTCCACGAGATCCAGAAAAGGCGTCAGCGCGAGCCACCTTGGAAAGTGGGACGCGTCAACACATTGGCGTTGACGTGATGGAGGGTGCCGCTGGTTTTGCGATTGATACCTATCCTCCCCAAAGCCTGGTGGCTGTAGCGACATCAAATGGGGAATACGTCGTTGGGGAAAGTGAGCGTTCTGCTCGAGCACTGTCGGGAAAAGTGCAGGGGAGAAACTCGAGTGTTCCGCTTCGAGCCAGTGTGACCGTCCCCGAGATTGATGGGTCGATCCTGACGCTCCAGACGACGTTCGTTGAACCTGGCTACGTCGAAAGCGACACGAGTTGGTGTGAACCAGGTGGGACTCCAGCATCAGCATTCGCCAACGCTGGTGCCTTTGGCGCCAAACGACACTCTCGAGTGGGACAAGACGCGGCGCGTCTCGCGGAGGAGTACAAGCAAAGCGTCGTGGCGATCTGGCCACGTGAAGAAGTGGTCAGGAGAGGAGCGAAACGTCCCCCCATTGCGCTCTCGCTTCGAGATGATGGCTCAGGGTCGTTGCGGATCGGCAGAACCCCTGACAGTGATGACCTCACGCCACTCTGTGAGACGCTCCGAGAGAAATTCGACAAGATCACCGTCGAGGTGGTCGATATCGTGGGGCCACGCGTCGGGGTAACCCATCGTGGCGCAGTGATTGCTGAACTTCTTGCTGCCAAAGCGTCGCTTCATGGTGTGGCTGGTGAGCCAATCGAGGTGGAGGCACTCAATGGTGCTCGAGCCAGCGTGGCCAAACGAGATGATGGGTCCCTTGAGGTTCGAGTTGCAGCGGGAGATCCACTCTGCGACGTCACACTCGAAAGCTACGTCGTCGGAGCGGTGCACCAAGGCCTCGGAATGGTCACGAGCGAAGGTATCGCCGTCGACGAGGAGGGCGAGGTCCATGACCTCACCATTCGCTCGTTTGGAATTCTTTCGGCCTCACAGATGCCCAGAGTCCACGTGGTGATCGAGGATGATCCGCGAGAAGCGCTGGCGTGCGGGGTTGCAGTCCTTGCGGCGACAATGGCCGTACATTGGGTTGCGTCAGGGCGAGGCCCGGTCTGGCCAATCGAGAGAGAGGTTGTTGCATGAGTACTCCCGTAGGTCCCTATTCTCCAATTGTTCGCGCCGGCTCTCTTGTGGTGACGTCCGGTCAGTTGGGACTTCTTCCGAGTGAGACAGGCCCCGTGCTGGTTGAAGGTGGGACAAGTGCACAGCTCCGCCAAGCCTTGGCTAATGCACTCGAGCTGCTTTCCTCGGAAGCGCTTCGGATCGAAGACGTGATTAAAGCGACCGTGTTCTTGGTTGACATGTCGGAGTTCGCCGATATCAATGAGGTGTGGATCGAGTTTTTTGGAACTCACCGACCGGCGAGAACGGCGATTGGTGTGGGTGCGTTGCCGCTTGGAGCGTCTGTCGAAATTGAGCTGTGGGCGGTTGATCCATCAGAAAGTTCGACGTGAGTTTGTCCGAGTCACAACCCAAGAACGAGAAATCAAAGAAGCATGGATTGCTTCTTCGAGTCGCGCATAACATCCTTGATTGGGTTGACCCTGAACGACACGCCGAAGGTGTGGTCTATGGGATCATCACGGTCGGCGCGGTTATCGCTATTGAATCTGCAAGCGAGCTGGCACCAAGCCGTGACATCGCTGGAACCATTTTGGTTCTCCTCGTCTACTGGATGGTTCACTCGTATTCAACGGTGATGGGGAATCTCTTTCGCACCAAAGAAGCGTGGCACTGGGGCCTCGTGAAAGAGACCATGCGCGATGAATTCTCCATCATGCGCGGGGCTGCTCTCCCGATCATCATGATGACGATCTTCGCATTGTGTGGCGCTGGGAGTACTGAGGTGATGTGGGCAGGCCTCGTTACCGTGATCACCCTCATCATGGCCTTTCAGGCTGTTGCCGGGGCTCGAGCGGGACTGCGAGGACTGGCCCTGTGGGCTCAATTGGCGGTCGGACTGTTTTTTGGACTGTTCCTGATTGTGATCAAGTACGTCGTTGGGTGAGGCTCAAGAGCCTGGCGACCATCCATAGTTACCAAATCGATACCCGACGCTGCGAACAGTCTGAATAAGGTGTGCGTGCTCTTCGCCCAACTTTGCCCGGAGACGTCGTATATGAACGTCAACTGTTCGAGCTCCTCCGTAGTATTCGTACCCCCAGACTCGACTCAGAAGCGTCTCTCGAGAAAAGACTTTTGCGGGGTGACTGGCCAGGAAGCGAAGTAACTCGTACTCCATATAGGTCAGATCTAAGACCCGACCGGCAATGGCCGCTTGGTAGGTCGAGAGATTGATTTGCAGGGGTCCAAAGTCAACAATGTCGGCATTGACACCTCGACCCTGTCGTTCAAATTCAATGGTGAGACGTGTCGAAATCTCACTGACGTTCATTGGCGTCAGCGAGAAGTCGTCAAAGAGGTCTTCTCTCAGGGAGAGATCAGCAAGCTGTTCGGGGTCCACGACTAACAACAAGGGCGCCACCGGCTGCTCTCGCTTTCGAAGTGCTCGACACACGCTGAGCGCCTCGCTGAGTCCGCTGCTTGCGACGACAACCGCACCCGACCAGGCGAGATTTGTCATTCGAGCTTCGTCGCCTTCGGCCTCGGCGGCGTTTGCCACGCAGTGATAGGGGTAGCCAATCTCCGTGATCGCAAGCAGTACCTCAGCAGGAGCAGGATTTGGATAACAGACGATTGGGTCCATGGTTCGCCCTAGTTCCTCTTAGAGCCGCGGAAGATAGCGCTCGAGTTCGAAACTTGTGATTTCAGATTTGTACTCTGCCCACTCCGCACGTTTGTTGCGGATGAACCATTCGAAGAGGTGCTCTCCCATGGTGTTGCGCACGAGGTCGGATCCCTCCATGGCGTCAACGGCGTCGTTTAAATTACTTGGGAGCGGAGCGATTCCACGGGTCGTGAGCTCAAAAGAGTCAAGAGAGAAGAGATTTCCTTCCGCCTCTGGTGGAAGGTCGTAGTTCCCTTCAATTCCTGCCATCCCTGCGGCCAACATGACGGCGAAGGCGAGGTAGGGGTTTGCCGCAGAGTCGGGGGCTCGATATTCGAGTCGAGTCGAGTTTGGCTTATCGGCCTTGATCACCGGGACTCTGACGAGCGCCGAGCGGTTGTTGCGAGCCCAACTGACGTGGACGGGGGCTTCATGGCCAGGCACGAGTCGCTTGTAAGAGTTGATCCATTGGTTTGTTACTGCGGTGATTTCATGGGCGTGGACTAAAAGCCCGGCGATGAATCCTTTGGCAATCCGAGAGAGCCCCTGAGGATCAGAGGAATCCACGAACGCGTTCTGTCCGTCT
>Ga0114960_10001578_pt1 | contig 18080 bp, 12 predicted proteins | sample C_130625_MF_Meta_FD_92637 | JGI IMG/M metagenome (GOLD analysis project Ga0114960, IMG submission 92637) | Freshwater microbial communities from Lake Croche, Canada to study carbon cycling - C_130625_MF_MetaG | ecosystem: Environmental > Aquatic > Freshwater > Lake | place: Lake Croche, Canada... | reverse complement strand
CTCCTTCAAGCTGTCCACTAACGGTTAGGTTTGTACTACGGCCAAAAAAATCTTCTTTAAAGTTAATAGAGCCGTCATCATTTTTTTTAGCACTTCCATCAAGTGGAAGTGTTGTTACTTTAAACATTTCTCCAGCACCCTCAGCATCGCTGGCGGTTATTATTGGGGTGTGTAAATAAACAAAATTCCGGCTATTAAAAAAGGAATGAATCGCAAAGGACAAAGAATGGCGAACCCTAAAAATAGCACCAAAGGTGTTTGTTCTAAAACGAAGGTGAGCGATTTCTCTAAGAAATTCAAGGCTATGTTTTTTGGGCTGTAATGGAAATTTTTCTGCATCACTATCCCCTAAAATTTCTAAGTTAGTTGCATTGAGTTCAACTTTTTGACCCTTTCCTAAAGAAGCAACAATTTCTCCAGAGGCTTTAATGCAAGCGCCGGTTGTTATTCTTTTAATGGTAGCATCATCTAAAGACCCAAGCGCCACAACAACCTGAATATTATTATTGGTGCTTCCATCATTTAAAGCAATAAATTGATTGTTTCTAAAAGTTCTTACCCAGCCCATTACGGTTGCCTGATAGTTTACATTATCAGAAAGTAATAAATCTTTAATTCTGTTGCGCTTATTAAACATGCTTTTACAATTTATGTTGCAAAGATAAAATTTGAATGATTGATAAGTAAATAATTAGGATTTTTATTTAGAATATCCTTTATTATTATTAAACCTAGGACTATACGGTTTTTTGCCTTTGGGTTTATTTCTATTTTGTTGAGCCGCGGGCGCTTTTACAAACCGGTCGGTTATTTTTAAATCAACATGGTAATCGTGGCTTGTGTTAACGTTGATTTGTTTTCCAATCAGCTTCTGAATATCTTTTAAATAAGGAAGCTCTTCGCTTTCACAAAAAGAAAAAGCAACGCCGCTTAATCCGGCTCTGCCGGTTCTCCCTATTCTATGTACATAGGTTTCCGGAACATTTGGAAGCTCATAATTAATTACATGAGTAAGCTCATCGATATCAATTCCGCGGGCGGCAATATCAGTAGCAACCAACACGCGAGTAGTTCGCTCTTTGAAATTGGTGAGGGCTCTTTGACGAGCATTTTGAGATTTGTTTCCGTGAATGGCCTCAGATTTAATTCCGAGTCTAACTAAATCTTTAACAACTTTATCTGCCCCGTGTTTTGTTCTGGTAAAAACCAACACGGATTTTATATCCTCGTCTTTAAGCATAGAAGCAAGCAACAGTTTTTTATTTTCTTTATCAACAAAAAATAGCGACTGCTTAATAGTATCTGCCGTAGAAGAAACGGGCGCAACTTCTACCTTTTTGGGGTCGGTAAGAATGGCGTTTGCCAATGATTGAATTTCATTTGGCATGGTAGCGGAAAAGAATAAGGTTTGGCGCTTTTTAGGCAATTTGGTTATCACCCTTTTTACATCATGCACGAAACCCATATCCAACATTCGATCTGCTTCATCTAATACAAAAATCTCAATATCTTTTAAATTAATAAACCCTTGGCTCATAAGATCTAATAATCGACCAGGTGTTGCCACTAAAATATCTGTTCCTCTTTTTAGTTCGTTGGTTTGTGGAACCTGGCTAACGCCCCCAAATATAACTAGGTGTTTTAAGCGAAGCCCACGACCATAGGCCCTAAAACTTTCTTCAATTTGTATAGCCAACTCTCTTGTAGGGGTTAGAATCAACGATCTAATATTTCTTTCACTGGGCTTAGCGGCGTGAGGTTTACTTAGTAGCTGTAAAATGGGAATAGCAAAAGCTGCGGTTTTACCCGTTCCGGTTTGCGCACATCCTAACATATCGCGACCCGATAAAATAAACGGAATGGCTTTTTCTTGAATTGGTGTGGGAGAAGTGTAACCTTCTTCTTTGAGCGCATTTAATATGGGCTCAATAATTTGTAAGTCTTTAAATAACAAAATAAATGAATTAAAAAAATGAGTGCGGAAATGAAGGGTATCTTCATCATCAAAAACGAGGTTGCTATTGAATGGCTCATTAAAAAAGGAACCATGCGTTTGTAAAACCAATAAAACCGGCCTTGTGCCGCAGAATAAACATGAACTTTGGCGAAGATAGCCCTTAAGATTGAATCTTTGGTCGTTTTTAATAACAATAAACTAATTAGGATAGAATTAGAAAGAAGGCCTTTTAGTGTATATAATTATATTCGTATTAATATCGGCATCAATCTGACAAAATAATAAACAATTTTCAGATAGAAAAACCCCATAATCTCCTGGTTAATAAATAAAAAAAGACCATAAAGGCGATATTTATTAACTAAAAACGGTTTTCTATACACCCAAACCGTAAAAAATTCTTTTGTTTTAAAAAAACTACTTAATATTGCAGAAGAAATAATTGATGATAACAATCCCAATCAAATCATTTCTCTAATAACACAAATCCCAATAGTACTAATTTTCAACTTCATTTAATACAAGGCTTACTATAAAAGCAAATTTTCAACATCTTATATTTATAAAAGGTAGTAAAAGGAAATCCATACTATAAATCAGCATGTTTTAGTAAAAAATAAATACCTAACAAAAAAATCCAGAAAAAACAAAACACTGGAAGCGATAAAAATGGCACTAGATAAAAAAATAACAGAGGGCGAAAAGCCCAAGCGCAAAAGGATAACAAAAGGAGAAGAGCCGGTTGCTGTTAAAGCAGAAAAAGAGGTTAAAGAAAAAAAACCGATACAAAAGAAATCAAAGCTTGAGCAAATAGAAGAAGAGCTGATGCCCATAACGGATGAACAAACAACGGTTCCTTCAGCCATTGCTCAAATGCTACAAGAAGAAGACATACAACAACCAGAAGTTGGGCCAGGGTTTAATCAGCCCGTTAGCCGAGAAATAAAAGGACCTCAGCCGCAGAAACGCGAACAGCCTGTTTTTAATATAGAATTTGACGGGATTGTATTAGGCGAGGGTGTGTTAGAAATGATGCCAGACGGCTATGGTTTTTTAAGAAGTAGCGATTATAATTATTTATCAAGTCCAGATGATATTTATGTTTCTCCATCACAAATAAAGCTTTTTGGATTAAAGACAGGTGATACGGTTTACGGTTCTGTTAGACCACCAAAAGAAGGCGAAAAATATTTCGCTTTATTAAAAGTAGAAACGATAAATGGAAAAAGTCCTGAAGAGGTAAGAGACCGCGTTCCTTTCGATTATCTAACACCGTTATTTCCTTTCGAAAAGTTAAACCTAACAACCAGATCGGATAATTATAGCACAAGGATTATGGATTTGTTTACACCTATTGGAAAAGGCCAACGAGGATTGATTGTGGCCCAGCCAAAAACAGGTAAAACAATGTTGTTAAAAGAGCTTGCAAATGCAATTGCAGAAAATCACCCAGAGTGTTATTTAATGATTGTGTTGGTAGATGAAAGACCAGAAGAAGTAACGGATATGGAGAGAAGCGTAAAAGCAGAAGTAATAGCATCAACATTTGATGAGCCTGCCGAAAAGCACGTAAAGGTTTCTACGATGGCATTACAAAAAGCAAAAAGACTTGTTGAATGTGGACACGATGTGGTAATACTATTGGATTCTATCACGAGATTGGCAAGGGCACACAACACAGTTGCTCCTTCAAGCGGAAAGGTATTGTCTGGTGGTGTGGAAGCAAACGCCATGCAAAAACCAAAGCAATTTTTTGGTGCGGCTAGAAAAATAGAAAATGGCGGATCGCTTACAATCATAGCAACAGCGCTGGTTGATACTGGAAGTAAAATGGACGAGGTTATTTTTGAAGAATTTAAAGGAACAGGAAACATGGAGTTGCAGTTGGAAAGAAAGTTATCTAATAGAAGAATCTATCCAGCAATTGATATTGTTTCTTCTTCAACAAGAAGAGATGATTTATTATTAGACAAAGATACCTTCCAGCGCATGTGGGTTTTACGAAAACATATGGCTGATATGAATCCAGAAGAGGCAATTAATGTATTGCTGAAAAACATGAAGGGAACAAAAGACAATATAGAATTTTTAACTTCAATGAATGGATAAAAAAGTAGCCGCGGTTTTTCCCGCGGTTTTTTTTGATAAGAAAAAAGCAGCGCAACCATTCTGACCGACTTTTACAGAGTATTAAACGAAGCCCTATTGACGATATAAAAAAGGATTTAATTCATTAGATAATATCATTAATTTTATCTCCTTATTAAAGCATTGCATTAAACAAAAAAATGGCGATAAAAAAAATTTCTATTTTAGATTTTATTTCTTTGTCATCCACACATCCTGTTTTTGATGTTAGAAGTCCGGGTGAATATGCGCATGCTCATTTTCCCGGCGCAAACAGTTTGCCACTTTTTTCAGATGAAGAAAGAAAAGTGGTAGGAACAGAGTATAAGCAAAAAGGAAAACAACCTGCAATAAAAACAGGGCTGGCCTATTTCGGCACTAAAATGAAAGATATCGTTGAGCAGGTAGAAAAAATAAAACCACACAATAACGTAGTATTAATAAATTGCTGGAGAGGAGGAATGAGAAGCACCGGTATTGCCTGGCTTCTTGATTTATACGGATATGAAGTATATGTGTTAACAGGTGGATACAAGGCTTTTAGAACTTGGGTATTACAACAGTTTGAGCAAGAATATGAAATAAAAGTTTTAGGCGGATATACAGGAAGCGCAAAAACAGAGTTATTGCAGACCATAAAAGAAAAGGATGTAAATATTATTGATCTTGAAGGATTGGCGATGCATAAAGGTTCGGCATTTGGAGGAATAGGACTACCAAAACAACCCACTCAAGAAATGTTTGAAAATAAGCTAGCCCTTTCACTCTTTTCCAATAAATCATTTTGGTTAGAAGACGAAAGCCAAAGAATTGGAAGTTTAAATATTCCGCACTCACTTTGGAAAACTATTAGAAATGCACCTTTGTTTTTTATTGAAATCCCCTTCAGCGAACGCCTGGCATTTATTTTAAATCAATACGGCAACCTAGACGTAGAAAAATTAATTGAGGCAACGACAAGAATTCAAAAGCGCCTTGGGCCCTTGGATACGACCACGGCAATAAATTATTTAAAAGAAAATAAAATTAAAGAAGCTTTTGAAATTTTATTAGGCTATTATGATAAACAATATATAAAAGCAATGAATAAACGAGAGAATATCAAAAACATACTACAAACCTTTTCAAGCAATACCATTGATTCAGAAGAGAACAAACAAAAATTATTCTCGTTTTTAAAATCTATATAAATGGAGCCTAGCGAACAAAAAATAAGATTAACCTCCTTTTCAAGAGGGGCAGGTTGTGGATGCAAAATTTCACCGAGCGTTTTAAAGGAAATTCTAAACACCGCAACTCCTGAAATAAAAAACAAAAATCTTTTAATTGGAAACAATACCAATGATGACGCAGCGGTTTATGATATAGGAGATAATAAGGCTATCATTTCCACAACAGATTTTTTTATGCCTATAGTTGACGATGCTTTTCATTTTGGACAAATTGCTTCGGCCAACGCTATCAGTGACGTATATGCGATGGGTGGAAAACCTTTGATGGCAATTGCAATATTAGGATGGCCAATAGACAAACTTTCTTCTTTGCTTGCACAACAAGTATTAGAGGGCGCTAGAAATATTTGTTTTCAGGCAGGAATATCTTTAGCAGGAGGACATAGTATTGACAGCACCGAGCCGATGTTTGGCCTTGCGGTAACCGGAATAATAGACAAGCAAAACATAAAACAGAATAACACTGCAGAAGTCGGCGATTATTTGTTCATCACAAAACCAATTGGACTGGGCATATTATCAACTGCACAAAAAAGAGAGCTTATTAGCAGCGAACATGCAGAGGAGATGATTAAACAAATGACTCACTTAAATTCGCTGGGAGAAAAGCTGGGAAAGGTTAAAGAAATTACGGCATTAACCGACGTAACGGGATTTGGTTTACTGGGTCATTGTATTGAAATGGCCGAAGGGGCGAATTTGTCTATTGAATTGTATTATTCAAAAATCCCGATAATAGAAGGGGTTAAAGAATATCTTTCCAAGCGAATAGTGCCAGATGCTACGTATAGAAATTGGAACAGTTACAACGAAAAAACATCTTTTGAAAAAGGGATAAATGTAATGGAGGCTTTTAATTTATTACCCGATCCGCAAACGAATGGTGGGTTGTTGTTTAGTGTAAAAGAATCGGCCATTGAAAAAGCGATTACTATTTTAAAAGAAAATGGATACGAAAAACACATAGAACCCATAGGAAGGGTAATCCCCAAAAAAGAAAAAACGATAGAATTAAAAATTTAATAAAGGGCATCAATTATTTTCGAAAGAGTCTTATCTTTTTCGGTAACTACATTTCCAGCATCATGCGTAGATAACCAGATTTCTACAGTATTATAAACATTTGTCCATTTAGGATGATGGTCCATTTTCTCTGCGGCGATTGCAACCTTTGTCATAAAAGCAAAGGCATCCAAAAAGTTTTTGAAAATAAAAACCTTGTTTAAACAATTATCTGATTCTATCCACATAAAAAAATAATCTAAAATAATAAATGTTGTTTGTGTTTAATTTTTTCGTTTGTCATTTCTGTTACTAACTGAACAGCAGAGATGCCTTTAATTGATTGCTGCAATGCCATTATTTCGGCTTTACCTACATCATCACCTTTAGTTAACCATAAAAAATCGAGGTGTTTGAATTCTGGCAGTAAATATTCTCCATCATGTTGATTGTTATATAAATAGTGCGTTAGGCTAGAACCAGGAATTTGGTATTCGTATATAGAGAAAAAGTAACTCCGGCTTTTTTTAACCAATACGATTTCTAAGTTATGATTTACCTGAAAATGAAAACCCAGGAATTGGTTAATGTTCCAGATAAATTGATAGTTTTTTATGGGCGCAACAATACCCAAAAGGTGAGTGCTTTCAAAAAACTCCTCAATTAAAATATCATTATCAATTTTTAATTTCATGTAATAAAATCAATAATACAAGGTAAAAGAAAAAACGAAATTAATGACCTAATGGGTAATAATAATACATTTTGGTTAATGATAATTATTAAACGGATATATATTTGCAATAAGTCAAGCAACTTTAGTATAACAAAACACCTTCATCTTTCTTTAATTCGTAAGCTTAATATTCCACAATCACATTACTTTTGCACATTAACAGAGGAAAATATTTGAAACAGCAGGTTAACATAGCGTTGGTAGGAAATCCCAATAGTGGTAAAAGCTCTTTGTTTAATGAGCTAACGGGCTTAAATCAAAAGGTGGGAAACTTTCCCGGCGTTACAGTAGATAAAAAGATTGGAGTCTGTCAAATCTCTGAAAATATTCAAGCAAATTTTGTTGATTTACCTGGAACGTATAGTCTTTATCCAAAAAGAGCAGATGAGTGGGTGGCTTATAGGGTGTTGTTACAGCAAGATGAATCCATTCTTCCGGATATGGTTTTACTTGTTGTGGACGCAAGCAACATGAGAAGAAGCCTATTATTTTGTTCACAGATAATAGATCTAGGGCTTCCGGTTGTTGTAGCCTTAACTATGATGGATATAGCAAAACAAAAGGGAATAAAAATAGACATACCTGCGCTAGAAATTGAATTAGGTATCCCTATCATTTTGGTAAATCCAAGAAAACAAAAAGGTATTCAAGAAATAAAAAAAACAGTAGAGCAAACGATTGTGTTAAACAATCAACAAACAAGAGATTTTATTTACAATAACATGCTGGCTCCAAAAGCTATTGAAGAAACACAAGAGTTGTTGCCCAATATCAGCACCTATAAAGCCATTCATTATCTAATCAATCATAAAAATTTTTCTATCTCAGCAGAAACATCAAAGGAAATAGAAAATATAGAAAGAAAAAATAAGTTTAACCCCATAAAAACGCAGGCGGAAGAGATTATGCAACGATATGCGAGAATAAAGCACATCATGCAACACACCGTTTTTGAAAGCGACCCCCACAAGAAATCATTATTGACCGAAAGGCTTGATAATATTTTATTACACAAGAGATGGGGATACGCAATTTTAATAACAGTATTATTTTTACTTTTTCAAAGTGTTTTTTGGGCAGCAAAATATCCCATGAATTTTATAGAGTGGATTTTTGGATTAACGGGAAACTGGTTCATGACGATATTGCCCAACAATTGGTTTGGTGATTTATTTATTAATGGTTTTCTTGCCGGACTAAGCGGCATCATGATTTTTGTTCCACAAATAATGATATTATTTGGATTAATAACCCTGCTTGAAGATAGCGGATATATGGCACGTATTAGTTTTTTAACGGACAAGCTTATGCGAAAAGCCGGACTTAACGGAAAAAGCGTAATGCCAATGATTAGTGGCTTTGCCTGCGCGGTGCCTGCAATCATGAGCGCCAGAAATATAGAAAACAAAAAAGAAAGACTACTCACTATTATGATTACTCCCTTGATGAGTTGCAGCGCAAGGCTTCCTGTTTATACCATTTTAATTGCATTGGTTATTCCAGCTAAAATATATTTTGGATTTATTAGTCTCCAGGGAATTGTTATGATGGGTTTATATTTTTTTGGTACAGCAATGGCAATGATTGTTGCCTGGGTAATGAAATGGTTTATTAAATCTTCAGAAAGAAGTTTTTTTATTTTAGAACTACCAACTTATAAAAGCCCACGCTGGAAAAATGCTTTGTTTACCATGTACGAAAAAGCTAAAATATTTATTTTTGATGCCGGTAAAATAATTATGTTGATAAGCTTGTTATTGTGGGGACTAAGTTCATTTGGTCCTCAAAATAAAATGAAATCCATTAATGAATATTACCATGAACAAGCAAGCAAGCGCCCGGCGGATATTGAAGTGATTAATACAGACAAGAAAACAGCATTGCTTGAAAACTCATACGCCGGACTTTTAGGAAAAAGTATAGAACCGATTATTAAACCTCTTGGATACGACTGGAAAATTGGTATTGCTTTAATAACGTCTTTTGCTGCAAGAGAGGTTTTTGTTGGCACGATGGCAACGCTTTATAGTGTTGGAGATAACGCAGGAGAAACTAGTTTAACCCTTCATGATAAAATGGCCGCCGCAAAAAGGGAAGACGGGTCGAAGGTATACACGCTTGCTACCGGACTATCACTATTAATATTTTATGTTCTCGCTATGCAATGTATGAGTACAATCGCTACCGTTAAAAGAGAAACAAAAACATGGAAGTGGCCGATAATTCAGTTGCTATACATGACCGGCCTTGCTTATTTATGCAGCTTAATGGTGTATCAATTTTTAAAGTAGCCCTATCTTGCTTTTATATTCAAACCTTAATAAAAGCGCAATTTTATTTACCTTCGCCAACTAAAAACAAAATATGAAGTCAACACCCTTTACACATAAACACCTGGAATTAGGTGCAAAGATGGCTGAGTTTGCAGGATTTAATATGCCAATTTCTTATACAGGAATAAATGATGAGCATGCCGCGGTGAGAAACGGTGTTGGCGTATTTGATGTAAGCCATATGGGTGAGTTTATTGTTAAAGGACCCCATGCGCTAGAGTTGATACAAAGAATTACCACCAACGATGCGTCAAAACTTACGAACGGAAAGGCGCAATATAGCTGTATGCCTAATAATACAGGAGGAATCATTGATGATTTGCTCGTGTATTGTGTAGAAGAAAATAGTGTTTACATGTTAGTAGTAAACGCCGGAAATATTCAAAAAGACTGGAACTGGATAGAGTCGCATAATAACAACAAGGCTGAATTAATAAACATTTCTGATAATACAGCTCTGTTGGCAATACAAGGACCAAGCGCAACCAAAATAATTCAATCGCTAACGGATATGGATATACTGAATTTGAAGTATTATACATTTGTGAAAGGAAGTTTCGCGGGCGTAGAAAACGTATTAATAAGTGCAACCGGCTATACGGGCGCTGGCGGCGTAGAAATTTATTTTGAAGATAAAAATAATGATGCGGAAAAAATCTGGGACGCTATATTTAAAGCAGGCTCTGATAAAGGAATAAAACCAATAGGATTAGGAGCAAGAGATACACTAAGATTAGAAATGGGCTTTTGTTTATATGGCAATGATATAGACGATAAAACGTCTCCAATAGAAGCGGGCTTGGGGTGGATTACTAAATTTACCAAAGAGTTTACTTCGCGATCTTTTTTTGAGCAACAAAAACAAAATGGGGTATCAAAAAAACTGGTGGGTTTTGAAATGATTGATAAAGGAATCGCCCGCCATGATTACGAAATCGTAGATTCAAACAATAACACCATCGGCAAAGTTACCTCTGGAACACAATCTCCAACCCTTGGCAAAGCTATTGGAATGGGATATGTAGAGGTTAAACATATCGGAATGGATACAGAGATATATATTAAAGTGCGCAACACATCGCTTAAAGCAAAGGTTGTTAAAATCCCTTTCGAATAATAAAAACTATTTAATACATGTCCAAAAAAAAACCGGTTTTATACACATCGCTATCACCTGCTTTATTAAAATTATACGAAATCAAACAAAGCATTGTAGTAATTATAGATGTTTTGCGCGCTACTTCCACAATTGCAACGGCGCTCTCTAATGGTGCCAAAGAGGTTATTCCGGTTGACAGTGTAGATGAGTGTATTAGAATTGGTAAACAGATGGGCGCCATAACAGCTGGTGAGCGTGATGGAAAGGTTGCCGAAGGGCTTCAATACGGCAACTCTCCTTTTGAATATCCAGCTTCTTTTATTGAAAACAAAACGCTCGTATTAACTACTACCAATGGAACAAAGTTATTGCACATGGCATTAACCAATGGCGCTAATGAAATTATTACCGGCTCATTTGCCAATATAGACGCCGTTTGCGAATATTTGATTAAAAGCGGTAAGCCTGTTTTGTTGGCTTGTGCTGCTTGGAAAGACCGCGTTAATATAGAAGACACCCTTTTTGCTGGAGCGGTAATTAATAAAATAGAGTCATATTTTGAAATAGATTGCGATGCCTCAAAAATTGCGCATAGAACACACCAAGATGCTGGCGCAGATTTATATGAATATATGAAAAAACAAAATGCTACCCACTTTCAGCGCTTATCCAAATTTGGTTTAGAAAAAGATATTAAACATTGTCTAACAAATAACACCGCCCCCGTTTTACCTATTTATAAAGAGGGCAAACTCACAAAAGGGTAATAAGGAAGAAAAAAGACACACATTATTTGAATTGTTATTTATTACCTGACATATTTTTCTTTACTTTTGCAAATTGCTTTTTTCTGTAAAGAGTAAGCATAATCAGATGAAAAACATTTGATTGAATTGATTCATTTAAAGCAAACAACTCTTGGCGTTACCACATATAATTAAGCATATATACAACAATGCTTCTGATGAAGTAATTCGTCGTGGAAAAAAAATCCACGGATCTGGATTTGTTGAATTAATCGAACACGATGAGTTGATGAGTGCGATTGTTTTTAGGGTAAAAGATGATAATTACAGCACTTTTTATAAGGTGTTTATTCAAAAATACGTTGACCCTAAATTAATTTCTCTTAGATGCTCTTGCCCATACAATATGGGAGATATATGCAGGCACGAAGCCGCCGCTCTTTTTCGTTTGCAGGATATGGCAGATAAGAACATGCTAGGAAGCAGCATCATTCAATATAATCAGTATCACACTGTTGCTAAAATGAAGAACATAGACCTTAGAACGATTAAGATGCTTTGTTCGCCATCGATATATGAAGACGCAGAAAGAATTTCCCGTAAATCCAAAGCCAAAATATTAAAAGCAGAAGATGAGCGCGTTGAAGCAGAACTAATGCACAATGGATTTTCTTATCCATTGGTAATACAAAAAAATGAAGAGAGAAACTTTGATACCTCTTGCACCTGTGCTGAAACCTTGCATCCGCTTTGCGAACACAAAGTGTTGCTTTTTTTACAACTCTTAAATTCTTTTGGCAATAATTATTTTGATTCAATTAGAAACTGGGATAAAGAAAAAAATAAACTGTTACAGATTTATGGCTACTCGCTAAATGATGACCTTACCGGAAAGTTTGAGTTTTCTTATAAAGAAGGCAAGCCATTTTTAAAACTAATTGATACAAGCATTAAAAGAGTTGCCCCTGTTCAAATGCCAGACAATAAAATGCCGGCAAGCACTTTTATTAAAAAGCAAGAAATAATTGAACAACCTGTTATTAAAACAGCCCCTTCTAAAAGACTGGGAATGGTTTTTAATTTTAATACCAAAACATATCCTGGGTTTTCAATCGACTCTGTTCATGGAGATCCAGATGAAGACAACAAAAAGTATATTAATAAAGCCGAAGCGCTCGATCTATCAAAGTTTGTGAGTACAGATTTTTATAGCGATAACGATAAAATATTATTTCAACAAATAAGGAAACTTCAAACAACAGAAATAAATAAATACTTAAACCGAAACTCCCCTTTTAGTGGTATATGGGATAATATTATTCAAAACGAAGGAGAGGATTTACCAGCAGAAACAAAATCATTAATTGCGGAATACCTTCACCCTAAGCTTAAAAAAGTATTTGAAGAAGAGTCAAATAATCATTTCATATTTCAATTAAAGAAAGGGAAAAAATTCATTACACAGAATTTAGTAGAGATAGAGTTAAGCGACATGTTTATAACGCCGGTATTTAAGGTTATTGCTGTTGCTGGGGGCATAGAGCTTGCTTGTATGATTAAGGTTGGCTCTAAAACAATTCCATTTGATAAGAATGAATGCGAAAGCAATTTAGTTTTCTTGCATGAAGAGGTGTTGTATACCTGGCAAAAAACAGAAGACATTGTAAATGCTGAAAACTTTCTTCAGCAAGGCAATATAAAATTAAGCAAGAAAGACTGGCAACAAAAAGTACACGAAGTAATACTTCCACTTTCGCGTGAATATCAGGTTGATTTTGACAAAAGCCTTGTTAATGAAGTAAAGGGAATTACCCCTGAAATAAAAGTTCAGCTGCTTGAGAAAGGAGACTATTTGGTGTTTCAGCCTATTTTTAATTATAACGGATTTGACACCAAGGCTTCGGATAAAAAAACAATCACACTTCCTGAAGGAGATAAGATATTAATTATACATCGCAACAAAGAGGTTGAAGAAAACTTTCTTCAGCAATTGGAAAGCTTACATTCTCTTTTTGTAAGACAAACAGAAACGCAAAGCTTGGTGTTGAAAGGGTCTGATGTGCTGCGCAACAATTGGTTTTTCTTGTTTGTAGATGCAATGAAAGAAAAAAAGATCCCTGTTTTTGGTTTCGAAGCACTAAGAAATTTTAGATTCAATACAGCCAGACCAAATACACACATTCACGTTAGTAGTGGCATGGATTGGTTTGATGCAAAAATAGAAATAGAATTCGGCGAACAGCGCGTTGGAATAGCCGACATCAAAAAAGCCCTCACTAGCAAACAATCTTTTGTGCAATTAAGTGATGGAACCTTGGGGATATTACCAGACGAATGGATTAAACGATATGCGCTTTTATTTAAGGTAGGCGATGGAAAAAATGATAAACTACGTCTCTCGAGATACCATATGAGTGTGATTGACGAGCTGTATGAAAATAGAGATGAAACAGAAATTAGCTTTGCGCTGGATGAGAAGTTTGAAAAGCTCAGGTCTTTTAAAGACATTCCAGAAATTCCTGTACCGGGAACACTTCAAGCTGTATTGCGTCCGTATCAAATCGCAGGTTATCAATGGTTGAGTTATTTAAATGATGTTGGTTGGGGCGGAATTCTTGCAGATGATATGGGTCTAGGAAAAACCGTGCAAGCGCTTACAATGCTGGAGTATTATAAAAAAGAAAACAAATCGTTAAAAGCAATGGTGGTTTGTCCCACTACGCTTATTTACAACTGGCAAAACGAAGTAAAAAAGTTCACACCTGATTTATCGTTTCACATACATCATGGTAATGCGAGATTGCGAAATCAGGAAGAATTAACCAAGCATAATATAATCATCACTACCTACGGAACACTAAGGAGTGATATTGCCATTTTTTTACCAGTTATGTTTGACTATATTGTATTGGATGAAAGCCAAGCTATAAAAAACCCGGCATCAAAAGTTACGAAAGCCGCTTCTTTATTAAACGCAAAAAATCGTTTATGCATGAGTGGTACACCATTACAAAACAATACGTTTGATATATTTTCACAAATGAATTTTTTAAATCCAGGACTTCTTGGAAGCATGGATTTTTTTAGAAATGAATTTGCAACACCTATTGATAAATTTGGAGAACCAGAACAAAAAGAACACTTAAGAAAGCTATTATATCCTTTTATATTACGCCGTACTAAAGAACAAGTTGCAAAAGATTTACCAGAAAAAACAGAAACAATTTTGTTTTGTGAAATGGAAAGTGAACAAAGAAGTGTGTATGAATCATTTAGAAACACATATAGGGATAAGATATTGGGCGTCATTGATCAACAGGGAATAAACAAATCCCAGCTTACTATATTACAAGGATTAATGAAGCTTCGTCAAATATGCGATAGTCCCGCCATTTTAAATGATGAAGAAAAATATCCAAATAATTCAATAAAATTAGACGAGCTCACCAGAGAGATATCGGAAAACATTGGGCAACACAAGGCGTTAATATTTTCTCAGTTTTTAGGCATGTTGTCTTTAATAAAAGAAAAACTTAAAGAACAAAACATTCCATTTGAATATTTTGATGGAAGCACAACGGCGATAGAAAGAGAAAAAGCGATACAGTCTTTTCAAAACAATGATGAATGCAGGGTGTTTTTAATTTCACTAAAAGCAGGAGGCGTGGGTTTAAATTTAACGGCGGCGGACTATGTATATATAGTTGACCCATGGTGGAATCCAGCTGTTGAGCAACAGGCAATAGATAGAACTCACCGTATAGGGCAAACGAAAAACATTTTTGCCTATAGAATGATTTGTGTGGATACTATAGAAGATAAAATACTTCAGTTACAAGAGCGTAAAAAAATACTGGCAAAGGAATTAATATCAGACGAAACAAGTTTCGTGAAAGCGTTAACCAAGGCTGATGTAGAATATCTGTTTAGTTAATTAATAATTTACCACTTGCTCTATCATTGCTGGCATTTCTCTCCATTCGTATTGTTGATTGCGCAGTTGTGGTTCAAAGCCTGCTTCTTTAATAGACTCCTGAATTGTTTTGCTGGTAAATCGATGAGGCGCGCCTGCGGCGCTTACTACATTTTCTTCAATCATGATGCTTCCAAAATCATTGGCACCAGCCTGTAAACAAAGCTGGGCCACTTGTTTACCAACCGTTAACCAGCTTGCCTGAATGTTTTTTATGTTGGGCAACATAATTCTACTCATGGCAATCATGCGAATATATTCTTCGGAAGTAGTTAGGTTCTGAACCCCCCTTATTTTTGTTAATAAGGTATCAACATCTTGAAAGGTCCAGGGAATAAAAGCTAAAAATCCTTTTGCGGTTTCGGGCTTATGACTTTGCACTTCTCTTATTTTGGACAGGTGTTCAAATCTTTCGGTAATGGTTTCTACGTGTCCAAACATCATGGTTGCGGAAGTGGTGATATTTAGTTTGTGACACTCATGCATAATATCCAACCATTCCTGAGCGCCACATTTTCCTTTGCTAATTAATCGTCTAACCCTATCTGTTAAAATTTCTGCTCCTGCGCCTGGGAGGCTATCCATGCCTGCTTCTTGTAAAGCCATTAGCACTTCTCTGTGTGTACTCTTTTCAAGCTTGGTGATATGCGCAATTTCCGGTGGTCCAAGGGTATGTAATTTAATGGAAGGATACAGCGATTTTAATGCTTTAAAAAGATCAACATAAAAAGATAAACCTAATTCGGGATGGTGTCCGCCTTGGAGCAATAATTGATCACCGCCGTATTGGATGGTTTCCTCGATTTTTTGTTTGTACGTTTCAATATCTGTAATATATGCTTCTGCATGACCGGGAATGCGAAAGAAATTACAAAACTTACAATTGGCTACACATACATTGGTGGTGTTTACATTTCTATCAATTTGCCAGGTAACCTTTCCGTGCGGTACTTGTTTTTTTCTTAATTCATTCGCAACCTGCATTAAGCTGCTTAAGGGCGCATTTTCGAACAAAAACACCCCTTCCTCAACAGATAAAAATTCAAAGTTTAATGCTCTTTCAAGCAAGTTGGATATATTCATTTTAAAAAATTAATATTTCTAATTAGAGTCTTCAATAATAGAAACAAAATTAAGCCCATTAGGTTGTAATTGTTCACACTTTTAAAAGTCCCAAGAATCAAAAAGTAGCTATTTGTTTATATATCTTATTACTTAAATCGCTTCAAATGAAAATACCGACTATCTATAATAATTAACTCTAAAGAAAAAAACAACCAATAAACACAGGTATTAGACAAAAAACCCTGTATCGTGTTTGCTTGTTTGAAAGATAACTATCGATTGCTTATCCTTTTATTTTACCCCGATACTCCCGTAACTTTACCGCATGATAAAGTTTGATACATTCATGTTGGAAAACGGTTTGCGCGTGTTGGTTCATGAAGATATAAGTACGCCAATGGCGGTTTTAAACGTCTTATACGACGTGGGCGCCAAAGATGAAAACCCCGAAAAAACAGGCTTTGCTCATTTGTTTGAACACCTGATGTTTGGAGGCAGTAAAAACATTCCTTCTTACGACGAACCCCTACAAGTTGCCGGCGGAGAAAATAACGCTTTTACCACCAACGATTTAACCAATTATTATTGTCAGCTTCCCGCAGAAAATATTGAGACCGCTTTTTGGTTGGAAAGCGACCGAATGTTAAGCCTTGCTTTTAGTAAAAAAAGCTTGGAAACTCAGCGCAAAGTTGTTTGCGAAGAATTTAAAGAACATTATATCAACAAACCCTATGGCGATGTGTGGCACAAAATGAGGCAATTAGCATACAAAGAGCATCCATATAAATGGATGACAATAGGCGCCTCACTACAACATGTAGAAGACGCTACGCTTGAAGATGTAAAAGAGTTCTTTTTTAAACACTACACACCCTGTAATGCCATATTGGTGGTAGCAGGAAATATTGAAACGGCACAAATAAAAGCGTTGGCTCAAAAATGGTTTGGTCCTATTCCTTCCGGCACAAAATATAATCGCGCTTTACCAAAAGAACCGGCTCAAAAAGCGCCCAGGCATCTTGAAGTAACATCCAATGTACCACTGGATGCGTTGTATAAGTGTTGGCATATTTATCCGCGTATGGATAAACGTTATTATGCCTGCGATTTGATTTCCGACATATTAAGCGGAGGCGGATCGTCTAGATTGTATCAAAGCTTGGTGAAAGAAAAACAATTGTTTAGCAACATTGAATGTTATCATTTTGGCAGTACCGATGCAGGTTTGATGACTATTGAAGGAAAGTTAGTAAAAGGAGTAAACATACAAGACGCCGAAAAGGCAGTCATAGAAGAGTTAAAAAAATTACAGGAAAACGGAATTACGGCTTCCGAATTGGAAAAAGTAAAAAATAAAGCAGAAAGCTCGATGGCATTTGAAGACATGAGTGTAATGAACCGAGCTTCCAGCATTGCCATGTATGAATTATTGGGAGATGCCAATTTAATAAACACAGAATTATCGAGCTATCAGGCGGTAACTGCTGATCAAATAAAAGAACAAAGCAAGTTCATCTTTGATGAAAACAATTGCAGTACCATGTATTATTTAAGCGACAACAAAAACTAGATGAACAGAAAAATAGCCCCACCAATTAAAGATGCAATTGAATATAATTTATTGTTGAAGCCCTACGATCATTTTGTATTAGATAATGGCATACATGTATACAGTGTTAATGCTGGAGCACAAGAAGTTATTCAGCTAGAAATGGTTTATCATGCAGGCAATTCTTATGAACAGCAAAAAGGAATCGCATCAGCCACTAATTTTTTATTAAAAAACGGCACTAGCACCAAAACAGCTTTT
>Ga0114960_10001577_pt1 | contig 18080 bp, 17 predicted proteins | sample C_130625_MF_Meta_FD_92637 | JGI IMG/M metagenome (GOLD analysis project Ga0114960, IMG submission 92637) | Freshwater microbial communities from Lake Croche, Canada to study carbon cycling - C_130625_MF_MetaG | ecosystem: Environmental > Aquatic > Freshwater > Lake | place: Lake Croche, Canada... | reverse complement strand
CGTAATTTCGCGTCACGGATCCAGTCGGGATATTGTTTTTCGCCAACGAGTTTATCAAAAAAGAGGAACGCGATTGCTGCAATTAAAAATCCGCGGGCGGCCCCAAACAGAAACCCTAAAGTACGGTCGAGTGCGCCGATGCTCGAATCGAGGATGATGTCGGATATTTTGACCGTTATCATGGTCGCTAAAACGAGTACGCCTAGAAACAGAATGGCGATCGCAGCGGCCAGAGCCACCTGACGGTTGGCGATGTGAGGCTCTAGATAAACCAAAACCTTCGGATGGAACATATAAGCTGCGATGGCTGCTGCTACCCAGGAGCCAATCGCTAACACTTCGCGTGCAAAGCCACGTACGGAAGCTAAAAGCCCAGAGATCAGAACGATACCAATGACCAACAGGTCGAGAATGCTGACCGGAAGATTGCTCATATAAAATTTCCGTCCTGAATATTTAGGGCCTTAACCTTAGCCGCTTGGCTTCGGCGCTTATAATCATAAGGCAGGCTGTCGTCACGTCCATTTGATTGCCTATGGGTTGGAATGCCGCTTTGGTCCACCGATAATCGTGGCGACGAGATCCGCAACATCACTCATCGGGTGCGTTTTGAGGCTTGTTTTTCCGACAGCCTCAAGTCCTGGCTTCGGTATGACTGCAGATGCGAATCCTAATTTAGTGGCTTCTTTCATGCGAACCGCAATTTGTCCAATCGGCCTAAGGGCGCCTGTCAGTCCAATTTCGCCCATGAACACTCGATCCGGCGGCAGAGCGTGGCCAGAATAGGACGATACCAAGGCTGCAGCGGCAGCAAGATCTGCGGCAGGCTCATTCACTTTGAGTCCGCCAGCAACGTTCAGATAGACGTCGTGATTGCCAAGTTTAAGGCCGCCATGCGCTTCAAGCACAGCGATAACCATGGAAAGTCTGCTTGGATCCCATCCAACCACGGCTCGACGCGGCGTGCCTAAGGATGACGGCGCAACGAGTGCCTGAAACTCCAAAAGCATGGGGCGTGTACCTTCCATGCCTGCAAAAACGGCTGTTCCAGCTGATGATGTGTCCCGTCCCTCAAGGAAGAGAGCGGACGGATTAGAGACTTGTTTCAGTCCCAATCCGGTCATTTCAAACACGCCGATCTCGTCCGTTGGACCGAAGCGATTCTTTGCTGCACGGAGGATCCGGAAATGATGTGCGCCATCGCCTTCGAAGGATGCTACGGCATCGACCATATGTTCGACGACTCTTGGCCCAGCGATTTGTCCATCTTTTGTAACATGGCCTACCAAGATCACGCTCGCGCCACTGGTTTTAGCGTAACGAATTAATGCTTGAGCCGAGCCTCGGACTTGCGTGACCGTACCCGGTGCGGATTCAACGCTTTCGGACCACATCGTTTGAATGGAATCGATGATGACCAGAGTAGGGGCGGGGCCTTTCGATAGAGTTGTGATGATGTCTTCGACATTGGTTTCAGCGGCAAGCTCAACTGGTGCCTTTGATAGTCTGAGACGATCGGCTCTCAGGCGCACTTGTCCAGTCGCTTCTTCGCCTGAGATATAAACAACCCGCTCGCCGTTTATGGCCAACGCGGCAGATGCCTGCATGAGCAAAGTTGACTTTCCAATCCCTGGATCGCCGCCTAAAAGGATGACAGAGCCCGGAACAAATCCACCGCCGGTTACTCGATCGAGTTCGTCGATGCCACTTGAAACCCGAGGGGCCTCGGGCGCATCACCGATGAGACCTTCCAGAGCAAATACGCGACCCTTCTTGCTTCTTGGTAAGGCTGTACCGCCCGGCAACGGTGCTTCTGCCGCTTCTTCGGCAATAGTGCTCCAATTACCGCAGGCGTCGCATCGACCTTGCCAGCGCGTATAAACAGCCCCGCAATTTTGACAGGCAAAGCTTGGGGAACGTTTGGCCATATTATTTCCGATTAACCGATCACACGACGTTGATAGCGACTGCCCAAGGACACGAGAATGTCATAGCCGATGGTTCCTGCGTTGTCGCCTACGGTATCGATGGTTAGTTCATCGCCAATGATTGTCGCATAAGAACCCGGCTTTACAGCCTCAATAGGCGCATCCGTGGCATCAACAATCAGTAAATCCATCGAAACGCGGCCTAACATTGCGCATCTGGTGCCGCCGATCAAAACATCGCCGCCCTTCTTGGTTCGGCTACTCTCCGCTCCGCGAGGCAAACCGTCAGCATAACCCAGAGATAGGGTAGCAAGACGGGTTGTTCGTCTTGCTGTCCAGTATCCGCCATACCCGACCTTCTCGCCAATATCGATTATTCTTGTTTGAATAATTGGAGCTTCGAGCCGGATGACGGGTTCCATGGGATTATCGCGATTGGACCAGAGAGGGTGGCCGCCATATAGAGCGTAGCCTGACCGAACAAGATCATAATAGCTGTCTGAACATAAAAATATCCCAGACGAATTGCACAGGCTCGCAGGAACATCGGGAAACAGTCGGCGAAGCTGGCGAAAAGCGTCACATTGTCGTTTTGTCGTTGCTGATCCTTCGATTTCAGATTCAACAAAATGGCTCATCAAGAGGCCGATAGAAAAACCTAGATTTCCAGTGAGATAGGATTGTGAAACAGTATAAGCTTCTGATGGGGATAACCCCAAACGATTGAGTCCCGTATCAATATGCAAGGCTGCCTTCGGAGTATCGGGATAATGGGAAACAACATTTTTCCAATCAGCGATTTCAGCAAGTGATCCAAGAACGGGCGTGAGATTTAATTCTCGGTAGATTGGTCCTGTTCCAGGAAGAAACCCGTTGAGGACAAAAATCTCGGCGGTTCTACTTAAAGCGCGAACACGTGCTGCCTCAGAAAGATGGGCAACAAAAAAATGGATGCAACCAATCGATAAGAGAGCAGGAACAACGGTCTCAATGCCTAGTCCGTAAGCATTGGCTTTTACGACCGCACCTGTTGCCGCGGGACCAACTTTAGACGCGAGTAAATGCCAGTTTCTCTTAAGTGAATTTAGATCGACCGTTAACAGTCCCCCACTGGAATTCGGGATCGAGGGGATGCGATCCGCTGGCGTCATACGATTACATCCGTTCTGGTAAACGATCTTCAGAAGTAAGATTAGAGAACCGCGTTACTTCTGCATCGAATTGCATAACAACGGTACCGGTAGGTCCATGACGCTGTTTCCCGATGATGACTTCAGCGCGTCCATGGATTTGCTCCATTTCATTTTGCCATTTGAAATATTCCTCAGTGCCCATCTTGGGCTCTTTATTCTTGAGGTAATATTCTTCCCGGAAAACAAACATTACGATATCGGCATCTTGCTCGATGGACCCTGATTCACGCAAATCTGAAAGTTGAGGACGTTTATCATCACGTTGCTCTACCTGACGAGAAAGCTGCGATAGAGCAATAACAGGCACCGACAATTCTTTGGCAAGCGCCTTAAGTCCGGTTGTAATTTCGGTTAGCTCTTGAACGCGGTTATCGCTCTTTTTGGATGATCCTGAAAGCAGCTGCAAATAGTCAACCACGAGGACATCAAGACCTTTTTGACGCTTTAAGCGACGTGCTCGAGCGGTTAATTGGGCAATCGAGATACCGCCTGTTTGGTCGATATAAAATGGAATACGTTCCATCTCGCGGGCGGCATCCGCAATTTTCATAAATTCATTTTCTTGGATTTCACCACGCCGAATTTTATACGATGCAACGCCCGATTGTTCAGCAATAATACGGGTTGCTAATTGTTCTGCCGACATTTCGAGTGAGAAAAATCCGACTACGCCGCCATCTAACCGCTTTACCGTTCCGTCGGGATTCTTGTCATGCGAGTAAGCGCGCGCGATGTTGAAAGCAATATTGGTGGCAAGAGCTGTTTTACCCATACCGGGTCGACCAGCGACAATAACGAGATCCGAAGACTGCAATCCGCCGAGCATTCGATCAAGGTCAGATAGACCCGTGGAAATACCCGAAAGTTTACGGTCGCGTTTATAAGCTTCTGCAGCTAGGTCGACGGCTGTTTTTAGAGCAGCGGAAAAGCTTTGAAAGCCACCATCGTAGCGACCAGATTCAGCCAATTCATACAGACGGCGTTCTGCTTCTTCGATCTGCTTTCTTGGATGCTCGTCGACTGGCGCGTCAAAAGCGACATTCACCATGTCTTCGCCGATTGTGATCAGCTGGCGACGCATTGCGAGATCATAAATCGTCCGCCCATAGGCTTCGGCATTGATAACAGTGGTAGCTTCTGCAGCGAGGCGAGCAAGATATTGCGGCACTGTCATCCCGCCGAGGTCTTGATCACCTACGAAGGACTTGAGTGTCACAGGCGTCGCAAGTTTGCCCGCACGGATTAGAGATTGAACGATGTCGTAGATGCGGCGATGGATTTCTTCGGCGAAATGACTGGCTTCTAGAAAATCTGAAACACGATAATAAGCATCATTGTTGACCAATATTGCGCCAAGTAGCGCCTGTTCTGCCTCAACATTATTAGGGGGAACGCGATAATTCGTCTCGATTTCGGCAAGACGGGCAAGTGATTGAGCAAGGGCCATGATCGTATCCAGTGTCGGAGCAGAAGTATTAGCGCTTCGCCGCAGCCGATTCGGATTTTATTCTACCCCATGCCCGTTATCCACACTCCCCACAGCCACGCTCATTCCGTATTTTGACGCTTGACAAGAAATTACTTGCTTTAAAAAAAAGACCCGGCGCCATGCACCGGGTCCGACTATATACTGCAAAAGCGATAGATTTTATTCTTCGCCACCAGCTTCGGCTAAAGCGGCGCCTACTTCAAGCCCGAGATCATCAAGATTTAGCTCTTCGCGAACGGTCGCGCTTTCGCCGCGAGCTTGACGCTCTGCTTCTTCATGGCTGCGTGCGACATTAACACTGATCTTGACATCAACTTCTGGGTGAAGATGGACTGGCACAGAATGCATACCGATGGTCTTAATCGGAACATTCAGGATGATCTGATTACGATCAACGGAGTAACCGCCGGCCGTAATAGCTTCAGAAATGTCACGTGTAGCAACAGAACCATAGAGCTGCCCCATTTCGCCAGCCTGACGAATGATGACGAAGGACTGACCGTCGAGCTTTTCAGCGACCGACATCGCATCCGACTTAGCGGCAAGATTGCGTGCTTCAAGCTGCGCGCGTTCTTTTTCGAAATGTTCAAGATTGGCCTTTGTTGCACGCAGTGCCTTGTGACGTGGGAGTAGGAAGTTGCGTGCGTAACCATCTTTTACGCGAACAACGTCGCCCATTTGGCCAAGATTTGGTACGCGCTCTAATAATACGACTTGCATTGGTATCTCCTTAGTATGTTGGCAGAAATTAGTAGTGTTTAGGATAGGGTTGATGGTGAGGCTGCTGGGTTAAATCTGGATCTAAAATTAAACCAGAAATCGGCAATTCCCAATGCGGCAAATCCTAATATGGGCCACCCGGGGAGTAGAATGAAAACACTGTAAATCATGACTAACATGACACGTCGCGATTTAAGTGGTCTTGTAATCATGTGAAGGACAGCAAGACCTTGTAAGCAAAAGCCCACAAGCAGGGATGCTAGTCCAATTCGTCCAAACAGGCCGATAAAGTCGGCACCTAACACTACAAGAATTAGGCACGCTAAAAAAACTGGCAACGTGACTTTTGGCATTGCCGTTGTCGCTAAATCTGGCCAAGGCCGTGGTAAACGATCCGAGGCTTTTACAATACGTGCGGCTACATAAAGCAGTAGTACCGAGATAGCAGCGCTAATTGCAGCGCTTATCGGTGCAGCAATGAGGGCTAATATATTGGCTATCGTTGAAATAGAGCTTACTTTATCTGCCCCTACCAATCCGGCAAACATAGTGGGTTCAAATATAACCAACTCATTGAGCAATTTTTCGAATGCTTCAACAAAGGATGCGTAATCGCTTCCGAGCATCCAAACACCGGCAACCGTTAATGCGGCGGCAAGAGCAATGTTCCAAAGGAGCAGACGACCCAAAGGATACCATTCCACGCTGTTATCATTGTCAGCACCTTCAATCGGACGCGCCAACAAAGCCATATATCCGACAAACCATGACGGTAGACTGATAGAAATTGCGTGAATGAGCCCTGCGAGAGGCGAAAATATAAGAGAGGTGAGAATAAATGCTATGAGCGTCGCAACCAAGCCTGCCTGCAGGGTGAAGCCTAATGTCGCAATCAAAATAGGCAAAGGCGCAACTAGGTAGAGTGGAAATGCGAGTGGGGATGCGGTCGAAATGACAGCAAATAGCAACGCAGAAACTGCGCCGCATCCAGCTCCAAATCCTAAATCACGTAGTTTCATCGTCCAGCTGTCCCGCAAACCCATTTATGGGGCGGTTAGAGACGGGATAGTCCGCCCCAACCAATCCGGTTCATTTGAACCGGGTGACCAATAGGAATTCCCGGGATCTGAATTGACCCCGGGAAATATTCTTTAAAATTATGCGATCACATAAGGCAGCAGGCCGAGGAAGCGAGCGCGTTTGATCGCTTGAGCGAGTTCGCGCTGCTTTTTGGCTGAAACTGCCGTGATACGGGACGGAACGATCTTGCCACGTTCTGAAATATAACGGGAAAGAAGGCGTGTGTCCTTGTAATCGATCTTTGGTGCATTCGGCCCCGTAAATGGGCACGACTTGCGACGACGATAGAAAGGACGGCGTGGAGCGCCGGAGCTTGCGGATTCAGCTGTAGACATCAGAAGCTCTCCTCTTCACCAATTACATCATCACGACGGGGTGGGCGTGGACCGCGGCCCGAACCACCACCAAAGCCGCCTGCGCCGCCACCGAAGCGGCCACCGCCGCCGCCGAAGCCACGACCCCCGCTTGGACGATCCGTGCGATCTTCGTCGCGATCACGCTTTTGAAGCATCGCCGAAGGAGCTTCTTCCAATTCTTCGACCTTAATGGTGAGAGAGCGGATCACGTCTTCGCTGATGGCTTCCAGACGCTCAACTTCGGCTACAGCCTGATGTGGCGCATCGATGTTGAGAAGCGTAAAATGAGCCTTACGGTTCTTTTTGATGCGGAATGCGAGAGTTTTTACGCCCCAATATTCCGTCTTTGTAACCTTGCCGCCAGCGGCTTCGATCACGCCTTTATATTGCTCATTAATGGTGTCGACCTGTTGTGACGTCACATCCTGACGCACAAGGATCACGTGCTCGTAAAGAGCCATGCCTTTGTCCTTTCCTGTTGCGCGGCCTTTTGGCGCCAAGCCCTCCGAGCCTTTAGGAAAGGCCCGAAACGGAAGGTATCGAAGGCGGAGACAAGGGAAATGGACTATTTAAAATCCCATCCGTATTACCGGACTTTCCTTTCAGCCACCGGCCAAACGACCGCATGAAGACGTGCTGGATAGAGCTAACGGATTAGAATTGCAAGGGCTATTGGTTTAAAAAGGTCAGGTTTAGGACCAAAATACCGTTCAAGATAACGATCGTAAGGGCAATCATTGCAGCAATAATTGTAAGCCATCGTGGCGCGACGAGTGAGCCCATTCGTTGGCTTTGAGCTGTAAAGATAACCAATGGAATGACAGCGAAGGGCAATTGTAAGCTTAGAATGACCTGGCTGAATACCAAAAGGCCGGTCGCGCCTTGGTCGCCATGGACGATGGCAACCCACGCGGCCGGAATTACCGCAATGAGGCGCGTAGCTAAACGTCTGATAACAGGCGAAAATTTTAAGCCCAGAAAGCCTTCCATCACAATTTGACCCGCCAATGTAGCCGTTACAGTGGCATTTAGGCCGCATGCAATCAGGGCTACAGCGAATAAAGTGGGGGCTAGCTGGCTGCCTAAGAGAGGCGAAAGAAGAGAATAGGCGTCTGATAATTCAACAATGTCGGTTCGGCCTGAAGCGTGAAAACTGGCAGCCGCTAGGATGATGATTGCAGCATTGATAAGAAAAGCGAATGCTAAGGCCAGAGTAGAATCGAGCGTTGCAAAGGTTAAGCTTTCCCTGCGTTCATGGGCTGTTTCGCCGAGAGGGCGGGTCTGTACAATACTAGAATGCAAATATAGATTATGGGGCATAACCGTTGCGCCAAGAATGCCCAGAGCCAAATAGAGCATATTTGGGTCGGTTATAATCTCAGGCTTTGGAAGTAGATTAGCTGCGACTGCGGCCCAGTCGGGGCGCGCCATAATCAACTCAACGGTGAAGCAGGCCGCGATGATCGCCAAAATTGCAATAATTAGGGCCTCAACCGTTCTAAAGCCAAATCGTTGGAGTGCGATTAGCAGTAGGGCGTCCAACGTTGTGATGGCAATTCCGATGGTAAGGGGTAATCCAAATAGTAATTCCAATCCGATGGCTGTGCCGATTACTTCCGCGATATCGGTCGCAATGATAGCAAGTTCAGCCATCGCCCATAGGCCGTAATTGATATATTTTGGAAAGATATCGCGGCAAATTTCGGCTAAATCACGCGAAGTTGCTACCGCCAATCTCGCTGCAAGCGATTGTAAAATAATAGCCATTAGGCTCGAAATGAGCACAACCGACAATAATAAATAGCCATATCGCGAGCCGCCAGCGAGCGATGTTGCCCAGTTTCCTGGATCCATATATCCAACAGCAACCAAATAGCCGGGGCCAAAAAAGGCTAAAATCCTTCTCCAAATTGGCCAATTGCGATCAAACCGAACGCCGCCATGGCGCAGGGGATCGGTTTCGGATGCGGATTTCCAATTCGAAAACATTGAAATCAATATCTTAGAAAAGAACAAAAATTAAAAGGCCATCAGCGATCAAACGAGTGTGACGAAAAGGCAACAGTCCTAAAGAATGAGGTGTTTTAGCTCCAGACTTCAACTCAATTGCCGAAAATTGGCCACAATATGGCCCTCGATTAATTCTAGAATGAAACTCGTCTTTAGCTTTAACATGCAATTTACCCGGGCTCGTAGTCTATCCGGGATGGGTTGGCGATCTAGGATATCGGGTGAAGAAATATTCAATGCAGATCGAACTGGCCGGCCAATCGGTGTTGATAAAGGGCGCACTGAGTTTTTTTACAGTGGTCCTCTTCACGTCTTCAGTTTTCGCCCTTGATGTTCCGTCTGCCGAGCATAACGCGGGAGCAAAGCGAAATGCCTCGTCGTCAATTTCAGGTGCCCAAATACCTCCGTCATCGGATGATGAAAAAGATGGAAATATGGAGGATCTCCCTGACGGGAACGCTGATCATACGCAAACTGCCAATGAAAATGGCGTTCTGGATGTTGCTAATGCACCACTAAAGGCCATTGGCGGGGTTGTTGACGCGACACGGGATGCTATTCGATCTTATCTCGCAGGCAATAAAGAAGAGGCGGTTAAGTCACTCTCTTACGCCGCCGACCAAGGGCATGCACCAGCGCAATGGAAATTGGCGCGGATGTATGCTGAAGGAGATGGTGTTCCGCGGGATGAGTTACGAGCCTTCGAGAATTTTTCGCAAGTCTGCGATCGTCACGCCGACGAGGCTCCAGAATCCCCAACGGCTCCGTTTGTATCGTCAGCCTTCATCGCGCTCGGCTCGTATTATCTTAATGGTATTCAAAACAGCTCGGTAAAAGCCAATCCCGCGAAGGCGCGGGAAATGTTTGCCTATTCAGCAAGTTATTTTGGTGATCCTGAAGCACAACTTGTGCTTGCCAGATTATATTTGGACGGAATTGGTGGCCCAAAGGATACGAAACAGGCACTTCGTTGGCTGAATTTATCGGCGGAAAAAGGTAATCGATTAGCGCAGGCAGAGCTGGGTAAGTTACTGTTTAACGGTGAAGTCGGTGCCAAACAGAGGGCGCGGGGCCTAATGTGGCTGAACTTAGCGAGCGATGCTGCTGATCCAGTCAATGAGAGTTGGATAATAGAAGCGAATGAGGCTGCAGTATCCGAAGCGTCAGATACCGATCGGCTGGCCGCTAATGCTTATCTCGCTCAGCGAAAGAGGCGAACAAAATAGTAATTCGCCCCATAAAGGCATTAAATTTATATATTTTTTGTAAAATCACCCGCTCAGTCGTTGACAAGCTTTTTGCAGATACGCTTAATCGCGCTCGTAAAAGTGAGGTAAGTGTTGATGCGTAAAATTCATGATTTCCTTGATCGGATGTTCACGGACCATACATTTGTATGGCATCGGCATTTCCAAACATTTATCGCACTCGTCATCTTTGTTTCTTGCTTAGGCATTGCACTTGAAACATTGTCAGATTTTGTCGAGGCTCATGAGCAAGCTGTCGCAATATTTGAACAATTCACTTTGGGTATTTTCGTTTTAGAATATATAGGCAATTTTTATTTTGCGAAAAATAGATTAAAATTTGTATTTAGTTTCTGGGGCTTAGTTGATCTTCTTTCTATTTTACCTTCGCTCCTTCTATTCTTAAATACATCAGCACTCCGCGGAACACGCATCTTGCGAGTCATGCGCGTCCTCCGCGTCATGCGTGTTTTAAAGCTGGCCCGACAAGCAATGGAGATGATGGGTTCGCAAATGGCGAAAAAGCGAAACCCATTGATTTTAAATTTGAATATTTACCTCATCACTCTTTTCGCGGTGACGATGATTTCATCAAGTTTGATGTATTATACCGAAGGAGTTTTATACGCACCTTCCACGATTTCTGAGGGACAGGCCGCATTAGACGAAATTGCTGCACAAACTGGTCAGCAGGCTGAAGTTTTTGTGCCTAAAGATCCTATTACAGGAGTAGAAATTCCTGAAGACAAAAGGTTTTTTCAATCTATTCCAACTGCCGTTTGGTGGTGTCTCGTAACACTCACGACAACAGGTTATGGCGATTTATATCCGGTTACCTTGATAGGGCGTGTTATCGCCGTTTTCACAATGTTCTCCGGGTTGATCTTGTTCTCGATTTTGATGAACATCGTCGGAAAAACCATTATGGTTTTGTTGTTCGGCGAAACGCTTGACGGCAATGATAAACCGGAAGCGGCAACTGCAACCGCTGGCGCTGTGGTTGTCGATAATACCGTTAATCCGGTGATTGCAGCTTTGGCGCTTCTTCAGCGCGAACAAATCATCACGACCGAAGAGGCTATGATGATAGCTGCAAAGCCTAGGGACGATCTTAGCAAGGCACTATCGTCGTTTGCACGTTAAAGATTGATATCTATTCGTACTGGAACGTGGTCGGATGGCTTCTCCCATCCGCGAACGTGCTTGTCGATCCATGTACCTGTTAATCTATCGGCGCATAAGGGCGATAAGAGTAGGTGGTCAATCCGAATGCCATTGTTTTTTTGCCAAGCGCCAGCCTGGTAATCCCAGAATGTATAAAGTTGCTTGTTGCCATTCGACGCCCTAATTGCGTCAGTTAATCCAAGGCTCATTAGCTCACGCCATTTTGCGCGTGATTCTGGCTGAAATAGAGCGTCATTGACCCATTGTGCCGGGTTTTCAGCATCTTCTGGCATAGGAATGATATTATAATCGCCAGCAAATATGAAGACCTCTTCGTTTGCTAGATGCTCGCGGGCGCGCTCTATTAGTCGATCTAGAAATCCAATTTTGTAGGGAAACTTCTCCGTACCGAGTGGATTTCCATTTGGGGCGTAAATTGACGCGACGCGCAACGCCCCTTTCTCGGTTGATATGCCGATCTCGATAAATCTTGCCTGCTCATCACTTTCGTCGCCGGGTAGACCCCGTATGACGTCATCGATGCGATATTTCGACAGAATCGCCACGCCATTGAATGTTTTTTGTCCAAGAAGCTCGATATTGTAGCCTAATGCTTCAATCTCTAGCCGCGGAAATGTTTCCTCAGTGCACTTTAATTCTTGAAGGCAGCATATATCGGGCGACGTTTCCTTGATCCAAGCAACCAAATGATCAACTCTTTGGCGGACCGAATTGACGTTCCAAGTTGCTATACGCATGTTATTAGCCTTCAAAGGACGAGTGAATCGCTTGGAAATGTAGGCGCTTCAAAGCGGACGCGCCAGTCCGCCTGGCTCAATAAGCTCGGCATGCCTATAAGGAATAAGCTTGACTTATCGTTTATGCTTGTGTCTCACGAGCGCCGAATAGGCGATTGGAAAAGAGGAATTGTAAACATGACCATAGCTTTGACATTTCCGGGGCAGGGTAGCCAAACTATTGGGATGGGTAAGGCGTTTTTCGGTCAGTTTAAGGTTGCAAAGGATGTTTTTTCGGAAATTGACGAGGCTTTAGGCCAAAATCTATCGAAACTTATGTTTGAAGGCCCTGAAGAAGAGCTAACGCTTACGGCCAACGCTCAGCCCGCACTTATGGCAGTTAGTTTAGCCGGTTTGCGTGTTTTAGAGCATGAAGCGGGCCTAGATTTGAAAAAACACGTAGCTTTCGTCGCCGGACACTCTCTCGGTGAGTATTCGGCGCTTGCGGCCGCAGGCAGTCTGACATTGGCCGACACGGCACGCCTACTGCGTATACGTGGTAACGCAATGCAAGCAGCTGTTTCTCCTGGTGTTGGTGCCATGGCAGCCCTTTTAGGACTGGATTTTGCTGCAGCATCTAGTGTTGCTGCCGAAGCGGCACAGGGTGACGTCTGCCAAGCTGCAAATGATAATGGCGGCGGTCAAGTGGTTGTATCAGGTTCAAAATCTGCCGTCGAACGGGCTATTGAGCTCGCAAAAGCACAAGGAGCAAGGCGTGCCGTTATGCTTTCGGTGTCTGCGCCTTTCCATTGCTCATTAATGCAACCTGCTGCCGATGCCATGTCGGATGCTTTATCGAAGGTTTCTATTGTAGCGCCTGTTGTTCCGCTGGTCGGAAACGTATCTGCGATGGCAGGCTCAGATCCAGTCGCTATTCGTGAGGCCTTGGTAGCACAGGTCACTGGTACCGTGCGGTGGCGCGAAAGTGTTGAATGGATGGCAGGTCAAGGCGTTAAGCAATTTATTGAGGTCGGTTCGGGCAAGGTACTCACAGGTCTGGTTAAGCGGATTGCTGCAGATGCAGAGGGACTTTCAGTCTCTAATCCCGACGATGTTGTATTGTTTCGTACTCAAGTTGTTCTGTAATAAGGGAGATACCAATGTTTGATTTGACTGGTCAGTCGGCGCTTGTCACTGGCGCGACGGGTGGCATTGGTGGTGCAATTGCTCGGGCCTTGCACTCGCGTGGTGCTACGATCACGCTTTCTGGAACACGCAAAGAAGCATTGGAAACACTGGCAAAAGAGTTAGGGGAAAGGGCATTCGTCGTGCCAGCCAATCTCTCGGACGCGGAGTCGGTGGAGAGCCTCGTACCAGCAGCTGAAGCTGCGATGGGTGGTTTCGATATCCTCGTGAACAATGCTGGCATAACGAGAGATAATCTCTTCGTTCGCATGAAGGACGAGGAATGGCAGGACGTAATGCGGGTAAATCTTGAGGCAACCTTTCGCCTTTCGCGTGCGGCAGCAAAATCGATGATGAAGCGCCGCTATGGTCGTATTATTTCGATAACATCGATTATCGGAACGACGGGCAACCCAGGTCAGGCTAATTATTCGGCGGCGAAAGCGGCAATTGTCGGGATGTCAAAATCATTGGCATTCGAGGTCGCGACTAGGAATATTACGGTCAATTGCCTTGCGCCGGGTTTTATTGAGACGCCTATGACAGACGTGCTAAACGAAAAACAACGTGAGTCGACTTTGCAGAGAGTTCCAATGGGGCGCTTAGGCACGGCAGACGAGATTGCGGCTGCAGCCGTATTTTTAGGAAGCCGTGAGGCGGGTTATATTACCGGGCAAACATTGCATGTTAATGGTGGAATGGCAATGATTTGAATGGCTTATGGAAATTTGTGTAAGTTTTAAATAATGTACTTGTGTACTCGCAAAGCAATAATTTCTGTGCTAACGAGTGTTGAAGTTTGGCGATCGGGGCTTGACGTAGAGGCCTCGGCATCGTTTGAACCATTATCGATTTAGGGTCCTCTTCGGTTCGTCTCGGGACCGATTGGGTGTACCCTGATAAAGAGATTTGTTTTAGGAACGTGCGGCTTCGTCTAGATGTTCGTGGCCGCCAGATACAAGACAGTGAGGACATGATATGAGCGACATCGCAGCCCGCGTTAAGAAGATCGTCATCGAGCACCTCGGGGTAGAAGCTGACAAAGTTGTCGATACCGCGAACTTCATCGATGATCTCGGCGCTGATAGCCTGGACACGGTTGAGCTCGTTATGGCGTTCGAAGAAGAATTCAGTGTTGAAATTCCTGACGATGCTGCCGAAACGATCCGCACCGTTGGTGATGCCGTGTCGTTCATTACGAAAAAGTCGGCTTAATCCCATTAAGCGTCTTTCCTTTTCCTTATAGGATATCGGGGTCACTCCATGCGGCGTGTCGTCGTTACAGGTATGGGCATGGTTTCCCCTTTGGGAAACGGAGTCGAGACTTCTTGGTCTAGGCTTAAGGCTGGCCAAAGCGGGGCAGTTAAAGTGTCCCGCTTTGATGTTTCGGATCTGGCTTCGCAGATTGCTTGTGAGGTTCCGAGAGGTGATGGATCTAATGGCACCTTTAATCCTGATGACTGGATGGATAAGAAGGACCAGAAGAAGGCTGACGAGTTTATTATATTTGGATTAGCTGCGGCGACCCAGGCTTTAAAAGATTCAGGTTGGGTACCAACCACTGAAGATGAAAAATATCGTACTGGGGTCATGGTCGGATCTGGTATTGGCGGTATTGGTACGATTTACGAGACGTCAGTGACGCTTTTCGAAAAGGGCCCACGCCGCGTTTCGCCATTCTTTATTCCTAGCGCAATTATCAATTTAGCTTCGGGCTGGATTTCGATTCGCCACGGATTAAAGGGCCCTAATCATTCCGTTGTGACCGCTTGTTCGACGGGAGCTCATGCCATTGGCGACGCTTCCCGGCTAATTATGCTGGGTGATGCTGATGTTATGGTGGCAGGTGGAACGGAGTCACCTGTGAACCGCTTGTCATTAGCTGGTTTTGCAGCCTGCCGGGCTCTATCTTCGGGATTTAACGACGATCCTCAGCGAGCATCCCGTCCTTATGACAAAGACCGTGACGGTTTCGTTATGGGCGAGGGCGCTGGTGTCGTGGTCCTTGAGGAGCTTGAGCATGCGAAGGCCCGCGGAGCTAAAATCTATGCTGAGGTAATCGGCTATGGCATGTCGGGCGATGCATATCATATCACGTCACCGGCCGAGGATGGCGATGGCGCCTATCGCTGCATGATGGCTGCGCTCAAACGGGCCGGACTTCAATCGCACGATTTGGACTATATCAACGCGCACGGAACATCGACGCCTTTAGGCGACGAAATCGAGTTGAGGGCAGTTGAACGTATGTTGGGTAACGACACGGCGCATGTATCGATGTCGTCTACAAAATCTGCTACGGGGCATCTTCTGGGCGCCGCAGGGGCGATTGAGGCGATATTTTCTATTCTCGCTATCCGAGATCAAATTGTCCCGGCAACGTTAAATTTAGATAATCCGTCTGTTGAGACACCGATTGATTTGGTCCCACATTTACCTCGTGCGCGAAAGGTTGATGTGGCATTGTCGAATTCCTTTGGATTCGGTGGAACGAATGCTTCTCTCGTTTTCCGAAAATTCGAGCATTAGTGACTTCAATGCGCGTATAATGAACGCGCTAAGTCCTATTAGCCTATCGTTGGAAAGTTTCGCTTGATGTCGGAAGTAAACGGTAGCGCACCATTAAATGATGGGCCTGTAGAGCGGCCAAGAACGCGCGGTTTCATGAGACGCAGCGTATTGAAGAGTCCTGCAGCTGCAATTCATCCTGAATCGGTACCTCTTCCACCGGAGCCAGAAAAAAAAGAGCGGCCTGAGCGTCCAATTACAAACTTTGTGAGCGGGTTGTTGTCATTCTTCGTAATTGCCCTATTTATATTTGTGGCAGCTTTCATTGTAGCACAGCGTCAAATTTCCGCCCCTGGTAGCCTTACTGCCGATCGCGTCGTGATTGTTCGTGGAAGTATGGCGGACGTTGTCGACCAGCTTGAACGTGAAGGGGTTACCGACAAAGGCTTTTTATTAACGCTATACTGGCAGCTAACAGGTAAAAGTTCTCAGATTAAGGGCGGCGAATATTTATTTCGAAAAGAAGCGAGCCTTGAACAAATCACCGATACACTCATTGAAGGTAAATCAATCCTCCATTCAGTGACGATTCCGGAAGGCCGCACGTCTGATGAAATCGTCGATATTCTGAGAAATTCAAACGAATTGGCAGGAGATATCAAAGACGTACCAAAAGAAGGTACATTATTACCGGAAACTTATAAATTTGCACGCGGGATGACACGGAGCCAGATGCTTGATCACATGGCTCAGGATCAAGCAAAACTTGTTCGAGAAATTTGGGCCAAACGCACTTCGGATTTGCCGTTATCGAGTCCTCTAGATTTAGTGACGCTTGCATCGGTTGTCGAAAAAGAGACGGGCAAGGCCGACGAGAGGCCACGTGTCGCAGCGGTTTTTCTAAACCGGCTTCGTTCAAAAATGCCCTTACAATCCGATCCTACGGTAATTTATGGTCTTGTCGGCGGAAAGGGTTCCTTGGGTCACGGACTTACAAAAGCCGAATTACAGCAAGCTTCGCCCTACAATACTTATTTAATTCCAGGTTTACCGGCTGGTCCGATAACCAATCCTGGTCGAGCGGCCCTTGAGGCAGTCGCTAATCCATCACAAACGAAAGAGTTATACTTCGTAGCAGACGGTACCGGGGGGCACGTATTTGCTGAAAGCTTGGAACAACATCAAAAAAATGTATTGAAATGGCGGCAAATAGAGTCGGATAAGCCGGCTGATGCAGGGCAGAGCAATGTTGTCGGGTCTCCAAAATTAGCAGCACCCGTTGAGTCTTCCGATCCAGCAAGTGCCGCGAAGGTTCCAGCGTCGCCTCAGTCACCGACACCTAAGGCTAAACCGGCTAAGCAGCCTCCAAAGAAGAAATCTGGTGCAGATGGCGCTGTAGACCAACCCAACATTGCCGATTAAAATAAAGACTAATTTGCTTGATCGAAAGATCGGAGCAGCGCATTACGCGTTATATTCTGTAGCCATCAAGGTATAGCAACCGAATGATTGCCCATCTTGCTAACGAAACTGTCAGCCGGCGCGGCCTTATGTTTGTTTTATCGTCTCCGTCAGGGGCTGGTAAAACGACACTGACCCGATTGCTTCGCGAACAAGAACCAAGTCTGTCTTTGTCAGTTTCGGTTACAACCCGTGAGCGTCGTGCAAGCGAAGTTGAAGGTATTCATTACTATTTCATCTCCGAAAATGAGTTTTTCTCGATGAAGTCGCGAGGTGATCTTCTTGAATCGGCAGAAGTTCATGGCAATCATTACGGTTCGCCGCGCAGAGAGGTAGAAAAGGCGCTCGAATCCGGAAAAGATATTCTTTTCGATATTGATTATCAGGGTACGAGACAACTTGTTGCCAATGCGCCAGACGATGTCGTCAGTATTTTTATACTTCCACCTTCGATGGCCGAGCTGCGTTCAAGACTAGAGCGGCGCGCAGAAGATAGCCAGGATGTAATCGAAAAACGCCTTTCGAATGCTAAGAAGGAAATTCTTCGTTGGACGGAATATAGCTATGTATTGGTCAATGATGATTTGGATCGAACATTTTCGCGGCTACGAATTATTTTAGCCGCCGAAAGACTTCGCCGTGAAAGACAAACAGGGCTTGGGCAATTTGTTGGTCAATTAATTGCCGAGGTGGATTGATTACTGTTGATCTATTCGATTTGCTAGGGCGACAAACTTGTCGACGGGAACAGTTTCTGCCCGCGCTGTAGGTTCGATTTCTACGTTATTACAAAGCGTTATTGGATCCATACCCAAACCTTTGAGGCTTTGTCGTAGCATCTTGCGCCTTTGGCCGAATGCATGTTGGGTTACTTTAGATAGCGTATTAACATTGCATGGTAACGGATTGATCTTAGGCGTTATTCTTACGACCGATGATATAATTTTGGGCGGCGGGTTAAAGGCTTGCGGGGGGACGTCGAAGAGGATTTTGGCCTCCGTG
>Ga0114960_10001576_pt1 | contig 18088 bp, 17 predicted proteins | sample C_130625_MF_Meta_FD_92637 | JGI IMG/M metagenome (GOLD analysis project Ga0114960, IMG submission 92637) | Freshwater microbial communities from Lake Croche, Canada to study carbon cycling - C_130625_MF_MetaG | ecosystem: Environmental > Aquatic > Freshwater > Lake | place: Lake Croche, Canada... | reverse complement strand
TTTCAATATCAAAAAGCGTTGGGACGAGAAGCACCATCAACATATACAAATATCCAATTACTGAATCAAATAGAAGGATTAACTGATTATGTACCAATTTTAGCAAATGATAATTTCTATAAATATGAAGCAATGAAAAAAGTAGTTCAACCTGAAGTTCCTATCGTTCAACCTGAAGTTCCTATCGTTCAACCTGAAGTTCCTATCGTTCAACCTATTCAACCTATTCAACCTATTAAACCTATTCAACCTGAAGTTTTACCAACAGAAATAACACCAGAAGATTTAAAATTAATTAATATTGCTGAAGATGAAGAGAATCTTGAAACATTACAAACTATTTATAAAAAATATTTTGGAAAAAATTATGAATATAAAAGAGAAAATATTGGTGAAAGAGTGTTTGATATTATTGCAGAACTTAAAAATTTAAAATCTACAACTCCTGAACTAACATATAAAACGATAACTGAATATACTCCAGAAACATGTAAAAATAAAACTGGTAGAAATCTTCTCGGTGTATTTAATCCATGTCTTAGTGAATATGAAAATTATTTGAAAAATTTGATAGATAAAAATGATCGTATAGAATTAGAAATACAATTTGAAAAAGCATTAAATCGTAAAGCACCATCAACGTCAAATAATGCTTTATTAGTTAACCAAATAATAGAACAAACTAATTATGTACCCCAACTAGCAAATGATAATTTTTATAAATATGAAGCAATGAAAAAATTAAAATCTGATGAAATTATCCCCGAAGTTGTAAAAAATACTCCTTCAAAAGAAGACATTGAAATAATGAAAAAATTAGAAATACTTGAACCATTTTATACTAGGTTCTATCCATCAGGAATATTTAAACCACTTAACAGTATCAAACCATCAGTTTATGAATTAGTATATATGATTAGATTAATTGATAACAGTTTTGTTAAAGGAGATTCTTCAAGAGACATGTTACAAACCATATTCAATGAAAAATATGTTAAATACAAAGAACAAATAAATAAATTTGTAAATAATGAAGAACAAGAAGGACGGTCAGCAAATCTAAAGCAAGCAGTGGAGCAACGAATTAGTCAAGATAATGAAGTCACAGTAGCATTATTGGTTACACTAGCTTCATATGATACAGAAAGACCAGCATTTATATATCAATATGATTATATACCTGAACTATCTGATGAGGAACTTGCAGTTTATGCTGAATCAGATGGGCGGAATATTGTTGTAGGAAATCGTGGTTCAACAACAATAACAGACTGGGTTGATACTGACATCACATTAGCATTTGGAAAATTAGCAGATTCTTCTGAACGATGGAGTAGAACATTACAAAAAATTAAAAAAATATCAAACTATAATTTTAATAATAATAATGATTTGTTTATATTTACTGGTGATAGTCTAGGCGGAAGTCTTAGTTACGAACAGGCAGTATATGTATATCAAAATAGACAAGAATTTAATAATTTTGATTCATATGCTATAACATTTAATGCTGGTCAAGGTTTACCTTCGTCGTCTCAATTTTTTGCCTTCTTAAAAGAGAATTTATTTAAGGATGAATGGTATCAAACTCATCTTCTTAATTTTACAGTCACTGGTGATATTATTTCAAATCTTGGACGAGCAATAGGTGCAGGTACACAAATTAGTGTTCCGTGGAGTGTTTCGGGACAACCACACAATTTACAAAACTTTGTTAAATTTAATGTGGATTCGTATAAAAATTTTGTTGATACAGAACAAGCCCCACGAGTTAAATCACAACGAACTGGAAATCAACCAATTCCTCAAGAAGAAGGTTATGATTACAAAACATTGGGAGTGGTTGTTGCAGCCGGAGTTCTTGCAGGAGCTGTTGCTGGTGCGATTACAAAAAACCCACAATTAGCAGTTAGGGCAGGATACTATTCAACACGAGCACTAGGACCCACAGTAGCAAGAGGAATTGCAGTGTCGGGTCGAAATGTTGCCACTGGTGCATCTGTAGGTGGCACTGTTGCGACGGTTGAAGAAAGTATCAGACAAAATCTAATTGCTGGATCTAAACCACAATATTTCGGAACATTAGCACCACAGTATAAAGCACCCAAAACACCAACAGTTCCACGATTAGGAACTATTCCAGAAAGTCAAAATATTTTAAATAGAGCACCACTTCCTGGTAGGTCTTTAAATCCATAAAAAAGATATTATAAATTATTTTAATATCTTATATAATAAATGAGTAAATTGATATTACATGCTGTGATTTTATCAAAAGATAAATATAAGACAAAAGAAGATGCTTTAAAAGAAGGACATCATATGTTTCCAAATGAGAAGTCAAAAAAATTTGTAAGAGAGACTCTTGAATCATGGAGATTCAGAGTAAAACCAAAAGAACAATTTGATAAGACAAGTTTTGTTACTAAAGTTATTAATAAAGATATATCTTTAGTATTTGGGCAAATAAAAATGAAATAAATTTTATATTGTTGTATTAATAAATGATACAACAATATATCTACAATATTTTTTCTGATTGTTTCAGAAAAAAGAATGAACGAAAATACAAAGGACAAATTGATGTTATATATAAATAAAAACAAACTTTTCTGTAAATTGAATTTAACTTTTATAAAAGATTAATTATAAAAGTAAAATAAATAAAAGTAAAATATCATTTTATATCATAAATAATATAACTTTAATAATAAAATTTAAATTTTTACTTTATTTATTAATTTTATTTATCTTATTTTTACTTTATTTATTTAGTTTTTTAAAAGTTAGTTTATTTGTTATTTTATTTTTTAAAAATTAAAATCTTTGTTTATATAAAATGGAATCTATCATTCAACAAATTAAAGATAGTCGTAATATTACAGAATCAAGTCTAAATCTTTACAAAAGAAATATCAAAAGGTTAATCGCTGAGTCAGGGTCAGATAATCCTGATATTTTTACATCTGATGCTACATTAGCAAAACTCATGGTTGCTTCAAATAATACATTGGCCTCCTATATCGCTAGTTGCCTTGTAGTTCTTGGACTCGACAAAACAAAAAATCGTGATAGGTTAGAGGAATTAAATGCTCGTTTAAAAGAAGTCAATAAAAATATCAAAAATGGATCACATCGTAAAAATAAAGAAGTAGCAGATTTAGAAGATGTTATAAAGCTTGCCGACAAACTTCGTGTACATTTTTTTAAAACGAAGTTAACATATTCTGAGGCGTCAAATGCATTATTAATGTCTTTGTATACATTACTGCCACCGAGTAGGTCTGAAACTTTTGCTAATTTAGAAATATATACTGGTAAGAATAAACCTGAAGATAATACTAAAAATTATCTTTGGATTAAAAATAAATCTACAATATATTTTGTCCTTAATCATTTTAAGACTGTTAAAACCCATGGAGCAGTACTTGAACAAATATCTGATAAAGTTTTGGTAAAGATGTTAGTCAAGTTTGTAGATGATTTTAAAACAAAGTACTTGTTTGAAAACAAAAAGCAAGAGTCAATCAAGGCATCAGATGTTAGTAGAAATTTAGTTAGACTCACTAAAGATATTGGGGCATTATCATCATCATCTATGAGACATTTATATTTAAGCAAAAAATACTCAAAATTAATGAATGATTTAGACAAAGATACTAATTTCATGACAAATTCAATTCCAACTGCTATTAGTAATTATATAGCTGATTGAATAAATTTACAATGAAATTGTGTTCGTTCGTGTTCAGCTTTACCATGTTTTATAAAAGTTTTACCACAAATACAAGTCATTTTTTCTTTTCGTTTTTCTGATATTGTATCTCTATTTTCTAAATATTTTTCTTTTGCTTTTTCTGAAATTTTATCTCTATTTGCTAAACGATATTCTTTATGTTTTTCTGAAATCTTATCTCTATTTTCTAAATATTTTTCTTTTCGTTTTTCTGAAATCTTATCTCTATTTTCTAAATAATTTTCTTTCTTTTTTTCTAATATTATATCTCTATTTTCTAAACGATATTCATTTTTATATTTTATTCAAATATAAAATTTTAATCCCCTCTGTAATATTTTAACTTCATTTTTTTGCACTTTTTGGTGGATTGATGTTTTTCCTTTTGGTGTTCGTTGATCATTTGTCCGCAAAATTGACATTCATATCTTTTATACATATCAGTCTGAGGTTTAGCATCTGTAGCAGGAATTTCTAAACATTTTGGTAAAGGAATATCGTAGTTTAATGTATATTGTTGACCATTACGATCAAAATAGAGACCAGTTTTATTTCTATTATTTTCATCATCAAGTTCATCTGCTCTTATTTGATCATCCATAGATACAGGTTCATATTTTACACATATATGTTTAGTATTATTATAAAATACTTTTTTAGAACAATCAATACATATTGTAGGTTTTGTCATATTATATATTTATAATTCTTATTCTTTAAACTGACATTATATAATCGCTAGTTCTTTTTTTGTTCGTTTGGCACGAACCTTCTTTGGTGCTTCAACAACTTGTTGTAAATCACCGCTTTCATTTTGAATCATTTTAGGTGCTTCAACAACCATAACCATCTCTTTCTTTTTTCGTTCCTTTTTAACCTTCATTGGTGGTTCAATTGATGTACGAGTTGCTTCCATCATTTGTTCCATTTTTGGTGAAGATTTTGATTTTTTGACTCGTTCTACTTTGACATAACCAATTTTGAGGTTTGGGTCTTTCAAAGCTTCATTATATTTTAGTCCATTTTCTTTAGCAAACTTTTTAACATGGGTGATCCAGGCTGATGAAGATTTTTGTTTCATATCTGTTGACATTTATATATATATAATATAATAAAAATTAAAAAAAATTTATATAAAACTTTTTAAAGATAATATTAAAATATTTGTAAAATATAAATGGAATCAACAACGACAACTTATGATAAAATGTCAGGAGCACAACTTTCAATTTTAATACTATTACTCTTAGAAAGAATTATCAAAATGTTCATAAATTCTAAATGCTATAAAAATTTACATATAAATATATTTGGTATGAATTTTATAGATGTGAACTCTGAAGAACAAACAACACAGGAAGACAACCAAAAAGAAAAAGAATCTGATTAATATGTTTAAACTGGCACTCAAAAGTAAATTTATATATAATATAAAATCCTTTTGAGTGCCACAATCATTTAAAGTAAATCATTTTAATTATCATAATTAAATCAATTCAATTATAATATTTGTTATAATAAATGGATTATGAAATAACATTCAATGTTCGTTCAAAAGAATGTACACAAATTGGAAATTTAAACACAGACCTAATAGTCAATATGCCTTTGGCAATAGTAATACCTGAAGACAGTGTATGTGAGATGTCTGTCGTATCAGCAGAAATACCTCTATCTTTTTATAACATATCGTCAGACCTTCAAAATAATGTTTTTAGTTATTTAATAAGTGGTGGATCAACCACACAAAATATTACTATTCCAGATGGCAATTACACGATTGATACATTAATGGTTGTAATGAACGGTGCCCAGTCATATTTTACAATGACATATAATGATACATATAATAAATTTTATTTTACAATTAATGCCCCAGCATATGATTTAATCCTTTTGTATAGTATAACTAATTATAACAATCAAATATTTGGAATAAATCAAAATCAATTATTTATATCAAGCGGATATATGACTGGAGTTGTTAATTTAGCAACAGTCCATTCATTACAAATAAGAACATCATTAAATACTGGTTCAACAATATCTACATCAAATCCAAATAGTAATGTCTGTCAAAAGATTCCACTACAAATAAATCCATACGGTATTATTATTCATAACTTCAATAATTATATTCAAAAGTCGTATATAAAGTCGGGTTCAATAAAAACTTTCTCATTACAAATAACAGAGCAAAACAATAAGCTAATAAATTTATTGGGATGTGTTTATGAATTATCATTTTTATTTAAAATTATAAAAGTTGAATCGCATATAACAGAAGAGCAAAAAATTTCTCGTAGAGAACGATTAGCATTAAAAACACAAATTCCTGAATCAATTGAACTACCACTGCCAATTGAAGTCCCACCACCAATTGAAGTCCCACCGCCACCGATTACATTAAATGATGTTGCAAACGAGTTATTATCAATATAATAATTATTCATATAATATTTCATAAATTTATCCATACAATCTTATTCTATTTTTCTAAATTATTTAATCGTTTCATTAATAGGTCAATCATTTTTTGTTGTGTATCTATTATTAACTGCATCTTATCTACTTTCTCATTTAATTCTTGAATGGAGCCCACACAAATAGGTGTAAATTTACTATAGTCTAGTTGTTGAAAATTATTAGGGTCATCTTTAATACCAGAAACAGCCATAGGTATTATATCGCTTACCTCATGGGCAAGGAAACCATCAAAATAACAATCACAGCAAGATTCATCTTTAGCATCAGCAATGAATCTATAATTTTTAGGTTTTAATTTCATTAATCTTTCTAAAGGATTTTGAATAGGAATAATATCTTGTTTTAATCTGTAATCAGAAGTAGTATTAAAAGCAATAGATGACGCTGAAAGCATAGTTATACTACCAATTTCTGTCCCAGTGTTAGTAAATACATTATATCTATAACCTGCAGTAAATCCAGATTTTTGTATTTGGGCTGTAAAATCGCTATATATTTTTTTATTCGCCCAATCAGTAGAAAAAACATTACCTGATATATTATTTATACCACATAGAAAATCTCCACCACTTAATGTCCTAAAAAATGCAAATTTAGAAGTCGAAGCAAGAGGAGTGTTTGCGGGATGAATAAAACCAATATATTGTGATATAATATCTACTTCTGCAACATCAGGATTTAAATATACATTAGACATTTCTATTCTATTTTTATAAGTGGCGGTTGTATTTGCTTGAAAAATTGTTGAATTTGTAGTTCCTGCTATTATTGTATTAGTAGCAGTTGTTGTTCCAACGTTTAAACTTGTTCCAGTAATTGCTCCACAACTTATTGTTCCACCCCCCACATCTAAAGAAGTAGCAGTTAATGTACCAGTTGCTAAACTAAAACAATTTATAGCTCCAGTATTATTTATAGTTGCTCTTATAACATCTCCACTATCAATCCATTTCCATATCCATTTAGTATTTATAATTTTATTAGCCCAATCAGTATATATAAGTTTTCCAACAACATTATTTATTTGCATTGAAAAATCCCCGGTAGATTCTGGAACTATTGCCATATATTTTGATGCTAAAGATAAAGTTTCTGTTATATATGGGAATCCAACATAATATGCTTTTAAATCAATTGAACCATTTGTTGCATTGAAAAATTTATTATTCAATTGAATAATATTTGTTCCTACCGAAGCATTTATTAAAATAGTTGATAATGAAGTTGAAGCAGTAATCGTTGAACCATTTATTGATCCTGTTGTTTGAATAGTTCCACTTCCTGAATTAACGGCAGAAAATACTGCTGCACCAAGAATATCTATCGTCCATCTATAAACACTTAAACTTGCAACATATAATCCTAATGTGCCACCTGTATTGAATCTCATCGCGGGTCCATTGTGAAGAAAATCAGTATGAACTTCAAATGGAACTCCTGAATTTCCATCTATTTCAACAAATGAATATCCATCCGTATTAATCCATTTCCAAACAAAACCAGTTTTTATCGCAGTTGTCGCCCAATCTGAAAACATTACTTTTTTAGTTATATTATTTATTTCCATTGAAAAATCGCCAGTGGATAACGGTTTTATTCCCATATATTTTGATGTTAATGATAAAGTTTGTGTTATATATGGAAATCCAACATAATATGCTTTTATATCTATACTTCCATTATCTATATTAAAAAATTTATTATTCAATTGAATAATATTTGTTCCAGACGATGCTTTTATTAAAATAGATGTCAATGAAGTTAATGCAGTAATATTGCCCGATGGTTCAAAAAGAATTTTTGGATTTGGAGCAACACCATTATAATATAATTCTCCATTTGCATTAAAAAACCATCCCTTACCATCAACATCAGACACTGTATAAATACTTAATATTGGATTACTTGATGGTGATGATTGCGTAGGTTTAAAAATAAATCTTTTAGAACCTACATTATAAAAATTAACATCACCAAAAGTATTTACTGTAGAGTTAGCAGTTATTTCTTGACACTCTAAATTTCCAAGTGAAAGTATATTACCACTTGGAGCAAAAATTATTTTAGTTGGATTTGGTGAGGATGAAAAATAGTATAAATTACCTGAAGCATCAAAAATCCATCCTTTACCATCTGTTTCATTTACTGTATAAACAGTCAATAATTTATCACTAGTTCCTGTAGTTACATTTGGTAGAAAGACGATGCGACCTATATTTGATGTCGTGTTAAAATTTATATTTGAATTTGTAATAAGATTATTTAAGAATCGTTTGATTCCTGCTATTGTTTGGTCTGTGAGTAGGTCAACATACACCGAACTTCCTGATCGTAGATTAATGGTTCTATTTCCTGTATCGATATTTAATATAGTTCTTGCTGACATTTATTAATATCAATATTTTAGAAATACAATAAAAATAAAAAAAAAAAATTTAATATCTTTTGTAGTAATAAATAATGGAAACATATAATGAAGCAATTCGTTTTTCAAATAGTGATATTATGCCACTAAATCGTGATGTTAAAGCAACAAAACGAAGATTCTACAGTAATAATGGAAATTCGTTCAGTCAAGCAGGTTCAGAGATTCGTATTCCAATCTCAGGTAATTTTCTTCTTTCAAATAAAGATGTTAGTCTAATTTTTGCAACAGCATTTAATGTTGGTACAGCAGGAACAACTTGTTTGACTGATTTTAGTTTATTCGCACAGTTCCAACAAATTAGAATTGAATCAGCAGGTGCTATTTTAGAACAAATAGATGAACCTGGTGTGCTATATAACACAATGTCTCAGTGGAACTGGGGTGTAAGTGATATTACAAAAAATAATGGTCGTCAAATGAGTATGCAAGATTTACCAGTTGTAGGAACAGGAGTTTTAAATAAACCGGGAGAAGCATTAGTTGCCGGTGCAAAATATGCTTCATTACCATTATCTGAACTTATGGGTATTTTTAGTGGTGATAAATGTGTTCCATTAATGGGAACTGCTGGTCTAACTCTTATTTTAACACTGGCATCATCGGGTGCAAGAGCAGTTTACAGTGTTGCAGATGCTAGCACTACCACAGTTAGTGATATTTATGTAACTGCGACTTGTATTGAAGCAGGTCCAGAATATGAACGAGCTCTTGCAGCCGTTAAAAGTGGTAATCAATATAACGAAGTCTCTATTTTAATGAAAACAGCAAAAAGATATATTGGTTCTGTTGCTACTGGAGCACAAACAAACGCACAAATACAAATAAATGATAGGTCTAAATCTGCTCTAGGTGTTTGGGCTGTTGGACGAACAACTACTGATATTCCATTATTAACAGCATATTCATCATCATCTTCTACTTTTATAACTTATGTAAATCATTGTATGGTTATTAATGGTTCTAATTTTCCATCAGCACAAATCAATACACTTGGAGAATTACACGAAGAATCTGTAAAAGTAGCAAATGATTATAGAAAACAATGCCCTGATAACTGGCAACAAGGTGGCCTTGTCAATCGTCTAACAATTACTGATGGAGCAGGTGGTGAAGCAACAGCAACAGGTGCAACCTGTTGTTTAGCAGTTAATCTTTGTAAAGATAACTATAATGATAAAATGTTTGGAACTGGTTATGATTTATCTACATCTAACTCTCCAAATGTATTACAAGTATCATATACTCCAGCAGCCGCATCTACAATTACTGTATGGGTTTTAGCACAAGCCCTTCTTCATATTAATGGGCTTGGAATGTTTAGCACTGAGATATAGGTTTTAGAAAACAGAGATTTAAATATTTAAAGATAAAATTTTATAAAACAGAGATTATATAAAATATTTATATATAATAAATAAATGGAACAAGAAAATATTTTAGATTCAATTATTTGTAAAGAGCAAAAAGAAATTATAAAGATTAATGAACGAACAAATGAAATGAAAAAAAAGATTTTGGAATTGAAAGAAGAATTGGAACTCATTACAGGTCGTGTTGTAAAATTCAAAAGAAATGGTAAAATTGATATGAGATCAGTAAAATTAAATGATGATCAGCAGAAAGCATTTGATATTATACAGAAAAGAAAATCAGAGCAAAGAAGATTAAAACGGACAGAAGAATTTCACATTATGATTAAAGATGTATTAACTAAAATTGCAAACGAAAGAAATATAAAAGCAACTGTAATTGAAACTCCAAAAATTCCAATAGATAGAAAACGGTGGTAGGATATATTTCAAACAATTAATTTTATATTTGTTTAATATAAAATATGAATTCAATAAAGAATGAAAAACTTTCAAATCTCAAAATTATTAAAAGTTCAATAGATGAACTTGATGAAGACCTTGCTGATATTGCAGAACCACTCACAAAGAAAAGTGGTGCTTTCTTTTTCTGTGGCAAACCATCCTCAGGTAAGACAAGTCTTTTTTTATCTCTTCTTCTATCTCATGGAAAAAATATTTCTACAGGTTTTTATAAAAAATTTGATAAGGTTTATTTATTTAGTGCCAGTCTTGACACACTGCCATTAGGTCAACTTGGACTTGATTCAGGACGAATTTTTGATAGTTATGATGATAATAAACTACAAGAAATAATTAAGTCTGAAAAAGAATCTGCAGAGAATAACAATATTTGTCTTATATTTGATGATCTAATTAAAGACATTTCTGGAAAAAAAGGTTCTTATCTTGAGAAACTAATCTTGAATAGAAGACATGCTATTCAAAATAAATCAAACGATCAAGTTAAATCAGGAATTACAATTTTCATTACAGGTCAAAGTTATAACATGTTAAATCTTAAAATTAGAAAAAATTTATCTGATATTATATTATTTAGTTCTACGAATGAACGTGAATTGAAATCTATAAAAGAAGAGTTGATGTCCGACATTTCTAAAACAAAATCTATAGATATATTAAATTACTGCTGGTCTGTACCTTACGGTTTTTGTTATATAAAAAGTAATAGTACAACATCTGATCGTTATTATCAAAATTTTAATAAGATTATTATTTAAATGTTGATTTAAAAGATTACATCTTTATATAAAATGTCAACAATTAAATCAAAAATTGTTCGTGGAGATAAATTAAAAGAATTCTGTGAATCTTATACAAAACCAATCGGTGCTGATGGGAAATTACTAAAAGTTCGTGAATATACTAAAGAACAGCTTAGTGATTTTCGTCGTGTTTGTAATTACAATTACAGGTTAAATCCAGAAAAACAACAATTAGCAAATGAATCAGCTCGTCTAGCTCACCACAAAAGAAAGACTATTAATGAATCTTATCAACGCGACAATTATTTGAAGAAAATTGGCGGTGAATATACTCGCCCTCGTATGACAAAAAATTTTTTAGATTTATCTGCTCTGGATTAAGTTTTATATTTACATCAAAATATAAAATTATATTAAAAATCTAATATGAAATTTCGGAGATTTTCATCTGTAAATAATATAATATAATTATATGGTGTGGTTGTTATGATACCATAATGTATTTTTAAAAATATTATTAGCATATTTGTTTTATATTGTTCATCATTATTATTCCAAAAATTATCTAAAATACATTGTAATCGTGGAGTCATTTTATTATATGAAGTTGTATCTTTAAATGACTGTTTTGTATCTTTAAACTGGCACTCAAAAGTAAATTTATATATAATATAAAATCCTTTTGAGTGCCACCATTTAAAGAACATCATTTTCTAGTTTATCATTTTCATTCTTTGGTCTTTCTATAGTAGATGTTTTTTCATTATAATTATATGGTATAACAGCATCATAAACAGATTCATATACATCATTATATAAAGTAGAAATATCAACCATATAATCACTAATATCAACTCTTTTTCCATTAATTGTTTTTCTTTTTTGTTTTCCTTTTTTAATAGTAGTATATCCCCATTTTGCAAAAACTTGATTTGTAATAGTAATCACATTATAAAAATCCATATTATCAAAATTACCATTCATAAATTTACCATTTTTTGATTTTCTTTGATCTCGTAACTTAAAAATATCATAAATCTTTTTGACATTATTTTTAAAAAGATCAATAACTTTATCATTTTGTTTAATTGGAGTTGTTGTATCATAACTATTTTTTAGACCTAACCACTGGGTTATATTATTAACAATTTCCAATTTTAATGACATCTTACTCGCTAAAATAGGAAGTGCATGTGATACAATGCTATTAATAGCAATCGTTTTATCTTGTAGTGCTTTTTCATAAGAAATATTTCTTAATTTCTTCTTGAAATCAACACATCCAGTAAATAAATCCCACATAGTTGCAATTTTATAATTATTTAATTTATTGAACCATATAGTATGTTGGAATACATATTTTTCTAGAATAAGTGTATCAAAAGGTTTACGAAATTGGTCGTTTAAAAGTCTATAATATTCTTGTTGTGTAATTTCAGGAATTGAATTATATGCTTCGTCAAATGAATTTCCATCTATTATTTTAACTTCTATATTTGGTTCAGTATTTTCACATACAATATATCCACAAATTTTCAAATATTTATTAAATTCATTTTTGATGTCTCGTACAGATAATGCTTGTTCTAAAGTCGCATTTACAAAAAGGTTGAATATTGCTTCTTCATGTATTTTACAAATTGGAATATTTTGTGGAAAATAGTTATCATAATGTTGAGCAAACCATTGATTTGTATTAGTAAATCGTCTTTTAATTTCAACTATATTTGTGGTTGTATTTATGTTAAAATTATAAATTGTAGGATCAACTGCAAAATATAATATTGGTACATGTCTAATTCTATAAAATGATTGAAAAATATCTCTGATTAAATTTGAAACTGATGCTTGAGTAAAACATCCAATAAAGTCAAAATGATTTTGTATATCAAAGTTAACACCTATGGTTAGTGCGGAATTACAAATAACTAGGTCAACTTTAGACCACGATTCGTTAACATCTTTGAGACAATCTTTTCTATCAGCATAATAAATTACTTTTTTAGTATCTGGAAATGTAGCATTTAAACTATTAACAAAAATTTCTAAATATTTTTTACAAGCAATAAATATATATCCTCTTTTACCTTGAGAAATTAATGACATCATTTTCTTACAAAAATTATCATAATATTCAACTTTGATTTTTCCATTTTCTTGAACCTCTGATTGTGGTTTAATTTCAATAGCATTTCTTGAATCAGGTGGTAATACATAGTCATATAGAGTATATTTTTTATTACAATCATTTAAGAATGTTAAAGTTTTACTGCTTAAAAAAGCATCCATAAATATGATATTACAATCTAACATTCGTAAAAATACATCAAAATTTGTTTGATGATTAGATTTGTGTGTACTTGTTGAAGTCATTTGTTGTAGAAATGATTCGCACTCGTCCACAATAATCAGTGTATCATCACCAAATTTTATATCTTGAATTTTATGGAGTGATTCTGCCTGAATTACAAGACCTGAAATATCAAAACATTTATCTGTGTAAAGTTTAAATTTACGAGTTGTTTCATTATTGAGACGATTACATAATGATGTAGCAAATGTTCTTCTCGGTGTTAGACATATATAATTTTTATATGTTGTATTATTTATATGTTTTGTAACAGAAGTCGTCTTTCCACGACCTAAACCAGCACGAATTAATGTTATTTTTTGGTCGTAAATATCATCTCCGACATAACGGTCATGTTTTATAATTGTTTGTGTTTTTTTAACACTAATCGTTTCTTGTTTTACCCAATATTTTAGAGACCCAATTGTATATTTTGATTCTTTCATTTTTGACCAATAAATATCACAAGTACCTGCATCGTATTTATCAGATTCTTGTGATTTTTCATCCCATATACATAGATATTCATTATCACCATTTCCTATACTCCAAAGACAACATCCCAATTGAAACCATTCATTAAAATCTTCAACACGATATTTTGGGAGCATTTTAACCAGCATTTTTACTTCATTAATATCGGCATCACTTTTTTCATAAACTTTTTTTTCAATAATTTTAACTTCTTTTTTAATTTCAATTATATCATTAATATCTCTGTTAAATGGTAATATTGATAAAATACGAACTAGATGTTTATCTAAATCTACTTTTATGAGTTTTTCATTTTGATCGTATATCTGTGCTGATTCTAAAAATTTAATTGGTGTTTCATTACAGTCATAATCAAAAACTTTTGTTAGTGTATAAGGTACATGTTCAAATGATTTTGATGAACCATATATATACCATGGTTTAGTATAAATATTATCAAATACAAGACGAGTTTTTAAAAATACTTCATCTATAATTGGTTCTATAATTGAAGACCATATTTTTTTTGTTTCAAAAAATAAAAAAGGAAACTGAAGATGAAATCCACCTGACCAACGAATATTTTTTTTATAGACTGGTTTTTCAAGAAGACAAACTGTATTAAGACGATTTGTAAAATTTACAGTTTGAAGTTTAACCTGCTTTTGAATAATTTTTATCACATTATGAATGATATCATCTGTATAAAAAGATTCTTCATATTCATCTTTCATTATATCAAAATCAAAACGAAGTTGACTATAAAATTGTGGCATTTCTGTTAAAGTATTTCTTACATTATTATCAAATAAAGCATCAATATCTTTACGACTAATATTATACTTTCGTGGTGGTTTTAAAGTTGTATGTGTTATTTGTTCGTCTTTATCATAAATTATAGATTTGTTTAGGATATCATTCATTTTATTATTAGATGAGAAATTCATTTTTAATTAAATAAAATCTTGTCTTTAAACCATAATTAAAATGATTAATTTAAATGATGGTGGCACTCAAAAGGATTTTATATTATATATAAATTTGCTTTTGAGTGCCAGTTTAAAGAAATATCTATTTAAAGAGTAGTTTTCATATATAAAATGGAGTCAAACCCAAAATATAATATAATTAAAAAAATCCATCCTGACTTTGGTATAGAATTATATTGTCATAATATGGAAGATGAAAAAGGGGTTGGAAATAAATATGAACGATTTTGTAATGTATTAGAATATTATTGTAATGATTTAGATGAGAATAATTATTGTCATATGGCAGAAAATTTGGAACAAGCATTAAAAATTATACAAAACAAAGATAAATTTACTTGTATATGTTCAAAAAAAGATTGTAAAGAAAAGTGTTTCATTAAACACAAACCAACAAAAAAAATATTTCTGATTGGTTCAAAATGCTGGACGAATACATTTACTAATTTAATAGATCCTTATAGAGAAATAAAAAAATATCGTAATAAAATATTAAAAAAACATGAAAAAGATTTAGAATATCAACGACAACGACAACAAAATATATATGATATTATTGCAAGAACTAAATTACATTTTGGAAAGCATAAAGATAAAACATACAATGAAATTCCTGAATCATATGTTATTTGGATGATGCAACATATTGATAAAATTCATCCTACAAAACATGTTCATGATTCAATTATTGATTTCTTTTGTAAAAAATTTAATTTAGAGTTAGAAAAATAATTCAAAAATAACTTATATAAGTTTTTATATAATCATCCATATCTACATCTAAATCAGATATAAATAATTTTTTGATGATTGTATCACCATTCGTTAAAATTAATGTAATCTCCCAAATTCCAAAATCGTCTAGTTTACGATAAGCATAATCGTATATAATACAATTTATTTTATTCATATTTATTATATTAACATATAATAAATGTTTACATATTTATATGATTTATTTATTAATCTGTGTCAAAAATCAAGAGAAGAACCGCCACCAAGTTATGATGATTGCTGTCAATATGTTGATACGAAATTTTAGAATTTATTATATTGCTTATATAATAAATAATGATATTCAAAGCTTCTACAAGAAAAGATAAAAGGTTCATGGTTACTTTTTCTAACGGAATTGTGGTTCATTTCGGTTCTAAGAATGGAGAAACTTACATAGATCATAAAGATAAATTAAAACGAAGTAATTATTTAGCAAGACATGGTTTATCAGAGGATTGGACTGATCCTTATTGGAACATTGAGTAGGTATTTATTGTGGGGTCATAGTACAGATTTTGAGAAGAACCACCAATCTTATATGAAAAGATTCAATGTATCTTAATTTATTCTTCGTCCAGTCGTTCAATCTCCAGTCTTACAAAAAAAGGTTCATCAGTATATAGAGTCGAAATGTTGTCAAAACTGCTAGCATTCGTATTCCAAGTTCGAGTTAGAATTAGTTGAGATGGCAGACCATATGGAGCATACAATTTCAAATCAGGTGTGGTAGTTCCAAATAAAATTCCAGTTGCATGTGTGCGGATCTGAAATGAATCTATAAACCCTAAAACATTTGATGAACCACCAACCATGTTTCCAAAGTTTCGTGTTGTTATATTGTGACAAACACGAAGTCCAATATTACCTGATATGTCTGGTTGACCTGAAGTTGTATTATCAAATTGCATAATTATTTGTTTTACTGTGATTGATAAAGGCACACCAATCAAATCTTGTGCCAGTTGAGAGACATTGACATTTATAATGCCTGTAGCATCGGTTTGAAGATCGACTGAATAAATCTTCTTGTTACACATTTATAATATAGAAATATAATATTATAAATTTTAAAAATATTTGTAAATATAAATAAATGATTGAAAGAGTAAAATCAAAATCAAAACCGTCAGTAACTACAGTTTCTGTTAGTAATAACAAAAAAAAAGTAGATACAAAAGTTGATAATAATACTGGTACAGAAATTAATAATAATATCAATATTAAACTTCAACAGCCAGTTGAACCAAAAAAGAAAAAGCGGAAGTATAAAAAAAGAATTCCTAAAAAAGTCAAAGACGATTTTTTAAATACATTAAATGAATATACTGTTTTAGGTGGAACTGATAATGGAACTTCAATAACAGATATAAAAAAATTAAAAGAAGCGGAAATAATTGATTTAACAAATTCTTTAAAAGTCAAAATACTGGCATTAAAATCCGCTAAAGAACAAGAACAGTTAGCACTAACAGCATCGGAACAAAAATTAGCATTACAACAACCTCAATCACGAATGGCATTACCTCCACCAACTACAGATTACAGTCAAATTCCAGCAAGAGCATCACAAGGTTTTCAACGAACTTCATTACCAGCAATCATGGAACCACCAAGGTCATCTTTACAACCTATTGAACCACCTCGTTCATCTTTAGTTCCTCCTCAAAAAGAATATCCACCAGTTGATTTAGATCCAACATATGTTCCTTTACCAAGACTTCTTCCTAAACAAAAAACAATTGAAAATCCTTTATTTGAACAACCAAAAAAATTATTATCTGGTTTGACTGAATCTGAATTATCTATAGTAAATGATGAAAATTATGATTCTGATACTTATACTAAATTAAAAGATATTTATAAAAAATATTTTGGAAATGAATATAAACCTTTACAATATTTAGATGAAAACGAACAAATAAACAATTTAAGAAGTATGTTAACTATTAAAAATATTGAATTAAAAAGAACAAAAATAACAGATCCAAAATTTGAAGATTTACCTGAAGAAACTCAATCACAAATTGGTTTGATTGACTTTGAACATTGTAATACTAATAGGAGGACAGGAGCCCTAAACCCATGCCTTGGTGAGTATGAAAAATATCTACAGTATTTAGTTGATAATAATGACAGGAAAGAGTTAGAATTTCAATATCAAAAAGCGTTGGGACGAGAAGCACCATCAACATATACAAATATCCAATTACTGAATCAAATAGAAGGATTAACTGATTATGTACCAATTTTAGCAAATGATAATTTCTATAAA
>Ga0114960_10001574_pt1 | contig 18107 bp, 13 predicted proteins | sample C_130625_MF_Meta_FD_92637 | JGI IMG/M metagenome (GOLD analysis project Ga0114960, IMG submission 92637) | Freshwater microbial communities from Lake Croche, Canada to study carbon cycling - C_130625_MF_MetaG | ecosystem: Environmental > Aquatic > Freshwater > Lake | place: Lake Croche, Canada... | reverse complement strand
TCTCTTTTTTATGTATTTTTCATTATCATAATCATTCATCTATATTATACATATATATTTTTATATTTTCGGTATCATAAAATATAAAGATAAACCTATAAGTAATAAATATATGGCTACTTCAAGGTATTATTACGATAATTGTGCTCATTTTAATAAAGATAAATACAAAACGCTCTGGAACGGGTATTTAACATATAATATTGACGATCCTTATATAAAATCTGAATCTGAATCAGAGTTAAATGATTTAATAGTAGAAATATGCGAGCGTAATTTTTATATAACTTTGGAGGAAAATTATATTTATCTCAGTTTTGATTCAGACGAGTATTTGTATCATTATGAATTTGAAAAAACACTGAAACCATTAATAGTTGCAATACAAAATAAGTTTAAAATATCAAATATTGAAGGAGAATTTTTTGCGACTGAAATAAAACATTGCGGTAATCAATATAAATATATTATTCATGAATGTATAAATGAAGAGCTAATGTCAGAGTCAGAATCTCAAAAAAAATTAAAAATAACAAAAAAAACATTGAACTGGGACAATTACGAAAAATTGAAAACAGATAAATCAAATAAAAAAATAAAAATAAAAAAATAATGTGAAAAACATAATAAATAAAAAATGATTTTTTATTATTATATAAAAAGATTGATTATAAACAATATTAAATAAAAGAAAATGAGTAAAAGAAAAGCTGAAGTTTTAGAAATCCAAGAAAAGATTTATGTATTTTATGATACAGAGACTAATGGTCTCGACCCTATTACAACTGCAATTATGCAATTGGCTGTTTTATCAATTGATGGAACCCTGATTTTAAATCAATATGTGTATCCATTTGATGATAGAATTGATGGTACATTTATCCATGGAATAGATGAAGAGAAATTGGATAATAATAATGCAGTTACAATTGATGAAATGTGTATTATTTTAAAAAATAGGTTACGTGACTTGTATGGTCGGTCAATTGTTTATTTTATTGCATATAATAATTTTGGATATGACCAACATATTTTAGAAAATAATTTTAAAGAGGCCAATATTAGAATACCTGATAATTGGTATTTTACTGACTTCATGCCTATTATTAAAGAAATATATCTTGAAAATCCATTGCCCAATTACAAATTAAAAACAGTTTTTGAAACTATTTGCGGGGTTGATGAAACTATTGATTTTCATTGTGCCTATGGTGATACCAAATGCCTACATAAAATTTATGAAAAATTGAGTACTAAAATTATTCCATTACTTCCAAAATATACACGGTCATTATTAAACTCGCCTAAAATTCAAGATTGCGCTATTAGCACAATTGCGGGCTATGATAAAAGAAGTCGACTAGAAGAGCGACAAATTAGTAAAATATCTGATTTGTATTCAATATTTAGAAAAAATAGTTATGATAAAATAGAATTTAATAATCATCTTTTAAATAGATTAGGTTTGAAAAATGGATTTGTGCGCAATAATATGTTTCAAAATTTGACTATGATAAAATATTTGTCTTAGTTTTGTCTTAGTTTTTGTTTAATATATTTTTAAATATTTATAATATATTTTTAAATATTTATAATTTTTTTTTTATTTATAAAGTACATCTTTTATCAAAATTAAGATTTTAATAAAAGATTAGAAACATTAATATTCCATTAGGTGTTTTTAATGTAAATAAGTTAGTTCCATTAATTGTTTCATCAATAATATTTCGTTGAACATTTTTATTATCATATAAATATGAACCACTATTTCCAGAACTATCAAGTAACGGAACATTATAATTATTATTTAACGCATTAAATGATTTATTTGTTAATTGTGTAAAATCAATTTCTGTCAAAACTTCAAAAATTTGATTATATGTATAAGTGTAAATTTCTATTTCAGGTTGAGTCATATATATAATATTTACATATATAATTTTTTACACGCATTAAATTTATATTTTATAAAATGAATTACACAATAAATAGATAGGAATAGATGCAGAAATCTCCGTCATAATGTGAAATGGAAAATTAAAATTTTCTAATATATATTGACAATTAAAAATTTCAAAAATTTGAAAAAATAGCACAAGAGAACTAAAAAGAATAATATATATTATATTTGTTTTTATATTGTCTGATAAAAACTTATAATAAAAAATCATAATTAAAAATAATAAAATCAAAAAAGTTATTATATTGTATATATGGCTTACATTTTGAATAATAAGAACTAAATCAAATAGATACAAGAATAATAATGTGTAAAATTGCATACTATCTAATTTTTTTTTGGTAATGTAATTCAATAAAAATATAAAAAGTAATGTTGAAATAATGGCAGAAAAATGTGTTAAATAAAATTGTCCATTCTTTAAAAATTTAATATGAACTGTATGTGAAAATGTATGAAAAATATTAAATAATAAAACTGATCCCAGAAACATTTTTGAATAAAAATTATTGGATTTTACCAAAAAATATAATATAATACCACATAAAAATAAATTAATCGTTGTAGAATAAGGTTGCGCAATTCCCTCTTTTTGCGGTATTTCACAACTATTAAATGGAAATGTATATATATTCATTATTATACAATAATATATAATAATATATAATATATAATATAAAACAAATAATTTAAAAAATGATTAATTTTTTTAAATAACTTGCTTAGGTAATAATCTTTTAACATAAAAATATGAGTCCAACTAGTTAGTTAGACATGGATATTAAAATATATTTAAAAAAATATTATGAACAACTCAGTCCAAAAAATATAAATACTGATAATGAATTTTTAGATTTTGAAGAATTTAAGTCTTTTATTGAGAATCACTACTCATTGGAGCACATTAAGAAACATAATTATATAAAATATGTAAAAATAATGCGGTATTTGCTTGTGAATAGCGCAGATAGCAAATTTCGACATATTTTATCAAAAATAAACGAGCTAATTATTATATTAGCAGATAACCATACATTCCCGCGAATAGACATAAAAAAATATATGTTTCGTCTAAATACATTCAAAAAAATTTTAGTTGATCGCAAAAAGCTATTAGAAGATAATATTAAGATAATTCGATCTATTTTTGATTTAAAGAAATCGGAAGAAATCCATAGATTCAAAATTTTGTGTGGAATTAATACGCTAAATTATCGCCTAATCATTTTTAAAAAATATTCGAAAAAAATGCTTTTTTATTTGCGTCAATTGGTCACTTTGGAAAAAGAATATGATATTGATCATGAATTGATTGAATTAAATAATTTGCATCGCTCATTTTTGGGTAAAAAATCTGAATATGAAGCCAATAAAATATTGACTTCATATATTGAAAGTTTAAATAAAGTTAAAGAGAGTAACAAAGTCTATTATTATGAAACAAATATAAACTTGGTTCGTCTATTTAATATTAGGACTGATTTAAGACCCCCTATTAAAGGAGAAATTGATGGAATGATTATTGTTTTTGATAAAGAGACAAATGAATATAATATTGAAACTTTTGTAGAAGTAAAAAGCTCTATAAAATCGACGTTTGACGACGTTCAAAAATTTTTAATACTTCAAACTTTTTTATTAAATTTTGATTTTTCCGAAGAACTTATTTACAAAGGAAATAAAAATAAATATATATTGACTAAAAATAGTTTCAATAATATAATTTTTAAAAAATTTAGTGATTATGTTGTTTATATATGTATAAACAACAATAGATTTGAATGCATTGAAAAATCGCATCTCTATTTTTTTAATGTTTTGAAAATAATTGATGATAATTTTATTCAAAAATTTTATTTGGAAAAAAATGCATTAGATGTAATAAAAGAGAAACATAATATTATTATTGATAATATAGATTACATTGATAGATTGTTTGATCTTTGGGTTAAAAATACCGATTTGGAAAATAATTCTAACATATTTATCAATAGATAAATAACACCTTATAATTTTTTATGTACATAACTCTATTTCTTGACAATTTTAATTTTCTTAACTTTTTTTACAACTGGCTCTGACTCAGAAACTGGTTCTTTGGTAGCTTTCTTCTTAACTATTTTTTTAATCTTTTTTACTGGCACTTCTTGTTTAGGTAGTTCATTCGCTAATATATTTACATTATCGAAAAGGTTTTCATTGCTTGCCACATTGCTTGCCACATTGCTTGCCACATTGCTTGCCACATTGCTTGCCACATCCTCATTACTTTTGGCATTATTATCTGACTCATTACTTGTAATAATTTCTGATATGTTGTTTGCTACAGCGCTTCCTTCATTGCTTGCCACTGCGCTTTCTTCATATTCAGACTGATTATTATAACTTGGCTCTTCAATATTGACTGCTTCAAAATTGATATTATGCTCATATTTTGGCTCTTCAATAATTAACTGATTCAATAACTCATTTTCTTTCTTAATTTCTTCATTAATATCTTTAATTATAACTTCGCTTAGCGATGATTTTGATAATTCATGCTCTTTTTGCATTTCCATTCCAAATCCAAATTCAAAATCTTCATTATGAATATCTTCGTATTTCTCCTTTGGTTCATACAATGTATTAAAAGCTTTATTAATATCTCCTTCATTAGTTATCTTTAATTCAGGCTCAACATATTCCGGTATAATAATCTTTTCCATTAATTTATCTTCATCCATTAAAATTTCAAATGAATTTGTTCCAGATTTGCAAAATTGTCCCGCAAAGATATTTGACGAAACACCTTTCATATTATCTTTCTCAGCAAAAAGCGCCGCCTTTGTAAATATATTCATTACTTCTTCAAAAGAGGCTTTTCCCATAGGCCCCGTTTCCGGATTTTTATTAAGACCATGTCTATCAATTTGCATCAATTTACCACGATATGTCATAATATCGGCCAAAATCTGAATGTGCCTTGGATTGGGATTATTCGAATTATATACTTTCATTAATTCAGCATAAATCATATTGCGCGTTGCTTCAATACCAAAAATTTCGTAAAATTCAATAATATCATTTGTTTCTGTACGAGTACTATCAACGGAATCTTCAGCTAAAATATCTAACATATTACTTCCCTGAGTTTTTAGCACCCATTCCTTAGACGGGGTAAAAGAGCCATCATCATTATATTTAATCAAATTAGATTCGGCCATTTCAACTTGTTTAATATCCGAAACTCCTCGCAACGAAAGCTCAATAAGCTGTTTCTCAAAATCCTTCATAAATTCCAAGAAATTGGCTCCCTTAGACTCTTGTTTAATCTTAATACGCATAATAACATCATTTGCACTATCATCACTGTAAATACAATCAATATCATCTGGATTATCACTCTTTTCTTTAATTGTTTCTTGAATCTCTTGAATGGTTATCTTGCGATTCATTAAACTTTCCTTGTCAAAAGTAAGACGTAAAATCCATGGTGATAAACATTCTTCATCAATATTATCTATGTCAAACAACTCGGCAAACTCTTTATAACTCTTAATAAACTCGCGATCTTCCGATTTTTCAGTCATTCCATCTTTATTATCGAATAAAATCTCAGTTTTTCCCAAAATATCTTTCAATTGCGTGTATTCAAAACGGGCTTTTAACTTTCGAGCATTTTCCTTACTATCGGAATATTCTTTTTTCAAAAAGATTGTCATATTCTTATTTTTCAGATTTTTCGTTAAATTAATAATTTCTCTCAAGCGCGGTATTCCTTCGGTAATTACAAGCGACCCGGCGCCAACGCCAGCTAGATGGAACGTGTCGACAAAAGCTAGGCCATTATATAAATTAAAATTCCTTGTGATTTCTACCGTCAAATCGTATGCATAATTAGTTGTATTTTTTACTTCCTCAATTTTTTTAATTTTATCAAAAAGCACATTTGGAAATCTTCCGTTTCTTTCTTCATAAATTACTGTGCCATCTATTTCATTTGGTACAATTTCATAATTTTTATTGTATTCATATTTAAATTCATGTTTTAAAATATCGACTAGTTTAGCTTGCTTTGGCTCCACTTTCATTTTTAATATTTTTGCCAATTTTTGTGATTGTTTATTATTGATGTACAAATGATATAATTGTTTTATATCTTGACTACACATATTATTAAACTCTTGTTTCTTGAATTTTTGAATTTTACTATAAATATCAAAAATATTCAAAATTTGCTGGACATCTATTAACATTTCCTTTGAAGTAGAAGAAATTTCAATATATTTTCCATGTCCTTTTAATACACTAACCTGTCCATCTCCTCCAATATAAGCATCTAAAAATCCTTTCAAACATTCTTTATTCGAAAAAATAATCTTATCTGAAACAAATTTATTATGACTCAATTTTCCACAAAACTTTTCTAAAATTCTGCATAAAATAGTACTGTAAATTCGCAAATCCTGACTTACCCATCCTTCTTGATTCTTATCTTGTTGAGTATAAACTTTCGTTGTAATATTCCATTTTTGACACAATTCCAAAATAGGTCCATAATAATTACTATCATTATTAGCTATAGAAACTTGATGTAAAGTCATACAACCTTCGGCGCAATAAGCTCCAATCAAATATCCAAAATTATAGTCTAAATCAATAAGCTCTGGAATATTATAGTCGCATATATTAGACAATAACATATAAACAAATCCATCTTTAATAGTACTTTTACTCTTTCGCCCTGGTCTAACTCTATCACTGGCCAATTGTACAACTGTATCACTTCGTCTATGTGGCAAAATAAAAGTTTTATTAGCATGTTTCATCCACCAGTGATGCTCATGCATAACTGCCTTAGCTTTTTCCAATTCACTTCCATAAACGTATTCCGATGGAAGCAAAACAGTTTTCAAATCTAATTTACTTGCTTCAAAAAAATCAATTGATTTTGTACTTACTGGCAAATAATCTCCTACTTTCAAATCACTTCCATTTACAGCAATAATTTTTCCATTAACAAGCTTTAAAAATGATTTTGCCTTAGTAGCAATAACTTGACGTTGTTCATAAGTTGTAACTTTAACCATGGTATCTGATCCATCTTCATTAATGACAGGATGGCGTGTAACTGCTTCAATTCTCTTCCACGAAACATTTCCATCTTCATCACATGAAGGAACCTCTAAATAATCCCTGCATTCTGCATAAGTTGTATCTTTATCTTCCATATAATCAATTTTAGTTGATTTCTTAATCTCATCTTCAATAAATTCTCCAATTTTAACTTTTCTAATTTTTTGGCTTGCATCTCTCACCAAAATTTCGGTTTCATAAGTCACTGAATTGAGCGTCAGCTGTGTAGAAATCTCTCCCAAAGTTTGTGCCCCAATGATTCCAACCATCTCACCAGGGCTAACAAATCCACCAAACATCTTTTCTTTAATCAACAATATAGTACTGTCAAAACACATTTTCGACATGCGATATTCCTTAATAACACGCTTCGACGCCAAAAACGACTTAAAAATGACTTTAAACAATTTCCAATTTTCCTCTTTTTCAGGTAAATATTTAACCATATCCTTGAGTGCAGCTTCGTAACTATCAATAATATATTTCGGGGTTAAGTCCGATAAATGAAAATTTTCAATGTTGAATTTAATCAACTGCGATGGAATAACGCGGTAAAGATTGATCGGAATATATGTGCTTACATCACCAATATTTTGACAATTTTTGAAATATTTATTTCGCAAATCGCTTCTAAATTGCGCTATTTCTTCATATTCACTATTCATAATATTTTTATAATCATTACCAGACATCATTTCTTTCACAGCATCATCAGTCATAAAATTATCAAAATACTCTTCATCATCAACTGATTCGTATTTATACATCTCTTCCATTTTCTGATTATCATATTCAATTAACTCAATTCGCGTAACCTTTTCCAATTTGACTGGATCAAAATTATCATCACCATATCCAAATTGTACAATAAAATTACCAGCATTTCGCACAGTCATATCATAGTTTATCATCAAATCTTCTGCTGCTTTAATAAATTTACGACTGGTATATCCCGAATCAGCTGTATCAACAACGTGCAATCCATTAGCCAATCCAAAATTTAATGTAGATGGGACAGTTAAATCATATACTTTGGGATATTTCGAAATTGCCACACTACTAATTTCAATAATTGGGTCCAAAATAGTATCATTTACCTTATTAAAAATAGGTGATTCAATAATAATTTCCATTGTATTAAAATCAATACTTCCAAAAAGACCAATTCTTGACAAACAGACATTAATATCTTCCAACAATCTCAATGATTCCGCCTTTAATTTTCCAATATTTAGTCCAGCAATCAATTCATTAATAAAATTAATATTTGCTGAAAAACATTCTGGGTTAATAAATCTATTTTCAGGATTTAATCCACACATTTTTTCTAAAATATAGGCTAAATTATTAGATGAACATTTAATTGTAAAACTCATTTTAATATAATCATAATCAATTTCATACTCATATTTATAAGCACTAAACCATAATTTACATATATTTAATAGTTTTTCAGATGGCAATGTAATCAAAATAGTATCGTTGATAAAAGACCCAAATGTGATAAATAATCCCAAAAATAATCCATTATTCCCCAATAAGTGAAAAGTATTATCCCACCCAAGATAAATTGAATCAATAATTTGTAATGGGCTACATAAATTTCTTGATACCGGCACGCAATCTCCGATTGTAACTTCGGGCGTTGATTTACGTTCATAAGCACTTCCATTCCAAATCAATAATGAATGGGATTCAGTTACAATGACACTACGGCCACTTAGTGTTTTAATTTCATATAACTCTTTTCCAGGGTCATGACGAGTAATATTTTTAATTAACCCCCAACTTACATTTCCATCTAAGTCAGTTGTTGGAATAGAAACTTCATAATCCAATTCTAATAATTCCATTTCTCGATCTTCCAAATTTTGCACAGAAGCTTTATATTCAATAGAATCCAAAATACTATCAATCCATGGACCAATTTCTACATATTTAATAACTCCACGATCACTAATAATAATTGGTGTATCGCCAGTAACCGACTTAATAGCAGTATCAATTGTACCAGTGCGACCACCCATGGCATGGAAAAACATTTCGCTAGGAGATAATCCTTCAATATAACTATTTCTGCAATAACCTTTGGCATCTGGTCCCATATCATTTCGCGGAAAATGAGGCAATGTTCGTTCAGTAAAACCATCTTCAATACGACTTCCCCAAATATCTTGTTGTCCTACACAACCCATAATTTGACGAATATTAACCGACTTACCTTTGGCATCAGCGCCTTTATCACCAGTAATGTAAAAATTATTGGTTTTCGAAATACGGTCCATAATATAATTTTGCACAGATTCATCAATATTTCGCAGCACTTTCACAATATTAAATTCCAACGCCGACTTCTTATAAATATCATCTAAATCATTTGCAAAAATGCCATGTTGTGCCTTTTTAATTAAATCAAATGCCTCTTCTAATCGCGTTTTAATCAAGTCTTTAATTGAAATACGTTCCGGTTTCTTAACAATAGAATCGCCAAAACTAATTGAGAAACTATTATGTACCATCCAACGTGTAATCAATTTCTCAGTATTATTCAAAAATTTAACACATCTATCAACACCATAAGCATTATAGATTTGTTTAATTAAACCGGCCGAATCAGACCCAAGAGTCTGCTTATTCAAATAACCTTCTTCAATACATCCTCTAATAATTCTTACCGATTTCAATTGTACAATATTAATATCGGGTAAAATCAAGGAAAATAATTGTTTTCCTGACCAATATGGTTTTCCGTATTCCATTCCAATAGGAGTTGGTAAAATTCCATTAAAATCTTTTTCAAACATCATATAGTTGTAAATATGATCACGAGTAATTTTATCATTCTGATTAGTCATCAAATAGGCTCCAACCAATGTATCTTGAGTAATATCAATTGATGGCTTACTTGTTCCTGGACTAATAATATTTTGTGGTACCAAACAAATTTGTTCTAATTCCACAAATGTCTGAAGCGACTGTGGAATATGCATGTTCATTTCATCACCCGATGATCCCCAGTATTTCTAAAGGGGGTGGACTGTATCTTAAGCGGATTCAGGGTAGCTAGCCCATCATTATCCACCAACTTCCGTTCAGTCTCTGACGGCTCATCATAGTCTGCTAAATGACCTTAGATGATAACCATGCGGATTGCCCATTTTACTGTAAAATAGCGCATTTATGACATTATTACCATTGGGTACGGCTATTAACCGTGTTCTTCTTTATACATTTCTATACAAGAGTGGTAGTCATAACTTTAGGGGTTTCCCGCAACAAGAAGTTTCGCTATTAATTCAATAAGAATTAATAACTAGGAGATTGCAACCTTTTCAGTTCTCCTGTTTTCGACAGTGATAGTTTATCGAAATCTGCATTATATGGCTTACAAATAGTGACGTTTAAACGAAACGTACTAAAAGGTAAAATCTTAATTTTATGTGTCATCATACTCATTCTATGTAGTGTAGGCTGCCTATTAAAAAGACAAATATCACCATTAATTAAATGTCTATGCACAATATCACCAATTTCTAAATTATCAGAAACTTGTTGTACATCTACATGTTTTAACGAAATATTTTTCTCAATACTTCCGCCCGAATACTTGGTGACAGTTTTTGCACCAGGATAAACATTTGGACCATTGCGAATAGCCATTTTCAATTTTTTAATATTATATTTAGTAACAATTTCTGGAAAAGTGAGGTTCATAGCAATTTTTTGGGGCACACCGAATTCATCAATGTTAATATTGGGATCCACTGAAATAACAGTACGTGCCGAATAATCAACGCGCTTACCCATAATATTTCCACGAAGGCGGCCCTCTTTACCCTTAAGGCGCTGAGTAATGGCTTTCAATGGACGTAATGTTGAGCGCTGAGCATTTGGTGCAACACCCGGAATTTCGTTATCCATATAAGTAGAAACTAAATATTGTAGATAACCTTGATAATCATCAATCTTTTTATTATTACTCGATGAATTTTCCAAAACTTGTTTCAATAATTTATTGGCTTTAACAATGTTGCAAAGAGCGTAAGTTAAATCATCTTCAGAACGTTGATTATCAGATTGTCTAACAGAAGGTCTCATTGAAGGAGGAGGAACGGCTAAACTTGTAATAATCATCCATTCAGGCCTACTAAAAGCAGAAGAGAATCCTAAGAAATCAACGTCTTCATCCTTAATTTTTTTCAAAATTTGATAGCATACAAGAGGAGTAAAAACTTGTTGGCTTTTAACATTATTATCTTTCAATGCATTTTGAGAGAATTCTCCAATAATTTGCACAATATTATTCTTTTCTTTAATACCAGAAGCATTCAATTTAATATATTTAGTTGGTTGTAAAACGAAACAACCATTATTATAAATACATTTTTTATTTTTAGAAGAGAGTGCAAGAACCGCAACAAATCGGTTAAAGCCTTTCTTTCCTTCCAATTCTTTAATTATAACAGGGTCAGTTTTATTTATTAATAGATTAGAGCATCTAAAGCAGACACATTTCAAAACTTTTTCAATATAAGGTATAAAATGATTATTAAAAACAGGTAATGCTAAGTCAATTTTTCCAAAATATCCGGGACATAACTCTGTTTTTTTCTCATCAGTGGGACAAATAATTGCCGCATCAATAGACCCCATATTATGATCAAATAATCCATTATTTTTCGGAATGTTTGAATCATAAGTTTCTGGAGTTAAAATATCTGCAACTGACCCCCTTTTAATATCTTGATGACTAAATAAACTAAATTGTATTTCTTTAATTGATTCTAAGTTATCTGCATTTTGCAATTCACGTAATAAATGAGTCATGGGGATATATATATATATTTATATTAATTTTAAGTAATTAAATAAATCATATTTTTTTATTTATTATTAATTTATTAAAAAATTTTTTTATTTATTTATTTTATTTATTTATTTTTTATAAATTTTTTTATTAATTTATAGAAAAAAAATTGATAATTAATTTTCAATAATGCAAATTTTTTAAATACACTTTAATAAATTTTTATTAGTTTTAGTTTTGAATTATCATTGTTTTGTTCGGAGATGGCACTTAATTATTGTGTGATAACTTTAGATGATGGAGCCATAATAACAGCATCATTCATGGAAGATGGAATTACTTTTAATAATGAAATATTATATGAAAAACAATGTGCATATGGACAAAATATAATTTTCAATGGAATTCTCATGAATTATCACTTTCATGAAGGGGAAATAATAATTATTGATAAAAATGGGGATGAAATATTTAAATATGAAGGAAGCTTCAATGCAGAAAACCAGCCACATGGAAAAGGATGGTGCATTTTTCCCGATTTAGAATTATCTTCATCCTCATTGCCCCATTGTTTGGATGGAGATTGGATAAATGGTCAAATTGACTTTACGAAAGAGTGTGAATATGACTACACTGATAAAAATGGATTAGATCAAACCTTTTCAGGAATACCTAATGACATTTTGGTTCAACTTAGCAACTCTCGCATTTTACCAAAATATATGCAGCAATTTGTTGATGTAATAAAGAATATTGTTATTTCTAAAATTTAATTATTAATTTTTAGAAATCATCATTTTTATAAACATTATTTGCATTTCTTAATATTAAATTTTCCAATAAATGAAGCTTTCAATTTTGTATCAAACTTTTTATCACTTTGTTCCATTTTTTCATATAAACTATTATAATCATCAGTTGGTACTAAAATAGCGTTTTTAACACCATTTTCATCTTCATTATCTAATAAATATTCCACTTTCATAATAATTTCTTCTTTATCATCTAATAAAGCTATGTATTCCCCTTTCTTAAAATATTCAGAAATATTTTTGTCTAATGTTTCATTATATAAAATCATTGCAGAATACATTTCATACTCTTTTAAATACAAAGACCAATCTTTATATTTCTCTTTTGAATTATCTTGAAATTCATATTCTTGACAATAAGAACAACCTAAATTTTTTAAAATATTTGTCACTAATTGACTCATTATTTATATATATTATAATTATTATTATATATGATTTTTTCCACATATATTTAATTAAAAAAATTATAAATAAAAAATAATTAATCTTTATATATATATATATATAATGAATGATGAAAGATTTGAAGTTGATGTTTTTGGAAAAATAAAAGTTTCCAATGATAAATATTGGGGTGCAACAACAGCTCGGTCATTAATTCATTTTACTATAGGAAATGAAGTAATGCCACCTGAGTTTATACATTGTTACGCATTATATAAGAAATGTGCAGCTATTACAAATTATAAATTGAAATTATTAAAAAATGAAAAAATATATAAAACCATTGTAAAAGTTTGTGATGAAATATTAGATGGTAAATTAAATGATGGACAATTTCCTTTACATATTTGGCAAACAGGAAGTGGGACACAAACAAATATGAATGTAAATGAAGTTATTGCAAATAGAGCAATTGAATTATTAGGCGGAATAATGGGTAGTAAAGATCCTGTAAATCCAAATGATCATGTAAATATGTCTCAATCATCTAATGATAGTTTTATAACTGTTATACATATAACAATTGCATTATTAGTTACTCAAAAACTAATTCCAAATTTAAAATATATGATTAATGGATTCAAAAAGAAACAAAATGAATTCAAAAACATAATTAAAATAGGTAGAACTCATTTACAGGACGCCGTACCATTAACATTTGGACAAGAATTTTCGGGGTATGTTTCTATTTTAGAAGATTCTTTATCTCAAATTGAATATTCTTTAAAGAATATCTATAATCTTGCAGCAGGTGGCACAGCTGTTGGCACAGGACTTAATACTCATCCAAGTTTCGGAAAAATGGTTGCAAAAGAAGTTCAAAAAGAGACTAAATTACCATTTGTGTCTGCACCAAATAAATTTGCTCTTTTATCGTCTCATAATGCAGTATTAGAAATGAGTAATGCATTTAGCGTTTTAGCAACAAATATTATGAAAATAGCAAATGATATTAGATGGATGGGTGCCGGTCCAAGAGCCGGATTACATGAATTATTATTACCACAAAATGAGCCAGGCTCTTCAATTATGCCTGGTAAAGTGAATCCAACGCAATGTGAAGCAGCTACTATGGTAGCTGTTCAAGTTATTGCAAATAATTTCTCTATTACATTTGCTAATTCACAAGGTAATTTTGAAATGAATGTTTATAACCCTCTAATGCTACATAATATTGTTCAATCTATAAATCTATTATCAGATGTTTCTACAAATTTTACAAAATTTTGTATTGAAGGAATAAAAATAAATACCAAGAAAGTTACTCAATATGTAAATAATGCTTTAACACTTGCTACTAAATTAAATTTATATATTGGATATGATAAAGCAACCAAATTGGCACATTATGCATTTGATAAAGATATTTCATTATTAGAAGCTAATAAAATATTAAAATATTTACCTAACGAAAAATTAATAAAATTACTAGATCCAAAAAATATGGTATAATTGTTATATAATTTACTATAGTTAGTCTAAATATTTTTTTATAAATATATAATTATATACTAATGATTAAAAATTATTTAGAGCAATTTGTTTTCTTTCCAAATAAAGATTTAAAAAAAACGCCGTCTTCTATTAATTTGGCATTTGAAGAAATATATTTAGATCAAGATAAAAATAAAATTCATGGATGGTTTATCCAAGGTGATTATAAAAATAGTATAACTAAAAATAAATGCATTCTTTTTTTTCATGGTAATGCTGGAAATATTGGTTTTAGATTAAATTATTTAGAAAAATTTACAGAAATAGGATTTTCGGTACTTTTTTTTGACTATCCCGGATTTGGTTTAAGTACTGGAATTCCTAATGAAAAATCATGCATAGATTCAGCCGAATGTTTTTATAATTATTTAATTAATGAAAAAAATTTTTTTTATAAGGATATTATATTTTATGGAGAATCAATTGGTGGCTCAATAGCAGCATCATTAGCAAATTTATGTAATATAAAATATTTAATAATACAATCAACTTTTTCAGATATTAAGGAGATTATTAAAAATATTATTAGTTTAGATATTTTTATGATAAATAATATTGGATTTGAAACATTAGAAAATTTAAAACATCGCCATAAATTAAATAAATTAGAAAAAAAAATGAAAACTTTGATAATTCATAGCAATGATGACGAATTGATTGATATAAGTCATGCTAATAAATTATCAATTTATTCTGATAAATTTTATATATGTCAAGGGTCACATTCAAATTTAGTGATTGATTCAGAATTTATTTTTAATTTATTGAGTTTCATAAAAGAATAAATAATTTTCAATTAGAAAATTTAATTTTTTAATTAATTTATAAACTAATTAAAAAATCAATTATCTAAAATTTTATATATAATATTTATATATTAATGCAAGAACATTTTACAATTCCAATTAAAAATAGTTATTATATTCCAAATCTTGGAAAAATAATTGTTTCACTTATTTTATCACTATTAATTATTTATCCTATTTTAGGAATAGGTTCAATTGAATCAATCTTTAGTATTATTCTCCTTTTTTTAATACTTTATGTCATAATTTCATCTATGTCAAACTCCAATTTATCTAATGAATTACCATATACATTATATCCCAGCTTACCTCATACTGGATTGGATGGAATTAGTTTAAATAATTACGTTGCAGGCATGGATATTAATAAAAATAATATATACTAAAAAAAAAATATTGTTATAAAATAGACCTTTATGAATAAAGATTTAATAAATTTAGAAACATTGAAAAAACAGTATTTCCTAACTTCAGAAATTTTAAATTTAGATATGTTAGCTAATATTAAAGATATATTTTATTTAAAAAATCTTTCTAGAAATAAATCTTTTATCAAAAATTTAAAAATAGAAAAAAATGAAAAAAAAAAAATTAAAATAAAAGATAATAAAATATTTGAGAGTATTGAACAAAATTGGAATAAAGATCCGATTGATATTAAAATTTTTGTAGAAAAATTAATAAATAATAAATATCTATTATTAGAACTAATAAAATCTTCAACTGATAATATTAAAATTTCATCAAGAATTATCTCTTTTATAAATAGTAATTCAAATAATATATTAGAAAAATATAATGAAAGCTATTTATATAAAAATCCAATAAATTATGAATTTTTGTTAGATAAAATTAAAAAGACTACATTTGATCACCATTTTTACAAAAAAAATAATATTAATATAAAATATTTTGAAAATATTGAAAAAATAAAAATAAATTTAGATATATTACTTCAGGGAACATATATAAATTATTTATTACCATCTGTAGGAATAATTTATCCAATAGTTTCATTCGAAAAAACAAATGAGAATCCAAAATCTTTTATAAAATTAATTGAAACAATTTTAGATTTAGATAAAATTACTGATAAAGATTATGTTATTTCATCAAATATTCCATTAATAAGTTTAGATATTTCTGAAGTATTAAGTAATTTTTTAGAAAAAAACAATTCAAATTTATTCATAAAGCAACGATTAGATGAAATTAAAATAAATTTAGATGAAATATTTTTTATCAAAGATAAAAATAATAAAAATTTTTCAAAAAATAAAATTATAAAAAGTGAATATATTATTCCATATAAATATGATTCATCTAAAAAAGAAATAGTTGAAATAGAAAGAGCTGAAAGAATAATTTCTATTGAAAACTTGTTTGAAATTAATTTTAAAATAGTTAAACATGTTTTAAAAAATATTTATGATGGAGAAAATAAATTTGAAAAATTAAATAATAAAAATTATAAAAATGTATTAGCCTCATTTTTATTTAATATTATACAAATATTATACGATATTAATAAAGAGTATATTTCAAAAGTGAGTACAATAGTTATAGAAGTTTCAGATCATTATAAAAATGAATATAGCAATAAAAATATAAAAAATACATTAGATTTTATTTCATTGTTATCTAAATCATTATATAAGTTTAAATTAATTTTATTGAATAATTTTTATCACTTTTTCATTCCATCAAAAACATTTGATAATAATTATGGTATTAAAAAAAATAAAAATAATTTATTAATTCCTGAATCAGCTTTTTTAGCATCAAATAAAGATATTTTTGAAAATTATCCATTTAATATTAATGATGATAGAATTATATTAAGAATTGATGATGGTAAAAATCCAACAAAATTATTAAAATTTATTTTAAATATTTCAAAAAAAAATGATTTATATGACAAAAATGAATTTTTATATTTTGGCGGCTATTTTTTAAATGAAAATATTTTAAAAAATTCAATTAGTATATTAGCAGCAATTATTAATTCAAGTTTTATTGAACATAATGAAATTTTTCTTGAATTAATTAAAATTATAGAATATAATTATTTAGAAAGAAAAGAATTTCAAATTGAATTAATAAATACTATTATAAATAATTTATCAAAAATTATAAAAATTCCAAAAATTAAAATAGATAATAATGACAAAACAAAAACAAATATTCAAATGTTTTCAATAAATTATGAAAATTCTATAGTAAATCTAATAGATTTAATAAATTTAAATAAAAAAAAAAATATAAATAATAATGATGAAAATAAAATTAATAAGAATAATAAAAAAAAAGATACTTTAAAATTATTATCAAGATTATACATGTTTCGAGCAATGTCAATTTTTTATATTGTCGAAAATAATACAGTTGATATAGATTTTAAAAATAAAATGATAATAGAATTGGAAAAGAAAAAGAAATACTTTGATGATAAAATTTTGAAAATATACAAGGATTGATATTTTTTAAATATACAAGGATTGATATTTTTTAAATATACAAGGATTGATATTTTTAAATTTTATTTGAAAATATACAAGGATTGATATTTTTTAAATATACAAGGATTGATATTTTTTAAATATACAAGGATTGATATTTTTTAAATATACAAGGATTGATATTTTTTAAATATACAAGGATTGATA
>Ga0114960_10001571_pt1 | contig 18126 bp, 15 predicted proteins | sample C_130625_MF_Meta_FD_92637 | JGI IMG/M metagenome (GOLD analysis project Ga0114960, IMG submission 92637) | Freshwater microbial communities from Lake Croche, Canada to study carbon cycling - C_130625_MF_MetaG | ecosystem: Environmental > Aquatic > Freshwater > Lake | place: Lake Croche, Canada... | reverse complement strand
TTACAGGGGTTGCCGGACAACTATACCGAAGGCATTGCTATGACTAATCGGTATAAGTGTTTGGGTAATGCATTCAATGTTGATGTTGTTTGTTGTATTGTAACAGGGTTGATGGGTGTGATGGGTAAATCGCAGAGTTGCCCCTAAGGAGTCAGTTTTTTGTCGGCAACCGCCGAAGTCTGCGATTTACCCATCACTCCCATCACTTCATATTATAATAGAATTAGATGACCCATGTGATCCTCCATAGACCGCGACCTCGCATTTATGTAGACGCAACAGAATTTCTGAACGCAATCGCCTCGTCCAGTGTTGCAAAGAAATGCGTCTTGTCGAACAGGACACCGGACACGCAAAAGGGTTTAGACTTATGCTCCCTCATATAGATGTTCCTCTGCCCGAGTTTGTTGTTACAACTTACTCCACAATTCCTCATCTGCTCGCTCCTTGTTGCCCATCGCAAATTCGACACCGCATTGTTCGCAGTATTGCGATCAATATGGTCTACCTCCTTCTTGTTCTCTGGATTCGGAATCCATGTACGGGCGACAAGCTGATGAACCTTATAGTTCTTCGGTTTGCCGTCGATTGAGATGCAAACATCATACCGGACATAGTTGCGTTGCTTCTTCACGAGCAGTGCCTTCAAGACGTGATTGTTCCGCATGTTGCGGACATTTCCATTCGTAGACACTTCATAGTGCGACTCACCGATTTGCTTCCACTCTTCCATTTGTAGTAGTCGTATGTTAATTTATTTTATTAGTAACGCATTACGCTCCGACGACCTGAACAGCACCGCCCTGAGCCTTCAAGAAACGGAGGGCAGTAAGGACGACGAACGGCGTGTAGGCGACGCCGGGAGCGGACACGAGTGAAAATATAATTTGGCTTCCCGAGCTTCCGCTCAAACTTACCCCATCTACGTCGACCGGAGCCGCCTCGCCACGCACCGTCTGGAAGCCATACGTCGGAACGAAGCGATCGGCATAGCAGAATTTCAGAGTGCCTGACGACGCTGCCTCCGCAGTTTCGTAGACCGCCGCCGTTCCAGCAGTCGCACCGTTCGTGCTGTTGCCCCACAGGCATCGGTTCGTCACCGTGCCGTTCTCCTGCAAGACTGAGCCATACGCCGACATCGACGTGTTGAACATCGACGCATCGCCCGCAGCCGCAATCAGAGGAAATGTGCTTGACCCGATTCTCGCCTGGAAACTGTAAGTGCCTGCGTGAGAAAAACAGGACTGACTCGGGTAACCCATGAGCGACACGCACGTCGTCGGGATCTGAACAACACTCGCGCGGAGCAGATGGTTCGTCGCGCGGGACACGATCAGATCGTTCTGCGTAAGGGCAGACGAGGACGCCGCAATCGCCGCCGCAGTCGACACAATCGAGGACTCGTAGGGCAGAGTGAAACCTGCTCCGTCCTCCATCGCGACACGCTGCAAGACGTTTGCGAACTGTTGACTCGGTACGACGATATCATATTCCAGTGAAACCTGCGAGAGGCAGTAATCACCGGCGGTCGTCGACGCAGTGTTGAACAGGACATCGTTGGGCTGTCCAGTGATGAGAACGATCGCAAGCTCACCGACGATGCTGATCGGGATATAATTCTTCATACGACCGACACCGGAGATAAGACCCAGCGGGATGGAACGCTGCTCGCCAGGAATGTTGTTGAACACGGCAGACGACGCCCTCTGAGCCCGAACCGCAAGAGAGGGAGCATTGCCGACGACATAACCCCACGCCGTAATCGACGCCGTAACCGATGAGGACGGCACGTTCGTGACGAGATCGTTGTTAAGCAGCTCGAAACCCTGAAACGAGCCAGCTGACTGATAGTATGACTTACTCGCTCCGAGCGTCATCTCAACGTTCGTCAGCTTCGGAGCAGACTGGATGTTGTCCATGAGCTGACCGTTGCAGAGGATTTGGGCAACAAGAAATGGGTGTCCGTCATCGGGGCAGACGCCCGAAGTCGAGGTATAGATCGTGTAGTTCACGACAATAGATTTTGGGTCGAGCATCCCTCCTTGATCGGCAAGAAGGAATTGGATCTGCGAACCGCCAGCACCTGTACCTGCGGAGGTCGAGCCATACGTCGTACCTGTCTGCGGCGTAACCTTCACACGGCGACGAGCCGTGAGGATAGACGCCTTCTCAGGAGTGCCGTAGGCAGCAGCTCCGGGAACAACCTCAGTGAACGGCGTAAGATCGCCAGACTGATTCGTAAAACTCATTTTGTTTCTACGACACTACTTATTTGCGGACGCTTCCATTTGATTCAGTCGTGCTTCCGACTTCTCGGCATCTGTTGGTTCTTTCTGCTTTCGATTCTTGCTCTGGCGTCCGATGTGCTTCATCATCGCGTTCATGGACATACCGCTCTGCTTGTACAACTCGTGGAATACTTTGGGATTACTCTGGAAACTCGTCTGCTTGTTGTTCAGCACTGTTTCGAGTCCTAACACGAAGTCTGACTTGCGAGGCATTTGTAAAGAACAAGGATGATTTCTTGTCGTGTTTTACTCATAAATGGCGAACGCAGGTTCAACTATTACATACAACGTTGCTCCGAACCCGAACGATGCGAATGTGACTTCGACTGCATGGGGACGGACTCCGTGCAGTGGAACAAGCAACACGACGATCTCTAACGCAAACATTACTGCGACCTCCGTGATCCTCGTTTCGTGGGAGTATGTGTCCGGTGGTCCGACATTCATTCAGGTTACGACGAAAACGCCAGGAACAAGTTTTGTAGTCAATCTTCCAGGAGCTCCGGCATTAGGTTCGGGATTAATCAATTGGTATATTCCACAGTTCTAACAATGAGTAAATGGTGGGGCGTAGGCGAAGAAGACGAGTACATAGCTCCGGACGCTCCTCCTGAATATGTGCCGCCTATGCGATTTGAATTCCAGAAGGTTTCTCGCAGGAAAGGTAATGGACGAATACTTGGCGGAAGTAGTGAAGGACATCGAGAACGAGCAAGCTCTCGGTCGAGTGTCCGGAGTGCAAGTGTTCAAGTCGATGATCAATCAACCTGGACTCGTAAGTTTCAACTCAGCAAACGCAAACAGAGGAAACTCAGCAGATGGGTTTTATTCGTTTACCGTGAACTTTCCTCGCCCGGTTCTTAATGCGAAGACCTTACAGATGCTGGATTCTACGATCCCCTTGCCGACTGCAAACATTCCTGATACAGCATGTGCGTTTTGGTATTACCGTATGTCCGCATATTCAGGCGTTGAACCGAATACAGACAACCTGAACTTTGTCCGCTTGCTGCCGTCATATTACGATCCTGAGTTCATCTCGAATGCTACGACATACGGATCAAATCAGACGTTCAACAATTACTCGAATGTCGCTACGCAGTTAGCTCTCTCCTGCTCGAATGACCTTGCTGTGAACAATCAGTTCAGCGTGTCGCAGTGTTCTGTTGGGGCGATTGCTGCGATTGCGAATGAGTACAGGATCAATTACATTCCGAGCGACATCAGTCTTACATACAACAGCAACATCAACAAGTTCCAGATGACGGGACAGAACGCGTATCTGCCGTTCGCCACAAACGCATGGGCTTCGTCGAATACCTATGCACTGAACGCGGTTGTCTATTACTCGAATGTTGCGACCTATCCGAACATTGCTACCTATCAGTCCTTACAGGCGGCGAACTCGAATCAGAACCCTGTTACGCAGACCACATGGTGGAAGCGAGTCTACACAGAGATTGTTCAGACTTGGGATAGCAACACGCAGTACAGACAGGGGCAACTGTCGTATTTCAATCTGTATGGTTACGACAACATCTACAAGGCGTTGGCGGACAATCACTTGAACGGACCTGGTGCTGGATTTATTCAGGTTTGGGATGTAACATTCACATATCAGAGGAACGATGTGGTTAGTTATTCAAGCGGGACATACGTGTGCGGTATACCGAATACTGCGATTATTCCGACCTCGCTGATTGGCGTAAACAATGGTTACTGGTATACCTACGAGTATTCGGCAGCAGTGACCTATCCTCTCGGACTCAACATGTATCACACTCCGACGAATGCAACCTATCAGTCTGTGATCGCAGGAAATCTGAACAATACACCGAGTGTGCTGTCGTCTGCTTGGACGAAGCTGTTCACTGGTGCGAACTTCTGGACAGTATACGCTCCTGAAACAGATGCCCCGAATTATCGCTATTTGGCGACTGGTTACAATGACCCGAATGTCGTACTGAATCAAGGAATAGGCAAGCGGCAATGGTCGCCGTATGCACTGTATGAATCCGCAACGAAAGTTGAACACAATGGGGTATCCTATACTGCGATCAGACAGAATCAGAACTTTGTGCCGTTCACGATCCCTACACCTACGACATGGACTTCGACACGATCCTACTCAGTCGGCGATTGCGTAACCTATCTCGGAGCTAATTATTACGCAATTGCTGCGTCAGGTCCAGTCAATCCGATTGCACCTGGATTCGGAGCGATTGCCTTAAAGTATTGGCGTGAGCAGGAGTGGCGAGCTTATTGGACGTATCAACCGGGATTCATCTGCTCGTACACTGCCCCGAGTTCGCCGACAGTATGGTTCATTGCTACACGGGCAAACACTGGATCGTATCCATCAGGTCTTTCTCCTGATTGGTCGCAACAGATGTGGACGACGGCAGGGACTGCTCAGATTGTAGGATTGAATAAAATTAGCAGGACGTTCGACATGCTGACGACAATCACAGTTGATGCAGTTACTGGACCTCTGTTTCCATTTCCAGTTGGAATTCCTGGTCAACCGTTCAATCCTGTTCCCCGTAGATTACTCAATTCCATTTTAGGATTCACATGGAATGGACAATTTACTCCTGCTGTGCTGCGTGAACTCTTTACAAACAATCAATACGCTTTTGTAGAGAGCAATACCGAATTGTTGAACCGTATCCGTCCTATTCCGAGATACGCATACATCGGCGAGGACTTAGGTTCTGTGCAGTATGGAACTGGATTATCGTCAACATTGAACAATCAGGTCTTGACCGCAGCCGGTTATGCGAACCTGGTCTATACCTCGATTGTTTCAATCTACGCAACAGTCGTAGGCGGATCAACACTGAACTCGCAGCGTAGTACAAATTTATTGGCGACCGTTTCCATGAACGCTGGAAATCTCGGGATCGGTTATTATCAGCAGTTCATCGACAACGAGTTGAAAGTCTACGATTCGGACATCTACACAATCAATATCGAGTTACGCGACGAGATGGATGAACCCTATTACCTGACGAACAACGCCGTTGTGACGCTTACAATGAAATTAACCTATGAGGACTAATCTCTGTCGTTGTAGATAAATGGCGACGGTGAATCATCCCGATAAGATGCAACTCGATGCGTTCGCTGATCCGAACCTCGAAGTTCAAAACCCGAACGGTGTCTACAATCGCTTCACGAACGTGTTGAAGACGCCTCTGCTCGGGTGTAAAGGCGTGATGCTTCTGTCGGCGAATTTCGTCAACTCGACATTGCAGTTGAATGATCAGTCGCAGCTGATGTTTTTCTATTATTCGAGTGCTACGATTGCGAACATGTGTACTCTCGCAAACCTCCACTGCTATCGTCTGCTTCCCGCGAACTTTGTGCCGAACGGTAACACTTACAGTTCTTACACGCAGAACAAGTATTTTAACTCGGGAACTGAACTTGTTGCGGCTCTCAATGCGGCGGCAACCGCAGGCGGTGATGATGTAACATACAATCCGACATGGATTGCTGGCGAGGTCACGTTCAGTTACGATACTGCTCGTCGTAAGATCGGTATCGCTGGAAACGGGACGAAGTATATTGCTCCGGCGGCGGCAGATGACCCTAACGTTCTTGACTTCCTGCGTGGAACGACGAACCCGAACAATCGCCCTAAGATGAACACGCACAACAGCGGTGGAACCTATGCAACTGCTGTGTTACAGCCGTATTTCGAAGGTGTGAGCATGAACGCCCGTCTTGGTTGGGCGATGAGTTATTACTCTACGGGCATTTGGTGGGGTGCTACGAACACTCAACGTGGTTGTGCTTCGGCAACTGGTGTTCCTCATAACTCTGCTGTGTATCCGCAGTATGGCGACGCGAATCCGATCCTGCTCGGAACTCAGAATGTTGGCGTATACATTTCCGTTTCAACTGGCGGCGGTGTTGATGCATACGGAAAGAAGAACCTGATCGCTTCCATTCCGATCGACACTCCTCCTCTGAACATTAATCCGTACACGACGAACTCTGTGCAGACACCTTCTCTGTCTACGCCGAACGAAATCTACGAGATTACGGTCGAACTACTCGACGATAATGGTCAGCCTTTCTATCAGCCGCCGAGTTTCAACACGCAGATTGCTCTCGGTCTTTTCTATTAGTGTGTTCTCTCTTTTATGTCTTCTTCGGTACTTACAAATGCTTCGTCCGCAGTGGAACGGCAATCAACAATACATAGGACCTACTGGATCAATCGGTCCGACAGGTCCTTCTTTGTTGCCTGTAACCGTCGTCGCAACAGGCGGCACGATCACAACTGCAAACGGATTTACTTTTCATACATTTACATCATCAGGAACCTTCGCACTGACGACTCCGGCGACGCTGTGTGTCGAAGTGCTTGTGGTTGGCGGCGGTGGTGGCGGTGGTTCTCTCTACATTGGTGGTGGAGGTGGCGGTGGTGCGGCGGTTTATCAATCTCTTACGGTAGGCGGTTCTACGGCAGTCGTGGTTGGTGCTGGTGGAGTAGGAAGCACTGGTGGAGATCCTGGTGGGAACGGTGGGACAAGTTCTTTCTTTGCTGTAAGTGCGATTGGTGGTGGCGGAGGCGGTGGTTGGAATGATGTGATTGGAAAAGATGGTGGGTGTGGAGGTGGTGGAAACGGGCAGGGAACGGGCTATCCTGGTGGTACTGGTTCTGTTGGGTTCAATGGTGCTTCGGGCGGAGTTGGGTTTGGTGGAGGTGGTGGTGGTATGGGATCTACTGGTTCTACACAGACGGGAGGTTCAGGGAAGTCATTTGCTCTCGCAGGGACAACCTATACTCTCGCTGGTGGTGGCGGTGGCGGAACGAACTTTGGTAGTGGCGGTGCTGGTAATGACGGCGGAGGTAATGGTGGTGCTGCGTTTAGTGATGGTGTTGCTGGAACGGCAAACACAGGAGGAGGAGGAGGAGGTTCAGGCGGAGGTTCGGGTAATAATGGTGCAGCAGGAGGATCAGGCGTAGTCATTATCGCCTATCCTACGGTTTCTTATGGAGATTGTTGTTGTGGAGGCGGAACAGCAGGTACGGGATCTACTGGACCGACCGGAGCAACTGGACCGACAGGTGCTGCGTCGACCGTTACAGGACCGACAGGAATGACGGGACCAGCAGGTAATCCCGCATCGGCAAACTCGTGGGCGAACTATCCAGCGATCCATCAGGTAGAAATGAATGGGTACGCCATAAACAACTCAATCAACTCAAATGTATTGTCTTTGACCTCTGTGACGAACATCAACGAAACTGCTCGTATTATCAACTTGAATGCCTCGCAGGGTTCTGTTTTAGCAGCGTATAGCGACATCAACCTCAATGCGTCTAACGGTAATCGTGGTCGTATTAATCTTACTTCGGGCGGTGGATACTCGAACGGAGTGAATGGCGAAATCAACCTTGCAGCACAAGGAGCAGTTACAGGTCTTTATCCGCTTGATTATGCGACAGGCGGATTGGTTACGATTTACGCAGATACGCCATTGGCGTCAATCTATACCGCAACGTCGGCGGTAAAAATCGGTGCTGCGAGTGTTCTATCCTATGCTGGCTTGACTGCGTATCGTCCTCTTTTCTCAACCGTAGGCATTAACTACACTTGGGGACAACTTGGAGTGAAGATTGTAGCGAACGTATCTGCCCCTGCTACGCCTCCTGATGCAGGAACGGTGTATCTCTATGGATCGAACGGCACGGTGGTACAGAACACCATGTATCTCGACAATCTGTGTAATTACTCCGGTTCTAACCTGCTGATTGGGGCAAGAAGTAGTCAGTGGGTTGAGATTAACGGCAACAGCAACAACTCCGCCATCTATAACTTCTGTAACATCAATGGTAGGTATATCAGTGCCGACAATAGTATGGCGACACCTACAATCGCTACACCGAGCATAACCTCTATCACTGGTAATATAACCATCGCCCCTGCGGCAAACCTGAATATCAACGCACTTACGACATTCAGGAGTAATGTTGTCGGGAGCAACTCATCAGGGATCAGCGGATTTGGTTCAGTGACGGCATCTAACCTGAACGGCAGCAATCTAACTGCGAATGTAGTGACGGCATCTAACCTGAACGGCAGCAATCTAACTGCAAATGTAGTCAGGACTCCGCTACTCGCCTATTCAAACAACATAGAGATCAATGCGAACTCGGGTGCTGGTAATCTTTACTTTAATGGTTCAAACTTCTATTTCAACGGCATTCCGTTCTCACCTGCGACAAGCGACACCTCAAACTGGTCGTATTACGATTGCATAAACTTCGCCGGCGTTAATATGAATAACTATGGGATCTCTAACTTGAACTACATACAAGGACCAGCAGGATCGCCTATTACTGTGCGATCGATTCTGGACTTTCAAAGCACCTATGGTCTTTACAATGTGCCTAACATCAGCGGGACAGGAGGTACGATTATCTCATCAGCCGACGACATCGCACAGATCAATCTATCACAAGGCACAACGTATCCGCATTACATCAAACTTGGTCCTACATCAAACGGTATTGATATTTATAGCTCGGGTGGATTGAGGCAGGAATGCTACACGGCAAACATCATCGCCAACTCAAACTACACGCAGACTGTTTCAAATGACCTGACTACTACGGTAGGAGGAGCGTATAACCTCAGCACAAGCGGAGGCGTTCAAATCGGTTACAGCGGACACGGAACATTAGGCATCTTGTCTAATGCGACAAGGATCACAACGAACTACGCAAACAACGAACCGCTTGAACTCACGGCACAAAACATCGTCCTCGCTTCATCAAACGGCGGTAGTTTCAGTCAGTCAGGAAGCAACTTTACGATCTCAAACTACGGCACAACGAACATCAATGCGAACTACTTTAATCTAACGACCTCTAACCTCGCCTACATTACTACATTGAACGGCTTGACCTACGCAGGAAGCAACGGAGATTTGAATGTGACGCAGACTGGTTCTATTCTTATGCAGGCAGCACCGACCGGCGTAGGCACCATGATCCTGCGATCGCTGGGTGCTGGAACAATGGCGATCTCCACAGCGTCTAACGATATGTATATTACGAGCGGTAGCAACCTATCACTTTCGTCTGCGTCGAATGTGAATATCGCGGCAACAACCACGATCAATATGACTGGGTCTAATATTCTGTTTAATGGTCTGCCTGTTGGTGCAGGAGTAACAGGACCGACAGGACCGAGCGGAGGACCTGTTGGACCGACAGGTGTTACTGGACCTACGGGATACACAGGAGGGATTGGACCGACGGGTCAGGCGTCTACGGTGACTGGACCTACGGGATACACAGGCAATACAGGACCGACGGGTGCTGCGTCGACTGTTACAGGACCGACAGGATCCACAGGACCTATTGGAACTGGACCGACGGGACCGACAGGTGAGGCATCTTCGGTGACTGGACCTACGGGATACACAGGTCCGACAGGAAGTCCAGGAGCAACAGGACCTACGGGACCTGATAATACTCCTACATGGTCGCTTCGTCCGGCAGTGTCTACGGTCAATATTAATAACAACAACATCGTGCTGGTGAACACGTTGTCGGGGAAGCAGTCGACGGTCATTAAGAACAATGCAGAGGACTTCGATGATCCTGGTGTAGGAACAGACATCACTCAGCCTACACCTGTTGTTGTGCCGTTTCCTGACTGGAACAATATGACCTTTACGACAGCATACAGCAGTTTTGATGTGGCGTATTGTGGTATTGCTTCGTATGCGGCTGGACCGAATTATCTGCCGTACGGAACACGCCCGACGGATCGATTTGCCTACTTTCAAGTGGGCGGAACGAACAGCGTAGGCGGATTGAATATTCCTGTTACAACACCTCTCTTGGAGGACATTCAACCTGGTAGGGATGTTCTGATTAGCGGTTTTTGGGGCGGAGCAGAGAACAGGGCGGCGGCGGCATTTTCTCTGCTGTTTTGGGCGAACGGCATAGGTGTCGGTTCGTATACAGAGATCTACACCTCAACGCCGAATGTGAATACGTGGGTCAGTTTCACCAGTTCTTCATTCACGATGACGACGAATGCTGCGTTACAGTTCGCAGTTGTGCCGATAGGTCCGACGTATTCAACAGGCGTCATGGCGGTTGCTCAACTTCGTGCTTCATTTCAGGCAATACAAGGCGGAGCGATTACGCAGATTGCGTCCATCGATTCGCAGCCTAACGAACCGCTTGTGATCGGTGCGAACTCGGGTTCAGTGACGATTAACAATATGGCGTTCGGTGATGCAGTCATTCCTGACTTGACGACAAATGACCTCGTGATTACAAATTCTCTGCGTGATGGAGCGTCGAGGCAGATTGTGTACACTGTTTACTCACAGACCGTATCACTGCTCGGCACATACACGACAGGATTGGTCAATGGTTCGACTATCTCGACTTTTTCGTATCCGTATTTTGATAACGGATTTCAGATGATCGTTGCGACTACACAGGCGAGTATAGACAACGGAGATGGTGACCTTGCAGCGTTGAGATGGTGGGAAGCACGACCATTACTGAATAACGGAAGGTGGTGTGTGCAGTGGCGTATCAAGACGCAGACACTCACTGTTGCGAGTGCTACAATCAATTGTGCGATTCTGTTTATTCCACGCTCAATGATAGGGTATTGATAAATATTCACAAGTATCAATAAATGTCGGACTCTGAGGTTGAGGTTGAGAAGCCGAAGAAGGTAGATCGTCGCGTCGGACGCAAGCCTACGGAGGCACAGCTCGAAGGTCTTCGTAAGGGGATGGCGGTCATCAAGGAGAAGCGTGAGAAACTCGCAAAGGAGCGTGAGGAGCATGAGGAGAAGAAGGCGAAGGGCGAAGTGCCGGAAGACGCACCTGCTCCTAAGTACACGCCGAAGCCGAAGATCAAGCCGATCACGGTCAAGCCACGTGAGGTTGTCGAAGTCCCTCGTAAGCGACCGGAGAAGAATGTAACGCATGCAGATTTGGAGGCGTTAAAGTCTTCGCTGCTGTCTGCGGTTACGCCACAGAAGGTCGAAGTTCCTGTCGAGAAAATTGTTCACAAGGAAGTTTCTGTCGAGAAGGTTGTCCACAAGGACCGTGTGATCTCAGGTTCTGATTTGCTCAACGCTGTGTTCTTCTCAAATAAGTAAGACCGAACAATTTAGGGCGTGAGAAGTAAATGATCGCTCAACAGGTTGACGCTTCACGCTTTGGGCGTCGTCGTCGTGGACCGCAGAAGGCAGTCTACAACAGCATTCCCGGTAATGATGTCGTGTCCGCAGGTCCTCGTCAGAAGCCGAACTTTATGATTTCGAAGCACATTGCTAAGCCGTTGATCTACGATCCGCAACTGAATCGCGGTCCTGGATTCGTTCCTTTGAAGTCAAATCAGCTCGGTACACACGATGGGTCAATGCTGTTCTTTGCTCCGCCTCCGCCTGACTTTCAGCCGCTGGATGTGCCGAAGGATGTCGTTACAGTCTACGGAGCTCCTCTCGATGCATTCGAGGAGGTCAACATTCAGTTCACTGAGCCGCTCGATTATCAGGCAGGTATTCGCCCCAGCGTTCGCCGTCTTCACGAAACCTCTGTTGTTCAACCTGTTGCTCCGCTCGGGTTTCGTCCTGGCGGTATTAATGAACGTCGGAAGATTCAGAAGACTTCGTATGATGTTGGGAAGATTCAGCAGGAGCTGATGCGGTAAACAACGGAGGCGGCACACTGCGGTCGATGATCGGGTCGTCGTCCTTCACAAGAGTCGCCGGAAACAGCTTTGTGTTGTCCCACTCGAATGGACGTGATCGCAGAGTAACCTCAGGCGGCGGAATGTTAACAAATTCTACAAGCTTGCCTCCCTGCTGAGGTCCATCAATAAAAATAGGAGGTAACTGCTTCGGTTCGACCGCCATCTTCATTGCATGATTCTCCTCCATGAACTCGCGCGGGTTCATCACGGTCTTCGGCGGCAGATTGAACTTCTTGTACCATGAATCAGGAAAGGGATACGAAGCGAAGTCAGGCAACTTCTTCAACTCATAGAGCAACTCAACAATCTCAGCATCAGTAACACTCATCTTTGTTAATCAAGAGAGAAAGCGTTCTCGCCTGATTAAACAAATGGACTTAACACACGAGCAGGTAATGGAACTTAAAAAGAAACACGCAGAGGCAGTGCAGACACTTCCATGTGAATGTAAAGCAAAAACGCATCTCGACCTCACGCGACCCGTGCGTTCAAAGACTGATTGCATGAAGGCGTATAACAAAGCGTATCGCGATAAACACAGCGGTAGGATCACGTGCGTCTGCGGAGCAACATTCAAGGAGATCAGTAAGTACACACATTCGAAAAGTATGAAGCATCAGAACTATCTTGCTACTTCTACTGTTTATTCTGTTGTAATATAAGGTGATGGGTGTGATGGGTAAATCGCAGAGTTTGGGCGTTGGTCGAGTATTTTTACTTCCTTAGGGCAAAGTCTACGATTTACCCATCACACCCATCACAACCATATTATAACAGAATTAGACCTCGATTCTCCGCAACCCGACGTATCCTGCATTACAAAACCTTGTCTTGACCGGATCGTAACCGTTGAACTCCATCATCTTCTTGAACTTCTTGATGTCCATCTGTATCCCTGTGTCGCAGTTGAACGCCGAGTTGAGTTGCGTTGAAGAGATGATGTCGTCCTTACCGCCTTTCTCGTACCTCTGAGCCAGCCACTCCTTCAACGGGTTGTTCTCGTCGAAGTAATTCGCAGTTGCAGTGTCGATCGCCGGACACATCGGCAGCGACTTCAAGTCCTTGATCTGCATGTAGACTTCGAGCATCATACGGAACATCTCGTCCCGCCACTCCGCCGTTTTGATCACCTTGTCCTTCAAGTCCGGGTCACCCAGCCTGTGATGCGGCTCACGCACGTCTGACGCCCTGAGTTTGAAAATAAACGGAAACTCGATGACTTTCATACGTCGCTGAATCGCAAGACTTATACGGTTCATCGCAGGGACGCCGTTCGCCTGAATAAAGAGCTTATAAGGAGGAACATATCGCACGATATTCTTGCTATTTAACGTTCTCGCCTGAACCTCGTCGTTTCCCGACATCTTCTTTATTAAACCTTCTTGCAGAGTGTCCGTCGGTTCGGGTTCGCTCGTCATCATCATCCGCTTGTAACGGGCGTCCACGAGAGCAGGGATAGGCTGATCCTTCCGTTCGAGCGGTTTTGTGAACAGAGTCACATCGACCGTGTAAAAGTAATCGCCGAACACATAGGACATGCAGTCAGAGAGTACGCCTTTGCCGTTACTGCCTTTGCCTGTGAGGCAGTAGAACTCCTCCCATCTGTTACCGCCGAACAAGCACGACGACATAATGCGAATCAGGGCGTCTGCGGTTTCCTGATTCTCGAAGATCCCGTAGAAAAACTTCTTGATCTTGTTGCGAACCTCTGGATTGCTCTTGTTAGGGAACTTGTAACCGCACGTTAGACTGATGTAATCGCTCGGTGCGATGCTGCGGAACTCGCCGTTCGTGAGGTCTACGACACCGTCCGTGAATGCGAACAATGTGCGGTTCATGTTCATCAACTTGTCGAGGTCTTCCTTCTCGTAGAATGTGTTGAGGTAGGAACACACGCCATTCGCAAACTCAGAACTCCCGAACAACTTGTATGCGGTTTGAATGGAACTGATGCGATCCTGATGCTTCTTCGACAACTGCTTCTGCTTGTCCTGATCAGTTGTGACTCCGCTCTCACGGGCATACCTCGCAAGTTCCGCCTTCTTTGTTTCAACGCACAGTCCTTGCATCACGTCTGCGATGCTACGCTTCAATCCAGAAGGTTGTGCCTTGTCGTACGCCTTCCACGTGTTGTTCGACTGAATCGCAAACCATCCCATCGTGTCGTTCCACAAGAACTTGTCGGGATTGATGTTGTAATAATACTTTGCTGAGTCACAGTGATTGAGCTGCGACACGAGCGTCCAGAAGTCCTCGCGTTGCTCCATGAGAGTCCAGAACGCAGGTTCGTTCGACTGCTTCAACATCTTCCACAATGTTGCGTTCATCACCTTTCGCTTGCCGTTCGGGTTTGCGAACGACTTCCAGTGCTGCTCGCACGCCCCTGCGTGATACTTAGCAGACCGCTTGCTGACCTCATCCCACTGTGAGCAAGAATACCCTTCGTTACAGAGAACCATGCCGATTTTGATCCACTCGGCATAATTGTCGAGGATGGACACAGGCAGGGCGTTCACGACTTTGAGCAGAAGCAAGTCTGAAACGACAACCGGTTCAGGATCAGAGGCGACCGTTTCAACGCTCTGAACACTCTGCGTGTCCTTGCTCTTCAAATACCGCTTGTCCAGCGTCGACAGATACTCGACGACATCGTCGGGCAGACGCATCAACTTCTCGCCGATCTCAGGACGCTTGACCCACTCGTACGATGCGGCGATATCTCCTACATCATCAAACGCCATCGAGGGTTCTGCGAAGATACAACCGCCATCATTGCGAACGTCAAGCTTCAACTTGTCGCCCGTCGTCTGCACGATGCGGTCATCATACGCAAACACGTAATGATACCCCTTCTTCGTCTTCTGAACCATGTTGCAGTCCATCATCAAGTCCATCAGGGTCGCATTGTGATCGAGTTCAGGATCATCAATGTCGATGGCTGTGATGCCGCTCTTCGAACCGGTGAGGACGGCGAACCCCGACGCCTTCTTGTTGTAGGCGTGCTTGTCCAGCGACGCCCAGCCTTTGCGAAAGGCGAACTTCTTCTTCCCTGTGGAGTCGTCCCACGACATCTCTCCCGCCATAACAATAAGACCCAGTCGCTCGTAAAGAGTGTGTGCGTCCTCTGTTGTATCCATTGCTTGACTTATTCTCTTATAACACAATATTCTGTAAATGCTTTACGCGACACCCTCCGACGACGACGACTCGGCTGACTCGACCTTCTTAGATCGCTTGCTCTTGCGTACCTTCGCGTCCGGATGCTCGGCGTGATACTTCGCCTTGAACCTCTCGCTGATCGCTTCTGCATTCCTGTGATAATACGCCCGCTGGCGTTCGAGGCTCTTCGCATACTGTTCTGCTGCTCGTGCGAGTGTGGTTGCGTCCATTATTCTCATAGAAGTGAATATTCTGTAAACGGTTGACGCATTGACCATACTTGTTCGGAAGTCCGCCTCTCGACGTGAAATGCATAGCCCGAGCAAGCCATCGTTCCATGATAAAGGAACACACATTCGTTTTTCCTGAACTTTTTGATAATGGACAACGTTGCCTCTGGCGGCATCGGAGCATCAATCATGTTAGCATTAGGCATTGCTTACAAAGTCTATACAGCGGTGAATCATCACAGGATCAGAAGCACGTGTTGCGGCAAGAACCTCGAAGCGTCAATTGATGTAGAGGAAACCACTCCTAAAAAACCTGAACTTAAAATAACCATTCCTAATGCAACTGAGGCGGTCGACGGACGGGAAGCATAAGTGGATTGCTGAATTCAAAGATGGAACACACACGCGGTTCGGAGCGGTAGGCTATGAGGACTATACGATGCCTCCTCACGACACAGAGCGTCGTATGCGGTATAGACTGCGACACAAGAAGGACCTTGATACCAATGATCCTACACGAGCCGGGTATTTGAGTTATTACTTGCTCTGGGGAGATTCGATCTCACTTGCGATGAACCTGAGGGCGTACAAGCACCGCTATCCGAATCTCTAAACATTCTGTGAGTTATACTGCTCCTGCCGATCGCGTGAGTGTAACATGCGACGAGCAAGTTCCTCCTTCTGCTTGATCGTCTTCAACGCAGGGAAGTGATGCTTGATGTAGGCGTGACGCAGCAGGTTTATTCCGACATTTTTTCCAGTCTTTTTGAAGGCGTCGTTAATCTCTGTAAGCAGAACATTAGGCGAAATCTTAGAACCAAGCAGAAAGCGAGGACGCTTTCCAAGATGCTCAAACCAACCTTCAAGAACGGTTTTAAGTTCGGGAGAAACATCAATCTTAACTGTTCCGTAAGCATCCTTCGTCTTGTACTCTCGTAGAATAAAATACGGTTTCAATGTCCACACAAGTTGATTCGACAGACTGCGGGGATCACTACGCCTGACCACTCTCATGTCGCCATAATCCGCACGAATCGGTGCATTCAGCGTATACAGCGAGGCAATCACATACTTCCTCCATTGATACTCAGTCTTGTCTGGGATCGCCCCAAGATCCTGCTGAACCTTCAAGAGTTGCTCATAGGGAACAAAATTCGTCACCTGACTCGGCGACAGCATCTGCTCCTCCTCCTTCTCGACCATGCGGACGATGAACTTATCGATCGCCTGCTGATACTTCTTCGGGAACGGTTTATTGATCATCGAGAAGTGATACTTCAACGCAGACAGGTACACCTTCTGAGCGGACTCGCCGAGCGGTTGACCATCTGCATTCGCCGTCTTCATCCATTCCAGCACCTCGTCTGGATTCTCGATGTCGATCACGGCATCAGTTACACGTTTGATTGCCTGAGTGTACTTCTTCTTCGTGAGTTCGGACAGTGGTTTGCGTGTATGCTGGGCGTCTGTGTCGGCGGCGGCTTCGGGCATTCTTGTTATAACAATATATTCAGTTTTCCGTAAACTACACGGGCGGCGTGATGCGGTCGATGTGATTGAGAGCATGGACAAGGCGTGAACGAAGTTGATCAATCTCAGTTTTAAGCACAAGGATGAAGGTCTTCAACGCCTTCACCTCATCGAAGTCAGTCTGTGTAGCGGCGTCGGGCATTTATTATTCACACAGCATTTTTTCGGAAGACACTGACGAGGCGAACACGATGATTTGTGCTAATCAGAATTGTAATGACCCCAACAAGTTCGAACTCTGTCTTACGAAACATCGGCAGACATGTATCGAGCCAGAACAACAGACCGCCGGGTTTGAGAATTTCATAGACTGCACTGATTGTCTTCTTCTTATTCGGGAAGTTCCCCTTGTATCCAATGTTACTATCTGCTTGTGTGTAAGGCGGATCAGCGAACACAATATCAATCGAGTTATGTGCAATGTGATTGCCGACCTCCTCTGTGCGACAACACACATCGGGATTCATTGCGGAATCCATATCGACACGGATGTATTCACCCGGCGTCAATGATCCGCTGAACAAATGAACAATCTTATCATCAGGGCGAACGAATGTCTGTATGCGTTTCCAGTACATAGGCGGATATGCTCCATAATATGCAGTCGCGTTTTTGTAATTTTGCCCTAAGAACCATGTTGCCTGATTACGTGCAATTCCATAAAACTTGCTGTCTGGATACTTAATGCCGTATATAGATTCATTGTAACGCGTCGCCCAGTCCATTATATGTATGCAGGATCTTTACTATCGATCCAAAACGCCCATCAGTTGATGAGCGTGTTCGATCTTGCTTCTTATTACATTATAACAGGGGATGTGTAAACCCCTTCAATTCCGCCAGGAAGTATCCACGAAAGTCAGCCGTGCAGTCTGTTCGTCGCCGCCACGCTTAGGAATCATTCTGATTATAACATCATGATCATCGCCCTCGAACCTAACGAACACATAAACCAGAGTCAATGATCGCCTAATCACAGAAACATGATCGGACGGCGTACCATCAGACTTGAACCAGTTCTTAACAATTCTGAATATGTGACCTTTGTCGTTAGCATAGCGAGCTACTGACCATGTAGGCGGCGGCGTCTTCATCACAGGAGCAGGGGCGGCGGGTAAGGTCATATCACACACACCGAAGTAATCGTAGCCGTTCATTCTTCTTA
>Ga0114960_10001567_pt1 | contig 18142 bp, 16 predicted proteins | sample C_130625_MF_Meta_FD_92637 | JGI IMG/M metagenome (GOLD analysis project Ga0114960, IMG submission 92637) | Freshwater microbial communities from Lake Croche, Canada to study carbon cycling - C_130625_MF_MetaG | ecosystem: Environmental > Aquatic > Freshwater > Lake | place: Lake Croche, Canada... | reverse complement strand
GTGCCAGGGCGACGGGGCTCATCGCGTCCGCCCCTGTGCCAGGGCGACGGGGCTCATCGCGTCCGCCCCTGATGTTCGCCGGGCCCTGAGCCCGGCTGACTAGTACAGGGTTCGGGGTCGGTCTCCGATGAGCGGCCCGGGTTGTCGGCAAGGATCGGGTTTTCGGCCAGCGTCGGACGTTCGCAGAGCGCAAGGCAGGAAGCCACGAGTGGGGCCTGCGGCACTGAGTTTCCCTTCGGCTTGTCGGACAGGCCTTATGTTAACTCCCCGGCAGGCCCGCGCGGGGTTACCAGCCCGATGGGAGTGGGTGTCCTTCGACAAAACCGGCCGCGGACTGCACCCCGAGCACGGCTCGTTCCTGCAATTCGGTGATGGAGCCGGCGCCCACATAGGTGCATGTGCTGCGCACCCCGGAGGTGATGTGATCCAGCAGATCCTCCACCCCGCCCCGATCCGGATCCAAGGCCATCCGGGAGGTGGAGATGCCCTCTTCGAACAGGGCCTTGCGGGCCCGGTCGAAGGGACTGTCACCGATGGTGCGCGCGGCAACCGCGCGTTTGGACGCCATACCGTAACTTTCCTTGTACGGCTGGCCGTCGCGGTCGAACATCAGATCGCCCGGGGATTCGTAGGTGCCGGCGAACCAGGATCCGATCATCACGTTGGATGCGCCGGCCGCCAATGCCAGGGCCACGTCGCGCGGATGCCGCACGCCGCCGTCGGCCCAGACATGACCACCCAGTTGTTGTGCGGCGGTGGCACATTCGAGAACGGCGGAGAACTGGGGACGGCCCACACCGGTCATCATCCGGGTGGTGCACATGGCTCCGGGGCCCACGCCGACCTTGACGATCGAGGCACCGGCCTCGATCAGATCCCGGGCACCGGCCGCGGAGACGACATTTCCGGCCACCAGGGGGATGCCCAGGCCCAGGGCGGCGATGGCCTTGATCGCCTCGCCCATCTTCGCTTGATGACCGTGAGCGGTGTCGACGACCAGCACGTCGATTCCGGTTTCGGCCAGCGCGGCGGCCTTGGCCGCCACATCGCCGTTGATACCGACGGCCGCGGCGATGCGCAACCGGCCGGCGGCATCGACGGCGGGGGAGTAGATCCCGGCCCGAACCGCTCCGGTGCGGGTCAGCACACCGGCCAGGGACCCGTCGGCCGCGGTGAGCACCGCCACCGGTATCGGGGCCTTGTCGAGCAGTTCGAACACCCGTTGCGGGTCGGTGCCCAGTGCCGCGGTCACGAAATCGCTGACCGCGATATCGCCAACCCGGGCGAATCGGTCGACGCCGGTGGTCGCCGACTCGGTGACCAGGCCGATCGGTCGGCCGGCGTCGACGACGACCGCCGCACCATGCGCTCGTTTATGGATCAGCGCGATGGCGTCGGACACGGCATCCTCGGGCGCGAGTATCACCGGGGTATCGGCCACGAGGTCTCGGCTCTTGATGAAGTCCACCGTCGCCCTGACGGCTGAGATCGGCAGATCCTGCGGCAGCACGACGATTCCGCCGCGGCGGGCCACCGTCTCGGCCATCCGTCGGCCTGCCACCGCCGTCATATTGGCGACCACGACCGGGATCGTGGTGCCGGTGCCGTCAGAGCTGGACAGGTCGACGTCGAACCGGGAGGCCACCGCGGAGCGGTTGGGGACGATGAAGACGTCGTCGTAGGTCAGGTCGTACGGCGGGGCGTGACCATCGAGGAAACGCACCCGATCAGGCCTGCACTTCGGTGCGATCCCCACTCCACTGGGTGTGGAATCGTTCGGCCGGATCGGCATCGGTACGCCCATAGGTGTGTGCGCCGAAGAAGTCCCGTTGACCCTGGATCAGAGCCGCCGGCAGCCGCTCGGTGCGCAGCGCGTCGTAGTAGGACAGCGCCGAGGCGAATCCCGGTATCGGGATGCCGAGTTCGGTGGCCGTGATCACGACGCGGCGCCAGCCGTCGATGGCCGAGGAGATCGCAGTGCGGAAGTAGGGTGCGGCGATCAGCGTCGGCAGGTTCGGGTCGGCGTCGAAGGCCTCTTTGATGCGGTTGAGGAACTTGGCCCGGATGATGCAGCCGCCGCGCCAGATGGTGGCCAGGTCGCCGGGTGTGACATCCCAGTGGTACTCGTCGGAGCCGGCCTGAATCTGGTTGAAGCCCTGGGCGTAGGCGATGATCTTGGAGGCATACAGGGCCTGACGGACATCTTCGATGAATTGCGCTGCATCGGTGGGCCGTTCACCGAGTGAGCCAGACGCCATGCCGACGGCGACGTGGCGCTGGGGCACCGATCCCGACAGCGCGCGGGCGAACACCGCCTCGGCGATACCGGTGACCGGCACGCCCAGATCGAGGGCGGACTTGACCGTCCAGCGGCCGGTACCCTTCTGCTCGGCCTCGTCGACGATGACGTCGACCAACGGCTTTCCGGTCTTGGCGTCGATCTGGCGCAGTACCTCGGCTGTGATCTCGACCAGGAAGCTGTCCAGGTCACCGGAGTTCCACTTGGTGAAGACCTCGGCGATTGCGGGTGCGGTCAGGCCCAGGCCGTCACGAAGAAGTTGATAGGCCTCACCGATGAGTTGCATATCGGAGTACTCGATACCGTTATGCACCATCTTGACGAAGTGTCCGGCGCCGTCCGGACCGATGTGGGTGCAGCACGGCACGCCGTCGACGTGAGCCGAGATCTCCTCCAGCAACGGCCCCAGCGACGCGTAGGACTCCCTGGGGCCGCCGGGCATGATCGACGGTCCGTTGAGGGCGCCCTCCTCGCCGCCGGAGATACCCGCTCCGACGAAGTGAAGTCCGCGATCGGCCATCGCCTTCTCGCGTCGCATCGTGTCGGTGTACAGCGCATTGCCGCCGTCGATGATGATGTCGCCGGGTTCCATCGCATCGGCGAGCTCATTGATCACCGCGTCGGTGGCGTCGCCTGCCTTCACCATGATCAGCACCCGCCGCGGTCGCTGCAGCGCGGCGAGGAACTCCCCAATGGTTTCTGATCGCACGAACGAGCCGTCCGAGCCGTGCTCGGCCAGTAGTGCGTCGGTCTTGGCGACCGATCGGTTGTGCAGCGCGACGGTGTAGCCGTGGCGGGCGAAGTTCCGGGCGATGTTGGATCCCATCACCGCCAACCCGGTCACGCCGATCTGCGCGGTGGGTTCCTGCGAGGAGCTCATCAAGCACCTTTCATCGTCGAGAACGGAGTGGGTTGCGGCACAGTCTGTTTGGCCGTTCCATGATTGCTGGTTTCAGATTCCGAACAGCCGCCGAAGCTCAGTCAACCACGGGACGGCGAGCTCGATGGTTGGTACCACGAGGACCGTCGCGGCCGCGGTGTAGGCGAATAGCGACAGCAGACGGCTGTTGGGCGGGCCGGCCAGCCTGCGTACCCGGATCACCGTGGTCGGGCCACCGGCGGCCATCGCGCCGGCCGGTGTGCGGGCCGCCGCACAGGCGACCAGCGCGCGCGCCAGCGGGGTGGGACCGACGGCGCGCACCGCGACGTCATCGGCGAGAAGTTCGACTAGAAGTCGCACCGCGTTGAGCGCGCTGCGGCTGCGGACGAACCGCGGGAACGCGGTGTGTACGGCGATGAACGCCTCCAGCACCAGGTCATGACGAGCACGTAGATGTGCTCGTTCGTGGCGCAGGATCGCGGCCAGCTCGCATGGGGACATTGCAGCCAGGGTCCCTTCGCTGAGCACCACTCGGCTCCGCATACCGGGAAGGCAGTAGGCCAGTGGCTCGGCGACCTGCAGAACTCGCGCGTCGTCGAACTCGCTGTGCCGCTCGCCCAGCAGATCCACGATCATCCGATGGTGAGCGCGCCGTCGGCGGGTTCCGATCGCTACCTTCAGCACTGCAACGATCAGCCGTACTCCGACGAGCAGGGTGAGCGCGAAAACACCCATCGAACCCAGCCATACCGGCATGCCCAGCGCCGCGATGGCTCCCGACCCGGGGACGAAGCGCCCGCTGGCCAGAGCCAGCCCGGCGCTGAAAGCTGACAGCACCGCAGCCGCCGCGACCGCCTGCCACAGCACGATCGCTGCACGAGGTGCGCGCATCGGCCAGGCTGCCCGCGCCAGCACTGCCGGCACGGGACCCGCGAGCGCGACCGCGAGGAGTGTGAAGGCCAGCGAGGACACGAGGGACAGTCTTACCCAGCGGGTGCCACCACCGCCAGCGGATCTAGTGCCCGAGTTGTCCGAGTTGTCCGATTAGACCTACGCGACCGTGCGCGGTTTCCAGTTCGGCCAGTGCCTCGCGCAGCGCATCGGCTTCTTCGACCCCGACGCGCTCCACGAAACTCATCAGCGCGGCCCGCCGGTCACCGGAATCAGCCGCCTGATCGAGGGCATAGACCATCAGGCCGGCCACGAGCTCATCGCGACCATGGGTGGCGGCGTACCGGTGTGCGCGGTCGTCGCGGATCTGGATCACCAGGCCCTTGCGCGCCAAGCGCTGCAAAACCGTCATGACGGTGGTGTAGGCCAGTTCGCGGTGAGCCGAGAGGGTGTCGTGGACCTGGCGTACCGTTTGGGACTCGTCGGCGGCCCAGAGGTGGTCCATCACGGCCCGTTCCAGGGCGCCCAGCCCGGTCAGTTTGGCCATTTTTCGTTCACCTCCACGACATCTTCAGAACTACTGTACCCGCGATTACTACCGAGCGTCGTACGCCCAGCACCCCGGCCCGACCGCGGTGCGGGCGGGCGTGTAGACACGACTGCGTGGAATCTGAAGCCGAGGGCGCCCCGGTCGAGTTCTCCGCACCGTTCGACGCCACCCTCGGCCTGGTTTATACCGATGTCACGCCGGATGGACTCAGGGCGCAGTTGGAGGTCAAACCCAGCCTGCTGCAACCGATGGGCATCGTGCACGGCGGTGTTTGGTGCGCGATGGTCGAGTCAATGGCCAGCGTTTCCGCCTACGTATGGCTTCGGGATAACGGCGGCGGCAACGTGGTGGGGGTCAACAACAACACCGACTTCCTGCGGGCCATCACCGAGGGCACTGCCTACGGGGTGTCCGAACCGGTACACCGCGGTCGGCGCCAGCAGTTGTGGCTGGTCACGATTCGCGATGACCGGACACGATTGATCGCGCGCGGACACGTGCGACTGCAGAACCTGACCGAGTAGTCGTTGTCAGGCGTTCGGTCCGGCTAGGTGCAGGACCAGCCGCGCGCCGCCGAGTGGGCTGGTAGCCAAAGATGCTGTGCCACCGTGTAATTCGGCCTGTTGTGCCACGAGCGCCAAGCCCAATCCGGATCCCGAGCGGGACGCCGTCGAGCCGCGAGAGAACCGCTCGAAGACGGCGGAGCGCTCGTCTTCGGGCACGCCGGATCCGTCGTCGTCCACGGTGACTTGCACGCCGTCGGAAGAACTCGTGACGGCGAGACGGACTTCGGTCGCCCCGCCATGCTTGACCGCGTTGGCGATTGCGTTGTCGATGACTAGACGCAAACCGACCGGCAGCCCGACCATCAGGACCGCGGGCGAGGGCACCAGTGCGACCCGCAGATCCGGATAGGTGCGCTCGGCGTCATGGGCGGCGCGGTCGAGCAGTTCGGTGATGTCGAAGGGAACGAAGTCGTCGGCGGTGGTCAGTTCGCCCTGTGCCAGGCGTTCCAGCGCGGTCAGGGTGGCCTCGATTCGGCTCTGGGTGCGAATGACGTCCCCGATGACTTCGTTGCGCTGTTCGGGTTCGAGGTCGAGGGTCGAGAGCACCTCGAGATTGGTCCGCATCGCCGTCAAGGGAGTCCGTAGCTCGTGGGATGCCACGGCGGCAAAATCCCGGGCCGACTCCAGTGCGGCTTTCGTCCGGTCCTGTTCGTTGCCGATTCGCGCGAGCATGCCTTCGACGGCCTCACCGATCTCCACCGCCTCCGAGACCCCGCGCACCTGAACCTCGTCGGGTTTGGACTGCGCATTGATCGCACGGGCCTGCTGGGCCAACAGTCGGAACGGGTCGATCATGATCAGCGAGATCAGCCAGCCCACCACCACGGTGCCGGCGATGACGCCGGCACAGATGATCAGCACCCGCCAGTGCAATTCACTGATCCTGCGCTGGGTTTCGGCCACCGGCGCACCCAGCGCGATCGACGCACCGCCCACCGTAAAAGTCCGGACCCGATACTCCACACCGTCGATGGTGGTGTTGGCATAACCGTCGGCCAACTCCGGCAGCACGACACTGGTGGGAACCGACATCGCCATCGAGCCCACCCGCACGGTGCGCACCACGTTGCCGTCGGGGCTCGGGGCACCGGCCGCCGGAGGTCCGGACAGCAGGGTGCTGAAGTCGCCGAGGCTGCTCACCGAGTCCAGTCGCCGGTCCAGTTGGCTGTATTGGTCATTGGTCACCCCAACCCACACCCAGACACCCAGGGTGAGCACCAGGACAACCACCGACAGGGCGGCGCCGATGACGATGGAGCGCAGCGACAGCATTCGGATCGGCAGACGCTGCAGCACCCGATAGACCAATTCGTCGGGTTTCACCACACCAATCGCCTGCCCGGATTGGCACCCCGAACTGAGCGCCCCACCGGCCGAGCATGCGCCGCGATCAGGAGGCCGCCTTCTCGGTCTCCTCGACCGTGGAGGCGATCTCCTCCAGTTGTTCGATGCGGGTGCGGGCGTAGGCCTGCTGCTCGGTGATGGTGAGTTGGCCGCGCTGGCTACCCAGGAACGTTCCGATCCAGGACAGCGCCGTCGTCAGTCGGGCCCGGAACCCGACCAGATAGATCAGGTGCAGGAACAGCCAGGCGAGCCACGCGATGAAACCACCGAATTCCAGCGGTCCCACCTGGGCCACCGCCGAGTACCGCGACACCGTGGCCATCGATCCCTTGTCGAAGTATTTGAATGGTTCCCGCGCCGTCGGGTCGGCGCCCTTGAGTTCGGCGTTGATCAGTCGGGCGGCATATCGCGCACCCTGGATCGCGCCCTGCGCCTGGCCGGGAACGCCGTCGACCGAGGCCATATCGCCCACTGCGAAGACGTTCGGGTGACCGGGAATCGTCAAGTCTGGCAACACTTTTATCCGTCCGGCACGGTCGATTTCGGCTCCGGATTGGTCGGCCAGGATCTTGCCGAGCGGGCTGGCCGCGACGCCGGCGGACCACACCTTGGTTGCGCATTCGATGCGATCGACAGTGCCGTCGTTGTGTTTGACGGTGATGCCGTTGCGGTCGACATCGGTGACCATGGCGCCGAGTTGGATCTCCACACCGAGCTTCTCCAGCCGGGCGGCCGCCTGGAGTCCGAGTTTCTCCCCCATCGGCGGGAGAACGGCTGCGGCTGCGTCCAGAAGGATCACCCTGGCTCTGGTGGAGTCGATGTGGCGGAACGCGCCCTTGAGGGTGTGGTCGGCCAACTCGGCGATCTGGCCGGCCATTTCCACCCCCGTCGGTCCCGCACCCACGACGACGAAGGTGAGTAGTTTCTCGCGGCGCTCCGGGTCGCTGGAACGCTCAGCCTGTTCGAAGGCGCCCAGGATGCGGCCGCGCAGTTCCAGCGCATCGTCGATGGTTTTCATGCCCGGCGCCCACTCGGCGAAGTGGTCGTTACCGAAATAGGACTGGCCCGCACCCGCCGCGACGATCAACGTGTCGTAGGGGGTGCGGTAGGTGTGGCCCAGCAGCAGAGAGTCGACGGTTTGGTTGGTCAGGTCGATATCGGTGACCTCACCGAGGAGCACCTGGCAGTTCTTCTGCTTGCGCAGGATCACCCGGGTGGGGGGAGCGATCTCGCCCTCGGAGATGATCCCGGTGGCCACCTGATACAGCATCGGCTGGAACAGGTGGTGGGTGGTCTTGGCGATCAGCTTGATGTCCACATCGGCACGTTTGAGTTTCTGCGCGGCATTGAGGCCACCGAAACCCGAACCGATGATGACGATCTTGTGTTTATCCGACGGAGTGGCGCCGGGATGGCTCATCTTCGCTCCTTGTTTTACTGCACCGGCCAGGACTGCGGAGAACGTGTCATACGGTAGTCGCCCCGATCTCCGCCGTCGCGCCGGGTCACAACCCGAGCACGGGTCGAAGAGCCTCGCCGACCTTGGTGATCGAACCCGGTACATAGGCCGGCAGGTTGAGGATCACGCCGTCGACCCCGGCGCCGACCACATTGGTCGCGACCGCCTCGGCGATCCGTTCGGGGCTGCCCACGACCATTCGGCCCCGCATCTCCGCCGGAAGCATGTCTTCGGTCATGGCGGCGTCCGGCACCGCGGTCAGCAGCATGCTGGTTTCCAGGGTGGCGGGGTCGCGATCGACCTCGTCGCAACGCCGGGCCAGAGCTTCGATCTTGCCGGGGAGTTCGGCGAAGGAGGCAATGATGTTCAGGTGGTCGAAAAATCGGGCGGCCAAGCCGAAGGTCTTCTTCTCACCGCTGCCGCCGATCATCAACGGAATGTGATCGCGCAGGCGTGGTTCCGCGAATGCCTCCTCAGTCCGGTAGTACTGGCCGTTGAAGCTGACCCGCTCACCCTTGATCATTGGCAGCAGGATCTCCAGCGCCTCATCGAGTTTGGCGAACCGCTCGGTGAAGGTGCCGAACTCGAAGCCCAGGGAGTCGTGTTCGAGTTCGTACCAGCCGGTGCCGATGCCCAGTACGGCACGGCCTCCACTGACCACGTCGAGGGTGGTGATGATCTTGGCCAGCAGAGTCGGATTGCGGTAGGTGTTGCCGGTCACCAGCGTGCCGAGTAACACGTCCCGGGTGACACTCGCCAGCGCGCCGAGTGCGGTGTAGGCCTCCAACATCGGTTGGTCGGGCGATCCGAGCATGGGGAGTTGGTAGAAGTGATCCATTACGAAGACCGAATCGAATCCGGCGGCTTGAGCTTCCTGCGCTTGGGCGATGACGGTCGGGAACATCTCCGCTACCGATGTGCCGTAGGAGAAATTGGGGATCTGAAAACCGAGTCGAATCGTCACCCGCCGACAATAACGCCCCGGCGGTGTCCGGAAAGCCGGAACGTATCAGCCGTACGAGACCGCGGCACCGCGGCCGACATGCAGGGTCTGCCCTGTGACGTGACGCGCGGCCGGGGTGGCGAGAAACAATGCAAGCCTGGCGATTTCGATTGGCACAGACGACGGTGCGACTGCTAATCCGGGGTAGTTCGCCTGGGCGGCCCGGCCGCACGCAATCGAGTTGATCGTGATACCCCGGGTCCCGAGATGATCAGCTTGACCGGCGGTCCAGTTCGACAGGGCTGCCTTGACGGCGGCATTCGGTCCGTCGTCACAGGCGTCTTCGGCCACGACGGTCACAATCGACCCGCCAGAACGCAGATTGTCGGCGACGGCCGCCACGGTGAGAACGGCGGACAGCACGGTGCGGTCGAAGGCTGACCGCCACGCTGCCGCGCAGTCGGCGATGGTGAAAGCCCGTGGGTCGCCGACCGGTAACGCCGGGCCCGGCACGGTAACAACGGTGTCGAGATGCGCAGGGAACCGCGGCCGGGTATCAGCCACGCTGACCGGGTCGGTCGGATCCCACACGATGGCGTCGACGTCCAATTCCTTGGCCACGAGTTCCAGTTCGTCGCCGCGGTGACCGGTCACCACCACCTGGTGGCCGGCCGACCGGAACATTTCCGCGATCGTTCGCCCAAGGTCGCTGTCGGCCCCGGTAACCAGCACGTCCATCGGCTTGACTCCTTGTTCGCAGCCAGCGCTGCCCCATCCGCAGCAGGTAGGTTACTCGACGGTAGCGTTCGGGCCCCGGCCTAGGGTGGGACGCCATGAGGCCGATCAGTGCACCCGGCGTGGCATTGCCGCGATGGGTGTATCTGCCGGCGGCGCTGGCAACGGTGTTCGTCGGGCTGCCACTGGTGGCCATCGCGGTCAAGGTCGACTGGTCGCGGTTCGGCTCGCTGGTCACCAGCCCGGCGTCCCGGGCCGCGCTGCTGCTGAGTCTGCGGACCGCCACGGCGAGCACGCTGCTGTGCCTGATTCTGGGCGTTCCGCTGGCACTGGTGCTGGCGCGGCACCGCGGAGCGCTGGCCCGGGTGCTGCGACCACTGATCCTGCTGCCGTTGGTTTTGCCGCCGGTGGTCGGCGGTATCGCGCTGCTGTATGTGTTTGGTCGGCTCGGACTGCTGGGCCACTATCTTGATGCGGCCGGGATCCGGATCGCGTTCACCACGACGGCGGTGGTTCTGGCGCAGACCTTCGTGTCGCTGCCCTTCCTGGTGATTGCACTCGAGGGCGCGGCGCGCACGGCGGGTTCGGACTACGACATGGTGGCGGCGACCCTGGGTGCGTCACCGGCCACGGTGTGGTGGCGGGTCACCCTGCCACTGCTGGCGCCCGGCCTGGTATCCGGAGCGGTGCTCGCCTTCGCCCGGGCGCTGGGGGAGTTCGGCGCCACGTTGACCTTCGCCGGATCCCGCGAGGGCGTGACGCGCACCCTGCCCCTGGAGATCTACCTGCAGCGCGAAGGTGATCCCGATGCCGCGGTTGCACTGTCGGTTCTGCTCATCGCCATCGCGGCGGTTGTCGTCGTCGGATTAGGCGCTCGCCGGATCGCGGGCTGGAACGCCGGTGGCTGACCTCGAGGTGTCCGCAACAGTCGCCAGCCGCGGCCTGGACGTGCGGTTGCGCGTCGCCGCCGGTGAGGTGCTGGCGGTTCTCGGGCCCAATGGGGCGGGAAAGTCCACGACCGTCGCGGTGATTGCCGGCCTCCTGCAGGCCGATAACGCTGTGGTGCGGGTGGGGACCCGGACCCTGACCGACACCGGTGCCGGCGTGGCGGTACCCACATACGACCGGCGGATCGGCTTACTGCTGCAGGATCCGCTGCTGTTTCCCCACATGAGCGTGATCGGCAACGTCGAGTTCGCGGCGCGCCGCCACGCTGACCGGTCGGCGGCGCAACAGTGCGCGCAGCGGTGGCTCACCGAAGTCGGCGCGCAGGATCTGGCCGACCGCAGACCCGCCGAACTGTCGGGGGGACAGGCGCAGCGGGTCGCACTGGCCCGCGCCATGGCAGCCGAGCCCGATGTGTTGCTGCTCGATGAACCGTTGGCCGGCCTGGACGTCGCAGCCGCCGCCTCAACCCGGCCGGTGCTGCGGCGGGTGCTTACCGCAAATTCCCGGGCCGCACTGCTGATCAGCCACGACCTGATCGACGTGCTCACCCTCGCCGATCGGGTGCTGGTCATGGAGGACGGGAAGGTGGCCGAGGTCGGCCCCGTCGCCCAGGTGCTGGCCGCACCGCGCAGCGGCTTCGGGGCGCGCGTCGCCGGAGTCAATCTGGTGCGCGGTGTGCTCGTCGAACCGGGTGTTCTGCGTGCCGAGCCGGTACCGGGGCTGCCCGAAATGCTGTGGCACGGAAATCCGGCGGATCATCTGGCGCCCGGCCAGGACGTTTCGGCGGTGTTCTCCCCGGCCGCGGTTGCAGTGTTTCGGGGTCAGCCTCACGGCAGCCCGCGAAACAGTGTTCGGGTCCGGATCTCCGGCCTTGAGGTCAACGGCGCGGTGGTTCGGGTACGAGCTGAGGAGCAGGTGGACGGGGCACCGGGACTAGCTGCCGACGTCACCCCCGATGCTGTTGCCGACCTCGGGTTGCAGGCCGGCGAACAGGTCTGGTTTACCGTCAAGACGCAGGCCGTCGGATTGCATGCCGGGTCCGGACACGCCTGAGTGCGAACTTGCGTCACGGCGGTAACACGGTAGGTTTTTTGCCATGACGCAGCCGGACCCCACCTCACGACGCCCGGGACTGTGGACGGCATTCGCCGTAACCGCGGTGGCCGGAGCCAGTGCAATCGCCATTGTCCTGCCACCGAATACCGCGATCGCCGACCCGGTACCGCCGCCCACAACCACCGCCGCCGCACCGGCAGCCCCGACCACGACGGCCGCACCCGCGGAACCGGTGCCGGCCGCAACGCCTGCCCCGGCCTCGACCGCGGCACCGGCATCGCCGACGCCAGCTGCGGATCCCGGCGCGCCCGCTGACCCCAACGCGCCCGCGCCGGCTCCGGCCGACCCCAACGCACCCGCGCCGGCTCCGGCCGACCCCAACGCACCCGCGCCGGCTCCGGCCGACCCCAACGCACCCGCGCCGGCTCCGGCCGACCCGGCGGCCGCGCCAGCGCCCGCGCCGGAACTCGAAGCCGGCCGGGTCACGAACTCCGCGGGTGGGTTCAGCTACCTGTTGCCCACCGGCTGGGAGGTGGCCGACGCATCGCGGCTGAGCTACGGACAGGCCCTACTGCTCAAGCAGACCGGTCCGGCGCTGAACGGCCAGAGTGCGCCGACCGCCAATGACACCAGCATCCTGCTGGGCCGGCTGGATCTGAAGCTCTTCGCCGGCGCCGAGGCGGATAACGCCAAGTCCGCTGTCCGGCTGGCTTCGGACATGGGTGAATTCTTTATGCCGTTCCCCGGCACTCGGATCAACCAGCAGACCGGAGCCCTGCAGGCTGGGACCTTGCCGGGGTCCTCGGCGTCCTATGACGTGAAGTTCTCCGACTCCAGCAAGCCCAACGGCCAGATCTGGGCGGGCGTGGTCGGCACCGCGGCAGCGAGTGCGGCGCGCAGTCAATCCGCCGAGCGCTGGTTCGTGGTGTATCTCGGCACGGCGAAGGATCCGATCGATACTGCCGCGGCCAAGGCGCTGGCTCAGTCCATCAAGCCGTACACCCCACCGCCACCGCCGCCGCCTCCGCCGGTGGATCCCAACGCACCCGCGGCGCCACCGCCCGCGCCCGGCAACCGGATCGGTATCCCGATTCCGGTGGAAACCCCGGTTCCGGAGATGATGCCTGCAGGTTGAGCCTCCGCCATGTGATCGTTGTGCTTTCGGCAGGACAACTGTTACCGGTGTGGGCTATACCTAAATAACGGCTGGTGGCTGGCATCGGCCGGTGACCTTGAGGAGTCCCCGATGGACATCATGGCTGCAACCGAAATCCTGGCCCGTTCGACGACGCAGACCAGCGTCGGCTGGATCGGCTACATCATCATCGGCGGCATCGCCGGCTGGCTCGGCAACAAGATCGTCAAAGGCAGCAGCGCCGGGTTACTGACCAACATCCTCACCGGCATCGCCGGTGCGCTTATCGGCGGATTCCTGCTGAGCTTCTTCCTGAACACTGCGGGCGGCGGCTGGTTTTTCACGTTATTCACCGCGGTACTCGGATCGGTGCTCCTGCTGTGGATCGTCGGCAAGGTCCGCAGCCGGACCTAGCCCTAGGGTCCGGCCATCGGATCTCGCCGGACCTAGGGTCCGGCCATCGGATCTCGCCGGACCTAGCCGGACAGCTGCCACACCAGGGCGGCAGCCAACGCGCCGAGACCGTTGAGCGACCAGTGCAGCGCGATCGGCGCGATCAGGCTGCCGCTACGTCGGCGCAGCCAGGTGAAGACGAATCCTGCCGCAGCGGTAGCTAGTACGGCACCGGCAACTCCAGCCGCCATACCGAGCACGCCACCGCCGAGGATCCGGGTGAAGCCGACGTTCCCCGCAGTCAGACCCAGGGAACTGGCGATATGCCAGAACCCGAAGAGCACCGAACCGGCGGCCGCGACGCCCCGAAATCCCCAGGCCCGGTCCAGTGCGCCGTGCAGCACGCCGCGAAATGCCAGTTCCTCGGGGATGACGGTCTGCAACGGGATGATCACCAGGGACGCCACGACCGCACCGGACAGGGTGGCGTAGTGGTCATTGAGGAACATCGGCCGTGTCCAGGGCAACACCGCACCCATTGCGATCGCGATCCCGACCAGAGCGACGGCGGCCAGCGCGTAGCGCGCACCGGACTTCCAGTGCTGACGACCCAGGCCCAGTTCCGTCCAACTCAGACCGCGGGCGCGCACCAGCAGCACCAGGCCGATGGCCACGATCGGAACAGTCGCGATATTCGCCCACGCCGTGGTGAAGTGGGCGATCACGTTGGCAATCGCGAGCACCACCACCACCACGCCGATGTCGACGTACGCCCGCACCCGGTGCGGTGCAGGCAGCCGGGTCTGGGCGGGTTGAGCCCGGGCGGGATAGGCCCGGGCAGTAACCGCGATGTGTTGGGACATGTGCCTGCAATTCTACTCGCGGGCTGCGGTGGCTAAGCTCGGCGCCGGACGAAGGAAGGCGTGGTCGTGACCGAGAATGAGCCGCTGCTGGCTTCCCTGCGGGTGCTTGACCTGTCCGAAGGCCCGGCCGACGCGGTCGGTCGCCTGCTCGCCGACCTCGGCGCCGATGTGCTCAAGATCGAGGCACCGGCGGACGGTCGGGCGCGGCACGCGCTGCCGACCCTGGACGGGGTGAGCATCCCGTTCGCGCTGCACAACGCCAATAAGCGCGCAGCCGTGCTGGACCCTGACGACGAAGCCGATCGGCACCGACTGGTCGAACTCGCCGGTGCGGCCGACATCGTCATCGACAGTGGTCTGCCCGGCCGGGCAACGCACTACGGCACGTCATGCGCGCAGCTAGCCGACCGGTTCGAGCACCTGGTCACCATGGCAGTCACTGATTTCGGGTCGGCCGGTCCGTATGCGGGCTGGGCTGCCACGGACCCGGTGCTCTATGCCATGGCATGCGCGCTGTCACGATCCGGGCCGACCGCCGGAATGCCGGTGCTGCCACCGGACGGCATCGCCTCTGCCACTGCGGCAGTGCAGGCGGTGTGGGCGGTGCTGGTCGCGTACTTCAACCGGTTGCGCTGTGGCACAGGTGATTTCATTGATTTTGCCCGGTTCGACGCGGTGGTGCTGGCGCTTGATCCGCCGTTCGGCACCCAGGGGCAGGCTGCGACTGCACGCAACCGGTCAGACCGCTGGCGTGGTAGACCGAAGAACCAGGATTCCTACCCGATTTTCGCGTGCCGCGACGGCTACGTCCGGCTCTGCGTGATGTCGCCCCGGCAGTGGCGCGGATTGCGGGCATGGCTGGGGGAGCCCGAGCAGTTCCAGGATCCGCGCTTCGACTCCATCGCGGCCCGGGTGCGGGCCTTCGGTGAACTCGGCGGCCTGATCGCCGCACTGTTCGCCGATCAGACGATGGAACAACTGGTGGCCGACGGTCAGGGTTACGGCGTGCCGATCGCGGCCGTTTTGACCCCGGCGCAGGTACTGGAGTCCGAACATCTCGGCGTGGTGGGTGCGTTCACCAGCGCTGAACTGGCCCCGGGCGTGCGCGCGCGGGTCCCGGCCGGCTACTGGGTTGTTGACGGCACCCGTGCCGGTCATCGCACCCCGGCGCCCGCGTCCGGCAGTTCCGAGCCCACCTGGCGGGCACCGCAGTTCACGCCAGCAGCCACCGGCGCGGTCGGCGCACGGCCACTGGATGGGATTCGGGTGATGGATCTGGGCATCATCGTCGCCGGCGGAGAACTTAGCAGGTTATTCGGCGACCTGGGCGCGCAGATCATCAAGGTGGAGAGTGCGGCCTACCCGGACGGACTGCGCCAGAAGCGCGAGGATCAGGCGATCGGCGACTCATTCGCCCGCGCGCACCGCAACAACCTGGGCCTCGGCCTGGATCTGCGCAGCCCCGCCGGAGCTGAACTCTTCGCCAAACTCGCCGCCACCTCCGATGCCGTCTTCGCGAACTTCAAGCCGGGAACACTTGCCGCACTGGGATTTTCGTATGATCGGTTGCGCGAGCTGAACCCGGGCCTGGTGCTAGCCGAAAGCAGCGCGTTCGGCGACACCGGGCCGTGGAGCACGCGAATGGGATACGGCCCGCTGGTCCGGGCGGCCACCGGGCTCACACGACTGTGGACCGCCGAGCAGCCCGAGACCACGGATGCCCGGCATCCCTTCTTCGATGCGACGACGATCTTTCCCGATCACGTCGTGGGCCGGATCACGGCGATCGGCGCACTGGCCGCTCTGATCCGACGGCGCCGTTGTGGCGGCGGTGCTCATGTTCATGTGTCGCAGGCCGAGGCCGTCCTGAACCAGTTGGACGTCAGCTACGTCGTACTGGGCGCAGATCCGGGCGCGGTGCGTCCGGATCCCGCTCACGCGGATACCACGGCCCATGAGGTGTACCCGTGCGCCGGTGATGACGAGTGGTGCGTCATCTCCCTCGATTCCGACGCTGAACGCCGAGCGGCGGCCGAGATCATCGGGCATCCGGAATCTGCGACCACCGCCGCTCTGTATGCCGAGCTGGCGGCCTGGACGCGGACGCGCGCACCGCTGCAGGTGGCCGATGTCATGCAGGCGCACGACATAGCCGCGGGGCCGATGAACCGGCCCGACGACGTCTACGAGGATCCACAACTGCAGTTGCGGCAGGTGTTCAGCGAGATGATCCACCCACTGCTGGAGTTCCCGCTGCCCACTGAGTCCGGTCCGGCGCCCTACCGCAATATCCCGCCGGCGGCGCAGCGTCCGGCACCGCTGCCCGGGGCGGACACCCGGGGTATCTGCCGCGACATCCTGGGCATGGGCGACGAAGCGATCGATCGGCAGATCGCCGACGGCGTGCTGTTCGAAACCGAGCGAAAGGACGTTCCGCTATGACCGCGAGTCCACGGGTGTTCATCGACGGCGAGTTCCACCTCGCCACCCACGCCGAACCGGTGCTGGAAGCCGCGACCGGAGAGCCCATCGGCGACGGCGCGAGCGGTACCGGTGCCGAGGTCGATGCGGCGGTCGCCGCCGCGCGCGCGGCGCTGCCGCAGTGGCGATCAGCCTCCCCGGATCACCGTGCCGGGGTACTACTGGCCTTCGCCGCCGCATTGCACCGACGCGCTGAGCACACCGACAAACTGGTGACCCGGGAGAACGGCATGCCGATGTCGTTGTCGCGTGGCGCCAACGGACTGTTCCCGGCAGCGCTGCTGGGCTACTACGCCAAGCTCATCACCGAAACGCCGATCGAGCAGATCCGGCCGAGTGCGATCGGCCACACGATCGTCCGCCGCGAACCCGTCGGAGTCGTCGCCGCGATCGTCCCGTGGAACTACCCGCAAGCCCTGGCCGCATTCAAACTCGCCCCGGCGCTGGCTGCCGGTTGTACCGTGGTACTCAAGGCGGCACCCGAAACCGCTTTGGATGCATTGGTTTTCGCCGAGGCAGCCCAGGAGTGTGGGATGCCGCCGGGTGTGCTCAACGTTGTGCCCGGCGGGGTCGAGACGGGAAAACACCTGGTGTCTCATCCGGGTGTGGACAAAGTGAGCTTCACCGGGTCCACCGCGGCCGGACGCATCATCGGCGAGGTGTGTGGGCGATTGCTGCGGCCGGTCACACTTGAACTTGGTGGCAAGTCCGCCGCGATCATCCTCGACGACGCCGACCTCGACGCCACCATCCGCGGGTTGCGGTCGGTGTCGTTCGTCAATAACGGCCAGACGTGTTATCTGGGATCGCGGATCCTGGCGCCGCGATCCCGGTACGCAGAAATCGTCGACGCTCTGGCTGATCTGGTCAATGGTTTCTCGGTAGGCGACCCACTGGACAAGTCGACCGATATCGGCCCGGTGGTCAGCGCGCGCCAGCGCGACCGCGTGCTCGACTACATCGAAGCCGGTAAGAGCAGCGGCGCGAGACTTGTTGTCGGCGGGGATGTTCCGAAGGATCAGCCGCGGGGCTGGTTCGTCTCGCCGACGGTCTTCGCCGACGTCGACAACTCCGATCGCATCGCCCAGGAGGAAATCTTCGGCCCGGTGCTGGCGGTGATTCCCTACGACAGCGATGAGCAGGCGATCGCGCTGGCCAACGACAGCGAGTTCGGGTTGGCCGGCACCGTGTGGTCCACCGACACCGACCGCGCCACCGAGGTAGCCCGCGAGATCCACACCGGCACCATCGGAATCAACGACTACCAGTTGGACATGGGCGCGCCGTTCGGCGGGGTCAAGGCCAGCGGTATCGGCCGCGAACTCGGCCCCGAGGGACTCGACGAATTCTTCGCGTGGAAGTCCATCTACCGGGTCGGGCCGCCGGACTAATCGCGGGCGAATGCCGCTGGGTCCTAACCGCGGGCAAACGCCGCTGGGCCCTAACCGCGGGCAAACGCCGCTAAGTCCTAATCGCGGGCGAAAGCCGCGGCGGCCTCCCGTTCCAGGTCGAGATACACGTCGTCGCCAACATCCACACCGACGCCGAGGATCTCCCCGCCCTTAAACGGGAAACCCGGTGGGTAGGACCGGCTCACCG
>Ga0114960_10001566_pt1 | contig 18150 bp, 20 predicted proteins | sample C_130625_MF_Meta_FD_92637 | JGI IMG/M metagenome (GOLD analysis project Ga0114960, IMG submission 92637) | Freshwater microbial communities from Lake Croche, Canada to study carbon cycling - C_130625_MF_MetaG | ecosystem: Environmental > Aquatic > Freshwater > Lake | place: Lake Croche, Canada... | reverse complement strand
GAGGCGTGAGTGGTCCTGTGAAGCCAGCATCGTCGTCGCTTGCCATGCCGGTGATTAACTGCAATCCAATCAACACCAGCATGACAAACACGGACCAACTGCCCAAGGGATTGTGGCCTGCACGTGTCCAAGAGCCGGGGCGGCGCAGGTAAGCCATGCTGTCACTGACCGAAGGCCAGAAATGGGCAAACCTTGACCAATGGCCGCCGATCACCCCCCAAACAAGCCTGAAACATAACAAGGTGACCAGCACATAGCCAAACCGGGCGTGCCAGACCATGTGTTCCAACACAAGAACCGTGAACACCGAGGCTGACATGACTACAACCAATGCCCAGTGGAAAATACGGGTGGGTAGATCCCAAACTTTGACAAGAAAATTCATGGAAGAAAAAAATAAAAAACGGGTGAGATGGGTATTAGACCTGAGTGACCTGTCCCCCGCTTTGGCATACATTTGAAAAAATTCAGGAGGATTTTCATGAACAAGCTGATTTATATAGCCTTAGCGAGTGTGTTGACTGCCATGGCCGTGCCCGCCAGTGCGCAATTTGCCAAGGCAGAGGACGCCATCAAGTACCGCCAAAGCGCATTGTTTGTCATGGGACAGCACTTTGGACGACTCGCGGCCATGGCGCAAGGAAAAATCCCACACGACCCTAAGGCCGCTGCTGACAGTGCGGCCGTCGTGGAGAACATGTCTCGTCTTCCTTGGGCTGCCTTTGGTGAGGGCACAGACCAAGGCGGCAACACCAAAGCAAAGCCTGAGGTGTGGTCTGACAATGCCAAATTCAAAGATGCGGCTGAAAAAATGATGGCCGAAGTGGCCAAGTTAAATACGGCGGCAAAAACAGGTAAATTGGACGACTTGAAAGTGGCCGTCGGTGCAACAGGCGGCACTTGTAAAAACTGTCACGACAATTTCCGCAATAAATAATTCGGCTCTAGTCACTCGCTGCGCTTGCTTGAATAATTGCAAGTGAGGGACGGTTTCTTAAACCAGCGGCGTGTCGTCTGTGCCCAACCAATCCTTGAGTACTTGGTGAGTGTGTTGACCCAGCATGGGCGGCGGCATGAACTGACGAACAGGGGTTTCACTCATTTTGATCGGGCTGGCAACCAGCGACAAATCTTTGAGTAATGGGTGTTGCCATTGTTCGACCATACGGCGTTGCAGTATGTGTGGATCAGCAAAAACTTCGGCCAAATTGTTGATGGGTCCGCAAGGTACTTTGGCTGATTCAAGCAGGCTCAGCCAATATTTTTTCCCTTGCGTCATGAATTGTGCAGACAGCATGGGTATGAGCGTATCGCGATGCCTAACCCTGTCTTGGTTACGCACAAAGCGTGGATCTGACGCCCACTCGGGTTTTTTGATGCAGTCGCACAATTTGGCAAATTGACCGTCATTGCCCACCGCCACAATGATGAAATCTCGCTGGGCATGGTCGTTGGCAGCGACTTCAAATACTTGGTAAGGAACAATATTCACATGCGCGTTGCCCATGCGCCCTGGAGGTGATTGGCGAGGCGTATTTACCAAAAAATTTGCGCCCAAATTGGCCAGCATGGCCACTTGCGTGTCTAACAAAGCCATATCAATATGCTGACCCATGCCGCTGCGTTCAGCGTGACGCAAAGCCGCCAGAATGGAAACCGTTGCATACATACCGGTGAATAAATCGGCCACCGCGACACCTACTTTTTGGGGTCCGCCGCCGACCTCATCGCGCTCCCCCGTGACACTCATGAGTCCGCCCATGGCCTGCACAGCAAAGTCATAACCCGCACGATCAGCATAAGGCCCCGTTTGACCAAAACCTGTGATGCTGCAATACACCAGGCGCGGGTTGATGGACTTCAACGCTTCATAGTGCAAGCCGTAGCGCTGCATATCGCCGACTTTGAAGTTTTCAACAACGACATCTGCCTTGCTTGCGAGGTCGCGAATCAATTGCTGACCTTCAGGGCTGGCCAAGTCGCAAGTGATAGAGCGTTTGTTGCGGTTTGCACCTAAAAAGTAAGCAGATTCAGCACTGTCGGTTTGCGCTTGTGTTTTTAAAAAAGGAGGTCCCCAGCCGCGTGTATCGTCGCCTACCAGCGGGCGTTCTACTTTGACGACATCGGCGCCTAAATCTGCCAGCGTTTGTGTACACCAAGGGCCGGCCAAGACCCGTGACAAATCTAATATGCGAATGCCATCCAGTGAGTTCATGGACAGATTTTCACTCAAACCAGACTACCTATTGAAATTGAAATGGGTTGCGGTTGAGAAGACAACTTGGTCAACCACAGGTAAGCGCAAGACATACCCGGTTCACAAGGACGATAATGCGCACAGAGTACAACTTCCATGAACACACGTATTTTGATCATTGCCCATGCGCCCTTGGCGACCGCCTTGCGGGAATGTGCCTTGCATGTGTTTCCTGAATGTACACAGGAGGTGGTAGCTATTGATGTGCCCCCTGATCAATCACCAGAAGATACCTATGCAGCTGCACAGCATTTACTGGTCACAGAGCCTGGGCAGCAAATTCTTGTCTTGACAGATGTCATAGGCGCGACACCGTCCAATGTAGCGCAGCGACTGGTCCAAGCGCATGAATCCAGTCTGGTGGCTGGCGTCAATTTACCCATGTTGTTGCGCACGGTCTGTTATCGGCATGAGAATTTGAAAGAGTTGACCCACCGCGCCCTAGAAGGCGGCACCCAAGGTGTGCTTCAATTAAACGCCGTCAGCAATGGATCCAAATAAATTCAGGAATGTATGAAGTCAACCGTCACAGTTATCAATAAACTTGGTTTGCACGCCAGGGCATCTGCCAAGTTAACCAAAATGGCCGGTAGCTTTCCCTGCCAAGTATGGGTTCGCAGGGGTGAACGCAAAGTCAACGCCAAAAGCATCATGGGTGTGATGATGCTTGCTGCGGGCATAGGCACAGAACTTGAAATAGAGACCGAGGGTGAGCAAGAGGCCCAAGCCATGCAAGCACTGCTGGCGTTGATCAACGATAAATTCGGCGAAGGCGAGTGAGACTGACATGACGTTTTCCATCCACGGTTTGGCAGTCGCCCGTGGTATTGCCATTGGAAAGGCAGTGCTGGTGGCAAGCAGTCGCGTGGATGTGGCTCACTATTTCATACAGCCGTCAAAAATAGAAGAAGAACTCCATCGTTTTACCGAAGCGAAAAATGCTGTCATGACTGAGGTTCAGCGCTTGCATCACTCTGTGCCTAAAGATGCGCCGCCCGAATTGGCAGCACTGCTGGAAGTACACATGATGCTGCTGCAAGACGAAATGCTGGCAGATGGCGTGAAACATTGGGTCACTGACAGGTTGTACAACGCTGAATGGGCGCTGACATCTCAACTCGAAGTGGTGGCCAGACAATTTGACGACATGGAAGACGTGTATTTGCGTGAACGCAAAGGCGACCTTGAACAAGTGGTTGAACGTTTACTGCGCCACATGAAAGGTCTGACAACCCATTTGCCGCCACCTGCAGAGCGTAAATCTGCGAACGCATGGCATCAAGACCAACTACTTGACGACAACCATGAGGCGCCGCTGGTGTTGATCGCGCACGACCTGTCACCCGCCGATATGCTTCAATTCAAGCAAGGTGTTTTTACCGGTTTTGTGACTGATGTCGGCGGTAAAACATCCCATACGGCCATCGTTGCGCGCAGTCTGGATATTCCTGCTGTCGTGGGGGCGCGTCATGCCAGTCAATTGATCAAGCAGGATGATTGGGTGATTATTGATGGTGACGCAGGCGTCATCGTTGTCAGTCCCTCGCCGATTATTCTGGCTGAGTACGCGTTCAAACAAAGGCAATCAGAGCTCGAGCGCGAGCGTCTGGCCAGATTACGACACACTCCCGCCGTCACTGTAGATGGTCAACAAGTGCATTTGCTGGCAAATATTGAATTGCCTGAAGACACGCAATTGGCGCTGGACATGAGTGCGGTTGGCGTCGGTTTGTTTCGCAGTGAATTTCTTTTCATGGGACGCGATGGACAGCTGCCCGACGAAGAAGAGCAGTACCAAGCCTATCACCGCGCCGTTGTAGGCATGAAAGGCTTGCCGGTGACCATACGCACAGTAGATGTGGGCGCTGACAAACCACTTGACCGCACCGCCAAAGACCAAGAGCATTTGAACCCGGCATTGGGGTTGAGGGCTATCCGTTGGAGTCTGGCAGATCCAAACATGTTTTTGAGTCAATTGCGAGCCATATTGCGCGCGGCTGCGCACGGCCAGGTCAATTTGTTGATTCCCATGTTGGCACATGCGCAGGAAATACACCAAACTTTTCAATTGCTGAATGTGGCCCGCCAACAGTTGGATAAAAAATCCGTGCCTTATGGCCCGCTGCGTGTCGGGGCCATGATAGAAGTACCGGCAGCGGCTTTGAGTCTGCCATTGTTTTTAAAACATTTTGATTTTCTGTCTGTCGGCACCAATGATTTGATCCAATACACCTTGGCGATTGACCGTGCCGATGAACAAGTGGCGCATTTGTATGACCCGCTGCATCCGGCTATTTTGAATTTGCTGGCCAACACCATTGCACAGGGGGCGGCAGCAGGTAAAGAAGTCGCTTTGTGTGGGGAAATGGCAGGCGACCCCAGCTTGACACGTTTGTTGCTGGGCTTAGGTTTACGCAATTTTTCTATGCACCCTACCCAGATATTGCGGGTCAAGCAGGAAGTATTGCGAGCGGATACCCAGCGCTTGGCGCCTTGGGCTCAGTTTGTGATGCAATCGGATGACCCTGCGACTGAAATACTCACCTACTGATCAGGGCGAACCGCTGGGCATATAAACGCTGTCATCGGTGTAAATCATATCCAGCGGCAGACGAATACCTCTGGCATGGTCTTCGGCGCAACGAATCAATAAACGACTGCGGTGCCTGGCTTGGCTGGCTTTCATTTCATCTAAGCTCATCCATAAAGTGCGCACAATACCTTCATCCAATGGACGTGTCGCGTCATGCGCACCTAACACCCCAGTGAATGCAAAACGCAAATAGGTGATGTCCTCTTCTGGGTCTTGGGGCGTCGGTGGTTTGCTGAACCGCGACAGGTAAATTCCCACCAAAGCAGTTGGTGTGAACGCATACGCCGTTTCCTCCAGCACCTCGCGAACGCAGGCTTGCAGCGGCGATTCGCCCGGGTCCAAGTGACCCGCAGGATTGTTGAACATCAATCCTTTGGGGGTGTGTTCTTCCACCAATAAAAATCGGCCATTGTGTTCAATGATGCCGGCCACGGTCACACTGGGTTTCCAACGATGTGTCATAGTGCAAAATGCTCACTTTTGAGGGCTTGTTCTGAATCTGCGATGATTCTCGCCCATTGCGTATAGGAGATAACCATGCTGATAGGCGTGCCTGCCGAAACCACGTCGGGCGAAACCCGTGTTGCCGTGACCCCAGAAACGGCCAAAAAAATCATTGCCCAGGGACACACCGTCAAGATCCAAGCCGGGGCCGGTGTGGCGGCCAGTGTCACAGATGCCGCCTACGAGGCGGCCGGTGCCCAAATCACTGATGCTGCTGGTGCCTTAGGTGCGGAACTGGTGCTCAAAGTGCGTACACCTTTAGCCGCTGAGTTGACGCAGATGAAGCCGGGCAGTGCGCTTATCGGCATGCTCAACCCTTTTGATGCCGAAGGTTTGCAACGCCTTGCCGCAGCAGGTCTGACCAGTTTTGCGCTTGAAGCCGCACCTCGCACCACGCGGGCGCAAAGCATGGACGTGTTGTCTTCGCAAGCAAATATTGCTGGTTACAAGGCGGTGATGATGGCCGCTGACAAATACCAGCGTTTTTTCCCCATGCTGATGACCGCTGCCGGCACCGTCAAGGCCGCGCGTGTCGTTATTCTGGGCGTGGGTGTGGCGGGCTTACAGGCCATTGCTACCGCCAAGCGACTCGGCGCTGTGATCGAAGCCTCGGATGTGCGCCCCAGCGTGAAAGAGCAGGTGGAGTCGCTCGGCGCCAAGTTCATCGACGTGCCCTATGAAACCGCTGAAGAAAAAGAAGCCGCCGAAGGTGTTGGCGGCTATGCACGCCCGATGCCGCAGAGTTGGTTGGATCGCCAGAAGTTGGAAGTCGCCAAGCGCGTAGCGATGGCAGATGCAGTGATTTCTACCGCTTTGATTCCGGGCCGCGCCGCGCCGGTGCTGATCACAGAAGACATGGTCAAAAGCATGAAACCGGGGTCGGTCATCATTGATTTGGCCGCTGGCAAAGGCGCCAATGGCGTAGGCGGTAATTGCCCCTTGAGCGAAGCGGATCGCATAGTTGTCAAGCATGGTGTGACGCTGGTGGGCGAAACCAATTTGCCCGCATTGGTGGCGGCAGATGCTTCGGCACTGTATGCACGCAATGTGCTGGATTTTTTGAAACTGGTTTTGCCTAAGGACAAGGGCTTTACTGTTGATATGGAAGACGACATCGTGGCAGCCTGCCTGATGACACAGGGCGGCGACGTCAAAAGGAAATAAGCATGGACCACACCATCACCAACCTCATTATTTTCGTGCTGGCGATTTACGTCGGTTACCACGTGGTCTGGAACGTCACACCCGCATTGCACACACCGCTGATGGCGGTGACCAATGCAGTGTCTGCCATCATCATCGTAGGTGCGATGCTGGCTGCGGCACTCACTGTCACGCCGCTTGGCAAAACCATGGGCGTGCTGGCTGTTGCGTTGGCCGCTGTCAATGTGTTCGGCGGCTTTTTGGTGACTCGACGCATGCTTGAAATGTTCAAGAAAAAAGCCCCCAAGACAGGAGCTGCGAAATGAGCATAAATCTCGTTGTTCTTTTGTACTTGGTTGCCAGTATTTGTTTCATTCAAGCGCTCAAAGGGCTGTCGCATCCAACCACATCTATCCGAGGCAATCTGTTTGGTATGAGTGGCATGGCGATCGCGGTGATCACGACAGCTGCATTGATTTTCAATCAAGCAACCCAGTTAGGTCAGGTGGATCCGGTTCAAGGGCTAGGCTGGGTATTGCTTGGTCTGGTCATCGGCGGCGGCGTCGGTGCCCTCATGGCGCAGCGCGTCGAGATGACCAAAATGCCCGAACTCGTCGCTTTTATGCACAGCATGATCGGTCTGGCCGCCGTGTTCATTGCCATCGCAGCGGTGGTCGAACCTTCAGCCTTCGGTATTGTGGCCCAAGGCTTGGGCACACTGGATATTCCCAATGGCAACCGCTTGGAGTTGTTCTTGGGTGCCGCCATCGGCGCCATCACTTTCAGCGGTTCGGTCATTGCATTTGGCAAGCTGTCAGGCAAGTACAAATTCCGTTTGTTCCAGGGCGCACCTGTGGTGTTTGCTGGTCAGCACATGTTGAACTTGCTTATCGGCATTGCCACAGTGGGCTTAGGCGTGTACTTCATGATCAGCGGCAACTGGAATGCGTTTTTGGTCATGCTGGCGCTGTCTTTTGTGCTGGGCGTGCTGATCATCATTCCTATCGGCGGTGCTGATATGCCGGTGGTGGTGTCCATGCTCAATAGTTACTCAGGCTGGGCAGCAGCAGGTATCGGTTTTTCCTTGAATAACAGCATGTTGATCATTGCCGGTTCGCTGGTGGGTTCGTCTGGAGCCATCCTGTCTTACATCATGTGTAAAGCGATGAACCGATCCTTCTTCAATGTGATTTTGGGCGGATTTGGTGGCGAGGCCACCAGCGCTGTCGCCGGCAGCACCGAGCAGCGTCCGGTCAAAAGCGGCAGTGCCGATGATGCGGCTTTTATTTTGGGCAATGCAGAAACCGTCGTCATCGTGCCCGGTTACGGCTTGGCCGTCGCACGTGCGCAGCATGCAGTGAAAGAGTTGGCTGAAAAACTGATTCACAAAGGCATCACCGTTAAATACGCTATTCATCCGGTCGCTGGGCGCATGCCCGGACACATGAACGTGTTGCTGGCCGAGGCCGAAGTGCCTTATGACCAGGTGTTTGAGATGGAAGACATCAACGGCGAATTCGGTCAGGCAGACGTTGCCATCATTCTGGGTGCCAACGACGTGGTCAATCCGGCGGCCATGATCAAGGGCAGCGCCATTTATGGCATGCCCATATTGGAGGCCTACAAAGCCAAAACCGTGATTGTCAACAAGCGTTCCATGGCAGCGGGTTACGCTGGTCTGGACAATGAATTGTTCTACATGGACAAAACCATGATGGTCTTTGGCGACGCCAAGAAAGTGGTGGAGGACATGGTCAAGGCGATTGAATAAGTCGCTATTGATAACAAGGATGCGCCCATGAAGCCGATTGCTATTGTGGGCGCTATGCAGCAGGAGTTGGCAGGCCTCAAGCAGGCTTTGCAAAATACGCACACCATCAAACTGGGTTCGCGAGAAGTCACGTCCGGGACGTGGCACGGGCAACCCGTGGTGCTGGCGCTTTCACACATAGGCAAGGTGGCGGCTGCCACAACCGCCACAGCAATGATTGAGCGGTTTGATGTGACTGAGTTGGTATTCACAGGCGTAGCGGGTGGATTAGGTCAAGGCGTGAATGTCGGCGATATGGTGGTGGCTACTGAGTTTTTACAACACGATATGGACGCCTCTCCTTTGTTTCCCATTTACGAAGTGCCGATGTACGGACGCGCCCACTTTCCCACCAATCTGCATTTGACCCAGAGCTTGAAAGCCGCGGCGCAGGACATTTTGAAAAATCCGGCTCAGTGGATAGACATGGATGTCATGCGTGAATTGCATGTGCATGCACCCAAAGTACATGCAGGCATGGTGGTGAGCGGGGACCGTTTTGTCTCCACAAACGTTGAGAGCCGGGATTTGCAGCAGCGCCAACCCCATGCTTTGGCTGTCGAGATGGAAGGCGCAGCTGTGGCGCAAGTCTGTTTAGATTATGGTGTGCCATTTGGCGCAGTTCGCACGATCTCAGACCGTGCTGACGACGCTGCCACTGTTGACTTTTCTCGCTTCATCCATGAAGTGGCCAGTCGCTATACCTTGGCTTTGCTGGGTACCTGGTTATCCAAGCGCAGCAGCGGTTAACGCAACCAACCGCGCTTGTAGCAAAACCACATCGGCAGGGCTGCACTCAGGAACATGACGCTGACCACATACGGGTAGGCGTAGCTGCCCAGCATGGCAAATTCAGGGAATTGCAGGTTCATGCCGTAAATGCTGGCCACCAATGTGGGTGGCAGCAAAGCCACGCTGGCGACTGAGAAAATTTTGATGATCTTGTTCTGACTGATGTTGATGAAACCAACGGTGGCATCCATCAAGAAGTTGATTTTGTCAAACAAAAATGCCGTGTGACTGTCTAATGAATCGATGTCCCGCAAAATCTGGCGCGCGTCATCAAACTGTTCGGCGTTGAGCATGCGCAGTCGCATAGCAAAACTCAGCGCACGTCGGGTGTCCATCATGTTGCGACGGATACGGCCATTCAAATCCTCTTGGCGAGCAATCTCTGCCAGTACTTCACCAGCCAGTTCATCGGTCACATCGCCAGACAACACCATTTTGCTGACTTTTTCCAATTCATCGTAAATGCCCTCAAGTGTGTCAGCTGAATATTCTGCATCAGCAGAAAATAACTCTAGCAATACATCTTTGGCGTCCTCGATCAGGCCGGGTGCTCTGCGTGCGCGCAAGCGCAACAATCTAAACACGGGTAAGTCTTCTTCGTGAATTGAGAACAGCACACCGTGGCTTTTTAATGCGGCATTGTGTTGATTTAATATGAAAGCAACTCGAACAGCACGCGGCTCATCAATGTCCGCAATCAAAAAGTCTGAGCGAATATGCAGTTCGCCGTTGTCCTCTTCGTAAAAACGCGCGGACTCTTCAATGTCTTCGTCCATCGCATCGTCAGGAACTTGAACATCAAAATGCTGGCTGATCCAGCGTTTTTCTTCAGGTGTGGGGGACTCTAAATCCACCCAAATCGGTTGAAAGCGTGAGAGTTCTTCGAGCGAGGAAATCTCTTCTTGAAACAGGCGGCCATTGGCCAGCGAAAAAATATTGAGCATGGCAATTCTCAGTGCGTGAATGGGCGGATGAAAAGTTTGGGTACGCTTTCGATTCCGCCTGGCCTGTTGCCGGTAAACCGAAAGCTACCAACTAGGGTAGGTTTCCAAGGAGTTTGCTCCGTGACAAATGAAGCGGTAATTATGGCATTGAGAAATGACTAATGAATCTGACTGTTAAAGTCTGCGGTTTATCTGGTGAAATTGAATGCATACTGAACTGACGCCCAGGCGTGAACTGGCATTGCTACTGACATTGGCTGGTATTCAATTCACCCATGTGGTTGATTTCATGATCATGATGCCACTGGGGCCGCAACTGACAACCTTGTTTTCAATCAGTGATGCGCAATTTGGTTTGCTGGTATCGGCCTACACATTTGCCGCTGGTATTTCAGGTTTATTGGCTGCGTCGTTTGTCGATCGTTTTGAACGTAAGCGGCTTGTCTTGGTGCTTTACTTTTTGTTTGCGCTGACCACGCTGGGCTGCGCCATGGCGCCTACCTACGGTATGTTGATGCTGGCGCGAACGGCAGCCGGAGTGTTTGGCGGGATCTTGTCAGCCATGACGCAAACCGTGATCGGCGACGTGATTCCGTTCGCACGCCGTGGCCGCGCAACCGGGTTGGTGATGACGTCATTTTCTTTGGCTACCGTCGTCGGTGTACCTAGTGGCTTGTTTCTCGCTAACCATGCAGGCTGGCACAGCAGTTTCATCGCTATCGCGGTCGCATGCGTGTTGGTTGGTGCGATGGCCTTGGTGAGTTTGCCGACGCTGGACAAGCACGTGGCGCAGGCGCGGGGTCAAGATGTGTTGTTTGCTGTTCGCGGAGTATGGGCGGATCAAAACCACCGACGCGCCTTGGCCATGTCTTCCGCCATGATGTTCGCGGCCTTCACCGTGATCCCCTACATCACCATTTATATGCAAAGCAATCAGGTATTGTTGCCCACTGAAATTCCCTTTATTTATTTAAGTGGCGGTGTGGTGACCTTGTTGTCCGCGCGTTGGATTGGCATACTGACCGACCGGGTCGGTAAGCGCAAAATGTTTCAACGCATGTTGCTGCTGTCCATGGTGCCTATGACCATCACCACCCTGATGCAGCCGCTACCTTTACCGGTGGTGCTGCTGGTGTCATCAGCCCTGTTTTTCTTCATGAACGCGCGCATGATCCCTGGCATGGCATTGTTGACTTCAGCTGCACAACCGCAATTTCGCGGCGCATTCATGTCGTTGAACGGTGCAGTGCAGTCCATGTCCATTGGTTTAGCGACTTGGATCGGGGGCCTGCTGATACAGCGTAATCCTCAGGGCCAAGTCACGCATTACTGGCTGTGTGCGCTGGTCGGGGTGTCTGCCTCACTGTTGGCTTATGCATTGGCTCAGCGGGTCAAGATGCATACCTCTGAGCCAGGCCATGTAGCTGCTTGAAGGTGGGCGTGCACTCACATTTCCCTTTTTTCGATGAAGGACAGACCGCGGGGTTTGCTTTTTTTTCCAACAAGGTGCATAGTGGCGAAGACCTGTCACCGTTCAGGCATGTTGCCTGGGCGATTGCGCACAGGTATTTGTTTGGAGGCTTGGTATGAATTTAACGATCAGCGGTCATCATCTTGAAGTCACCCCAGCATTGCGAGGTTACGTCACCCAAAAATTAGACCGCATCATGCGTCACTTTGACCAAGTGGTCGATGTGCGCGTCTTGCTATCGGTAGAAAAGCAAAAAGAAAAAGAAGGTCGTCAGCGTGCAGAATGCAATATTCATGTCAAGGGCAACGATTTGTTTGCTGAAAGCGCCAGCCAAGACCTGTATGCAGCTGTCGATGACTTGGTTGACAAACTGGACCGGCAAGTCGTGCGACACAAAGACCGCATCCAAAATCACCAGCACCCCAGCATCAAAAGAGATATGTTGAATTGAAATTCAGTGTGTTGTGTGAAAACCGCCTGTCTGACAGGCGGTTTTTTTCATGAATCTTCTTTTTATTTAATCTAAAAGTAATAAATATTTACCCTAGCTTGACATTGAATCTAGGTGCATAATCAGCCCCCAATCATGAACAGACTCGCTGCCATTTTGCCCCCTGCCCAAGCGATTGTGCAGGTAGACGCCACCAGTAAAAAACGTGCTTTTGAGGAAGCCGGTTTGCTGTTTGAAAACCTGCACGGTCTCAACCGCGCCATGGTTGCAGACAGTTTGTTTGCCCGCGAACGACTGGGCTCTACCGGCTTAGGTTACGGCGTGGCCATTCCGCATGGACGTATCAAGGGCATGAAATATCCCCTGGCGGCGGTTTTTCTGTTGGCAGACCCGATTGGGTTTGATGCGCCCGATGAAAAGCCTGTGTCTTTGATGATTTTTTTGTTGGTGCCAGAAGCTTCCACCCAAAAGCACCTTGAAATTTTGTCGGAAATTGCTGAAATGCTGAGTGACAACGGTTTGCGTGACCAGTTGAAGCAAAGCCAAAATGCCGCCGAACTCCACCAGTTGATCTCCAACTGGCGATCTGTGCAAACTGTTTAATTTGCTTTCACTTTGAAACCTACCGCTGTCAGCGCAGACGTATTGTTTGAAGACTTTCGTCAGAAGCTGGATTGGCAATGGGTGGCCAGTCAAGATGCCACCGAGCGGCATTTCGATGAAGTCGCAGTGCGCATGGCACGCTCTGGCGCTGACTTGGTGGGTTACCTCAATTACATCCATCCTTACCGCTTACAGGTTTTGGGCGAGCGGGAAATCAATTATCTAACCCACGAAGACCCACTGATAGCTGAGCGTCGTATATCGCGCATTGTGACCTTGGTGCCGCCTGTGCTGGTCGTGGCAGACGCGCAGACGCCTACCGAGTCCTTGCTCACAATGTGTGAGCAGGCGCAAATACCCATGTTTGTCACTTCAGAATCGGCAGCCTTTGTGATTGACTTGTTGCGCGCATACCTTTCCAAGCATTTTGCCGACCGCACCACATTGCACGGTGTGTTCATGGATATTCTTGGGATGGGGGTGATGATCACTGGCGAATCAGGCTTGGGCAAAAGCGAACTGGGGCTGGAATTGATTTCGCGCGGCCATGGGCTGGTGGCAGACGACGCGGTGGACTTGTACCGCATCAACCAAACGACGCTGGAAGGCCGTTGTCCGGCTTTGCTGCAAAACTTGCTTGAGGTGCGTGGCATCGGACTGTTGGATATCCAGGCGATCTTTGGCGAAACAGCCGTGCGCCGCAAAATGCGTTTGAAGCTGATTGTTCATCTGGTGCGCAAGGAAACGTTGGAGCGAGATTACGACCGTCTACCGCATGAACCTCTGACCGAGATGGTGCTGGGCATTGCCGTACGCAAAGTGGTGATTCAGGTGGTGGCAGGTCGCAATATTGCGGTGCTGGTTGAAGCCGCTGTGAGGAATACGATTTTGCAGTTGCGCGGCATCGATACCTACGAAAAATTTGTGGGCCGCCACCGCGAAGCCATGCTGTCCAACCAGATAGATTGATCAGGCGTTTTTATGCGGGCAAGGGTTACGCTTGCAATGTGCGTACAAGCTCAATGCATGGTCGGATATTTCAAATCCTTTGGCGTGGGCAATGTCGTGCTGGCGTTTTTCAATTTCAGCATCAAAAAATTCTTCCACCCTGCCGCAATCCAGACAAACCAAGTGGTCATGATGCTGGCCTTCATTGAGCTCATAGACCGCTTTGCCACTTTCAAACTGACTGCGTGTCAGCAAGCCGGCTTGCTCAAATTGCATCAATACCCGGTAAATGGTGGCCAGTCCAATGTCGGCACGTTCATTGAGCACCAAGCGGTACACGTCCTCGGCGCTCATGTGTCGTTGCCCGCTTTTCTGGAACAACTCCAAAACAGTGATGCGGGGCAGTGTGGCTTTTAAACCCGTATTTTTTAAATCACCTTTAGACTGCATATGACCTTTCGCAACCAGGGAGAGGGAGAGTCATGACCCATCGTTACAATGGTTTCATCATAGCCTGCTTATTCCCTACCATGACTCCCATGCATCCTCCACTGGCGCGCAGCTGCGGTCTGATCCTGCTGTCGTCGTTACTGACAGCCTGTGCCTTGGTGGACGACCCAGTCGCCCGAGCGATGCGTAAAGTCACGCCCTACCGCATCGAAGTTGTGCAGGGTAATTTTGTCTCCAAAGAGCAGTTGCAGGCATTGCGACCAGGCATGACCCGTTTGCAAGTCAAAGAAATTTTAGGCACACCCTTAATCACCAGTGTGTTTCATGCCGATCGCTGGGACTATGCATTCACCATACGGCGCAAAGGTACACAACCGCAGCAGCGCAAGTTATCGGTATTTTTTCAAAATGATGTGTTCCTGAAAGCAGAGTCTGAAGAATTACCCAGTGAATCTGAATTTGCCGAGCGGATTTCGGTACCCGAGGAACTTCAAAAACCACCACGTCTGCAAGCCACGCAGCAAGAACTTGACAAGTTTCGTCAATCCTCTTCCCCCTCCACACCTGTAGAGCCTGTGGACAACAACACGCAGCGCAAGCAGTACCCGCCGCTGGAATCTCCCGCCAGATAATTTGAAAGCTATGAGCAACTCTTCAGACAGCCCTATTTGCCAAATCGCCATTGCCGGTGCCAGCGGGCGCATGGGCCGAATGTTGATTGAGGCTGTGATACATGCCGAGGACACGCAGCTTTGTGGGGCATTGGACGTTGTTGGTAACTTGCATCTGGGCACCGATGCGGCTGCATTTCTTGGCAAGCCGGTGGGCGTGCAAATCACTGCCGATATAGATGCGGGCTTGCAAAATGCACAGGTGTTGATCGATTTCACGCGCCCTGAGGGCACTATGCAGCATGTGGCGGCATGTCGTCGGCTTGGAGTGCACATGGTGATCGGCACAACAGGCTTCACTGAAGCGCAAAAGGCTGAGATCAAAGCTGCCAGTCAAGATATTGCCATCGTCATGGCGCCCAATATGAGCGTGGGCGTGAACGTGACACTCAAGCTGCTGGAAATGGCTGCGAAAGCTTTAAGTGAGGGTTACGACATTGAAATCATAGAAGCTCACCACAAGCACAAAGTCGATGCGCCTTCTGGCACCGCGTTGAAAATGGGTGAAGTCATCGCCGAGGTACAAGGGCGCGCCTTGAAAGACTGTGCAGTCTATGAGCGCTATGGTCACACCGGTGAACGCGTTGCCGGCAGCATCGGCTTTTCCACCATCCGTGGTGGTGACATCGTGGGGGACCACACGGTGATGTTTGCCACTGAAGGCGAACGCATAGAAATCACCCACAAATCGGCCAGTCGCAGTACCTATGCCCAAGGCAGTTTGCGTGCGGCACGTTTTTTGGCACATCAGCGCAGTGGCTTGTTTGATATGTTTGATGTGCTTGGGTTGAATCAGCAGGGTCGCGCCGCGTGAGCTTGATAGACACGCTGTCGCAAGCAGATGGCTTGAGTCGTGCGGTCACGTTGTTATTGCTGTGTATGTCTGTGGCCAGTTGGGTGATTATTCTTTACAAAAGTTGGCTGTTGCAATCGGCGGTCAAGGACTTGGCTGTTTGCAAAGGACTTTTTTGGCAGGCAACGGACTGGAGCCAAGCGCATGCGCAGTGGTTACAAGCAGATCGCCATGCCATGTTTGTGCCTTTGTTGCAAGCGATCAGCTTGGTGCCAAGTAACGGACTGGCCTCGCAGCCTATGCTGCAAGACCAACTGACTCGCTCTTTGCGCGAAGCCTTGCAAGCAGTTCGCACCCGTTTGCAATGGGGCCAAGATGTGTTGGCGACCGTTGGTGCCACAGCGCCATTTGTGGGTTTACTGGGGACGGTCTGGGGTATTTTTCATGCGCTCACCAACCTGTCGGTAGCTGGGCAATACACCTTGGACAAGGTGGCACAGCCAGTCGGTGAGGCGCTAGTCATGACAGCCGCTGGTTTGGCTGTCGCCATACCTGCGGTGATAGCCTATAACCTGATGGGGCGACGCTTGGCACGCATAGACGCCGAACTCGAAGGCTTGGCCTACGACTTGAGGGCATTGGCGCCCAGCGTCACTGTCAAGCTAGGATGAGAGGCAAGCATGGCCTTCGGTGAATTTGAACCACGCCAAAACCATACGCCCATGGGTGACATCAATGTCACGCCCTTGGTAGACGTGATGTTGGTGCTGTTGGTCATTTTCATCATTGCAGCGCCGTTGATGACCAGCGGCTTACACATGGAGTTACCACAGGTTGATGTACCGCCGACTTCTGTCAAGACCACACAACTCAACGTCGCGCTCGACAGCACCGGTGAATTGACTGTCGATAGTCAGCCATTGCAAATCAGCCAATTGGCGGCTGCTTTGAGCTTGCGCGCCCAAGCAGCCCAGGCCAGCGAGGTGCAACTCAGCATTGATAAAAACGTGCCCTACGGCAAGGTGGCAGAAGTGATGGCTGAAATACAAAAATCCGATCTGCACAGTGTGTCTATGGCGGTGCTGTCCGCAGCGCCTAAAATGCAGTCCAACTCCCCGACTGTGCGCAATTGAGCGCGCACGGGGTTTCTTATTGAACCCCATGCCATCTCATTCCCACCCATCCGAACCCGTCAGTGGCGAAGCCGCTCACACCGATTACCAAGCATCAGCGATTGAAAAGGCCGTGCAAGCTGCCTGGACGCGTGCAGACGTTTACCGTGTGACTGAAGACAAGTCGCGACCCAAGTACTACGCTTGTTCCATGCTGCCTTACCCCAGCGGCAAGCTGCACATGGGTCATGTGCGTAACTACACCATCAACGACATGCTTACCCGACATTTGCGCATGAAGGGCTTCAATGTACTCATGCCTATGGGCTGGGACGCGTTCGGTTTACCTGCAGAAAACGCTGCGCTGAAAAATGGTGTGCCGCCAGCCAAATGGACCTACGAAAACATCGCCTACATGAAGCAGCAAATGCAGGCCATGGGGCTGGCCATTGACTGGTCGCGCGAAGTCGCCACTTGCGATGCCAGTTACTACCGATGGAACCAGTGGTTATTTTTGAAGATGCTGGACAAAGGTATCGCCTACCGCAAGACCCAAGTGGTGAACTGGGACCCTGTGGACCAGACCGTGCTGGCCAACGAGCAAGTCATCGATGGCAAAGGCTGGCGCACAGGCGCGGTGGTTGAAAAGCGCGAGATCCCCGGCTACTACCTGAAGATCACCGACTATGCCCAAGAGCTGCTCGACCATGTGCAAATCGGCAACCCCAAGGCCACCTTGAATGGCTGGCCGGACAAAGTGCGGTTGATGCAAGAGAACTGGATTGGCAAATCTGAGGGCGTACGTTTTGCGTTTACCCATGAGATTCGGGATGCTGCGGGTCAACTGATCCAAGACGGCCGCATGTATGTGTTCACCACGCGCGCCGACACCATCATGGGTGTGACGTTTTGTGCGGTCGCACCCGAGCACCCACTGGCGTTGTATGCGGCCGCGACCCAACCCGCCCTGGCGGCATTCATCGAAGAATGCAAAGCTGGTGGCACCACCGAGGCGGAACTGGCATTGAAGGACAAGGTCGGCATGGACACCGGTTTACAGGTGACGCATCCGTTGACGGGTGAGCAAGTGGCGGTATGGGTAGGTAACTATGTGTTGATGAGTTACGGCGATGGCGCGGTCATGGGTGTGCCAGCGCACGATGAGCGGGATTTTGCGTTTGCGTTGAAGTACGGGTTGGTGATTAAGCAGGTAGTCAGTGTTGGTGCCGCTGACATGACGGTATTGCGTTCGGATGGTGGTGCTGGTGCGGGGACGGCCCCCAGCGTACCCGCTATCGCTCATCAAGTGAAGGCTGCAGCATCGTTCGATAACCAAGTATGGAAAGACTGGTACGCCACCAAAGACGGCGTATGCCTCAACTCCGGCGTGCTTGATGGACTGCATTTCAAAGACGCGGTCAACAAAGTGTCCGCGCTAATCGCGGCGAAAAACCTGGGCGAGAAAAAAACCACCTGGCGTTTGCGCGACTGGGGTGTGAGCCGTCAGCGTTACTGGGGTACACCGATTCCCATCATCCACTGCGACGAGCATGGCGCGGTGCCCGTGCCGGAAAAAGACCTGCCAGTGGTGCTGCCGCAAGACTGTAT
>Ga0114960_10001565_pt1 | contig 18155 bp, 24 predicted proteins | sample C_130625_MF_Meta_FD_92637 | JGI IMG/M metagenome (GOLD analysis project Ga0114960, IMG submission 92637) | Freshwater microbial communities from Lake Croche, Canada to study carbon cycling - C_130625_MF_MetaG | ecosystem: Environmental > Aquatic > Freshwater > Lake | place: Lake Croche, Canada... | reverse complement strand
GAAATTCTATAGATACTACTGGGAAAATCAATGCAGGTGGTTTAATCACTGCTCAAAATGGTATAGACGCTTCTACTAGTACAATAACAGGAAATACTATAGTAGCTAATGGTTTAATCACCGCAAATAATGGTATTACTGTAAAAGGTGATATTACTGTAACATGTGATATTTCTGGAAATTCTATAGATACTACTGGGAAAATTAATGCAGGTGGTTTAATCACCGCAAATAATGGTATAGATGCTTCTGGTAGTACAATAAATACTTTGAGTTTAGTAACAACTAACTTGACATTACGTGATGGTACATTTTCAACAACAACAATAACTGCGAATACTATAACTGCGAATACTACTTTAACTTCATCAGGGTCAATTACAGCATTAGGGTCAATTACAGGAGGGTCAATTACAGGAGGGTCAATTACAGGAGGGTCTTTTCATACCACATCCGATTATCGTATCAAAGAAGATATAACATCTCTCGATGCTTATTCTATTGATGATTTGCGTCCTATTTCCTATTGGAATACTCTTTCTTGTAAACGTGATATTGGTTTTTTGGCACATGAGTTACAAGAACAAATTCCATTTCTTGTAAACGGTGAAAAGGATGGAACAGAACGACAAACTATTCAATACAACGGATTGATTGGTCTTTTGGTAAAAGAATTACAAGATGCAAAAAAACGAATATCTATTTTGGAAGAAAAATTGAATATATAAATAGAGTCTAATAAGAATACAATAAAATGTCTACATATTTTGAATCTGCTACTTCGTTGTGTCCTGCTACTTCGTTATGTCCTGCTAGTTCGTTGCCGTCTGTCGACTCCGTCTTATATCCTGTCCTATCATCCATAAATAAAAATGAAAAAGATGTACATATTGTTTTTCAAGAAGAAGGGCATAAATATACGATTCTGACAGATCCTTTGTCGACGTATACATCTGTCACTACGTGGAATCATTCTCATTTTCCACATTTTGACGCGGATGCAGTGATTCTTAAAATGATGAAAGGAAAGAACTGGAATCCAGGAAATAAATATTGGAATAAAACAGTCGAGGAAATAAAGCTTGGTTGGTCGGATGCAGGTGCTGCTGTATCAGGTGCAGGAACCGATTTGCATTTTGATATTGAATGTTTTATGAACCGTCCGGGTTTATCACCAGGATATCGTCACAAGGATTTATTGAACGATTTCCAACCTAGTTGCAATAATTCAATTGAATGGACGTTTTTTCTACAATTCGTAAAAGCCTTTCCAGATTTGAAACCATATCGCACTGAATGGACCATTTATCATGATGACCTAAAACTCGCCGGTTCTATTGATATGGTATACGAAAATGACGATGGTTCTCTTTCGATTTATGACTGGAAGCGCAGCAAAGAAATCAAAAAGGTAAATGCATTTGGACAATCAGCTATTACAGAATGTATCGATTATTTACCCGATACGAATTTCTGGCATTATAGTTTACAATTGAATACCTATAAAGCTATTTTGGAGGCTAAATATAGAAAACGAGTCACTGATTTGTATTTGGTGCGTCTGCATCCCAACCATCCGAAAGCCACTTTTGAATTGATAAAATGTGCGGATTTATCGACCGAGATTGCGGATTTGTTTGCTTTGCGGAAAAATGATATATGTATTGCATAAATGGTTTAAATATACACAATCGTAATTTATATAATGGAGGAATCAATAATGTTTTTATGTTTCTTATCTTTTTTCCGTTTCTTATCTTTTTTCCTTTTTATCTCTTATTGTGGTTATTATTTATTGTGTCATTCTATTGGTTTGTATTCAAATTTGTCTCATTCCAATGAACAAGATGTAAAGGAAGATGCGAAACCTATGCAAAAATACGAAGACAAATATATGGACCGTTTTGATAAATTGGAATCGGTACCTTTATCAGTAGAACGTTTGGATGCATTGAAAAATGCAATTTTGATGGAAACGACACCCCTGGGAAATGTGATTATGTATTGGGATCAAAATAAAGAAGGGTTTACGTATTATTCTGATGCAACAATACCATATCGATATTTAGAAGTAATTGCTAGAAAATATGTTGTTGTCAATCAATGTAAATCTCTGTATATAGATATGCGCGAAGAGTTAAAAGATGCGGAACAGAGACGTGATGAAAAGAAACGTTTATTGACAGCGAATGTAGGTACTATTGTATCTAATAAAAAGAGTGTTTTTGCAAAATTGAAACAATATAATCATGTAGTGGATCCGAAAAAGGTAGTGAATAAATCAGCAGCAGCTTCAAAGGTGCCTATAAATTCAAATGAAAAAGAAAAAGAGAAAGAGGCTAGTATGTTGGTGAAGGAGAGAGCCAATATTTATTCGCGTGAAGGAAAGGTAAATCAGTTTTCCTTTTTGAAAAAGGTCAAACGAGAATGTGTGGATAAGAGAATGGCGTTGTCATTTGCCGACTTTAAGCGTGGTATTAAAATCCAATGATAATATAGGTTATATGACTAAAAAAAGACATAAAAAGGGATTACGAAAACAAAGAAAAACAATTAGAAGAGGAGGAGGAGAAGGAGAAGAAGAAGGTCTTGATGAAGAAAGAATAAAGAAAGCAATTTCAGAAAATATTAACGGATCATTGGAAAGCAAAATGAAGCCATTTACTAAAAAATATAAAGAAGAAGTAAAAAAGGGAAGTATGCGAATAACAACAGCAGGTAAGGAATTGATTCCAGGTGTAAGTGATTTATTCGCCATTGGTGATGTTGTTAATTGGCTTCTAGGAAATATTGTTTCCGCTAGAAAATTAAAAAAAACATTGTCGTCTGACATTCCTGCTACTATAGAAGAGAAACTTGATCCGAAAAAATTGACAGAACAATTAAAACTAAAATATCCAGAATTTAAAGACTTAAAACCAGAACAATTGGAAAAAATTATTGATGAAAATAAAGACGAAATTACTAAAAGCACAATTTCATCTATTCGTGATGATATGAAAAAAGTTGCTAGTTCCTCATTTAATGAGGGTGTACGTGATGCATTACCATTTGGGTCTTTACTTGAAAATACAAGTTCTTTTTTTTCAGGGAAAGATTTATCGGAAAAACAAAAAGAAAAAATCGAAGAAGCATTGAAGGGAGAAAAACCGGGAATTTACGATCATACAGATCCAAAACTTGTGGGACAATCAGGAAGATCGGATACAGTAACAGATAGTGGTGCAGTAGTTGTAACTAATTCCGGTAATAAAATAGGAGGCAGTAAAAAAACGGCTTGTGCTGACCGAATAATATATTCAATAAATCGATTTAAAGAAACAAAAGGTGGTAGTTATTAGCGTTTTGTTTCAGATGATGATGATCTAATATATTCATTATATCCATTGCTTCTTGTGATATCAAACGATGTTCCAAGATGATCTTTGGCGATTTGATATGCTTTCTTTTTTTGTTCATCCATACTCTTGATATATTTATCGATACTATCTTGTTTGTCCATTTGTTTGATATTCTTTTAATAAAAAAGAATATTTAATATCATTTTTTTTTGTATATTATTATTATAAACCAATGGATTCTAAAATGCAAACTTTCTTTGGCATTATGTTGTTTTATATTCTTTTATCTTATTTAGTGTTTCCTTTTATTTTCTATTATAGTTTTGGAAAATCTCTCGATAGTGCAGGAAATGGTTTCATTGTAGGAAGTTTGGTATCCATCTTTTTATGGGGGGGTTTTGGAAGAAAAATGGTGATTAAAAAATAAAAAAATTGAAACAAAAAGTTATAGAAAAAAGAATAGAAAATACTATATTATGAACTCACAACAATTCTTTCGATATACATTCAGTGATGATTTTACGTCTGAAATGAATGTTTTTTCCAAATTGCATCAATATGAAGACCGTCATTTATTCAAGACATCGTGGGAAAATTGGTCGAATGAAAATAGAGAAATGATAGAACTGGAAATGCGTCGTTTGTATCAACTCGGTTATACTGGTGATGTAATGCTCAAGATGTTCAAAAGTGCCCGCTATTATTTTCGCAAAAAGACAGATAATATAAAAGAACCAAAGAAACGTTCTACCTATATTTGTTTACCCCGGGATGTATTGATATCTATGGATAATCATATATTACAGAATGCCGCATTGAAACCATCTGCTTCTTTTGATCTCTTTTGTTGTAATTATTCTTTAAAAAACATAACTGAAACTAAAAAATTAAAGAAAACATTTCAGAACCGTCATTTTGTTTGCTTACGTAAAAATATACCAAAAGTTATAGAGAATCAATATAACTGCGATGTTGTATGCCTTGCCAAAGAGAAAGTCATCGATACCGTCTTATAAAAACAAAAAAAAAATGAAACGTATGACTGATATAATAGAAAAAGAATTGCAATTTCAGCGAGATAAATCGCCTTTTTTTTTTTTACATTTTCAACGTATTCTCTCGGTTGAGAATGTGTATCTTGATGTTGATAGTGGTATTCATCATGGTTCCTTTGTCTTGTTGGATTATCGTTATCCTGAAACTTATTCTATTGCTTCTTGTTTTCCGAGAGAAAAAAACCGTAGTCTTTTTGTTATAGATGCATATCGTTATTTATTAAACGGACTTTGTTTGTTGAAAGAGGGAGATGTACATATGAATATTACAGAACATTCCATCCTTTGTCCATCGTCTTCTTATGAAAAACGATTTATTTTCTCTCAGAATGGATATTGTAATCCTTGTTCTCTCGGTACAATGAGAGAAACAGTATATCATTGTATTGAAATACATTTGCTTTCCTTTTTAAAAGAGAGAAACTTGTCGAGTCTGTCTTGGTTGAATTTAGAAGAGGTATGGGATATATGGGTTTCTTTAAGCCCATTTGGAAATATATTTTCAGAAGTACTTAAAGAACAATGGAAACATGATTGGATGTTTCAGATGCAGAGGTATATCAATCGTCCTTTACAGACTATTGTGGATGGATTATATTTATCATCTGGAACGTGGAATGTTTATTCATTGCAAATTGTCTTTTTGATTCTCATGGCACCCTTTTGTGAAAAAGATGTTTTTTTATTTTCTTTCTCTCAGTGGTTGGTATCTCAAATGGTTCCCTTTGAAAGGAAATTACCCAATGCTGCATTGGAGGCATTGGATCATTTTATAGATGAATACAAGAGTATATCTTGATAATGGGTTTAATGTTTGCAGTTTTTAGTATGCTTATGATATCTCTTTTTGGTCTTGCTATTTTTTTTATTCCTTTTGCTTTTCTTTTTTGATGAAGAGGAAGAGGATGAAGAAAAAGAGGATGAAGGTGAAGATGATGAAAATGTAGAGGAGGAAGAAGAAGATGGTGATGCAAAAGTTTCTGAAGAGAGAGATGAAGAAGTGTCATCATCGTCAATGTATGATTTTTTGGTTTTTTTTTTTGGTAAAGTGGAAGAAGAAGAAGTACCAGAACTCTTGTATTGTTTTTTTGCATCTTGCATCGCCTGTTTGAATTTATAATCTGGGTTTTTCGCTTTGTTTTCTTTGAAAATACGCGTTACCAATTGAATCCATGAAGAAGCTGCCATTCTATATTTTACATAGAAAAGAAAAAAAGTATTCCTTAAGGATGATTTTTCACGCATTATATAGTTATGTATTTTGGGTTCACTATATTTACTGTTCCAATAATGTCCATTCTGGTAACATTTTTTATTTTTGTATACACAATCGTTACATCCTTGTCTGATTTACGCGACGAATGTTGTTTGGCTAATTCTGCACCCTTTTTAATAAGATACCTTTGCTCTTTCTTATTAAAATTTTCAGGTATCGATACGACAATATGTGCTGAAGAAGAGTCATTTACGTGAAACCAGAAATATTCTGGGTCGGATTTTTCAATGAGATCGAAATTGTCTTGTGCGTTTTGTCCTATCCAATAAACAAAACTCTGTTTCAAAGGTTCTACATAAATGTCTTGGGTTTTCATTGTATCGTTTATTTTTATAGTGTTTTTATTTTTTGATTCAATTTTTATTCAATAAAAAATTGATTCCTTTTCTCTGTTATAAAAGAAGAGTATTATCACATAACAATGGTAAAGAATACAAAAGGTGGAAGTGCTCATAAAAGTCAGGCAAGAAAATATACCAATGGTCCAGTTTCTAATAAAACTCGGTTATCAGAAGATCCAAGTGAATTGTATGCTTATGTCGTTAAAAAAATGGGTGGTACTATTTGTCAAGTTGTTTGCCACGATGGTAAAACAAGATTATGTATCATTCGTGGAAAATTTCGTGGGTCAAGAGGTAAGCGGGATAGTTTTATTACTGCCAATTCTTGGTTGTTGGTTGGTATTCGTGACTGGGAATCGTCTCAATCAGATAAATGTGATTTATTAGAGGTTTATTCAGAAGCAGATAAAATGAAATTAAAAAACATTCCAGGTATTGATTGGTCAGCTTTTGTTCGTAATGATTCATTGAACCCATCATCCAATAATGGTCTCGATGCAGATGATATTATCTTTGCAGATTCAAATGATAAAGATGATTATGAACGTTTGATTGGTTCTTCTGCTTCTGCTTCTGCTTCTGCTTCTGCTTCTGCTTTGAAAATGATTCACGAAGATAAATATGAAGATATCAATATTGATGATATCTAATTTGTTTCTCCTAACTATCTATGGTTTTTATTTCTTTCGTATTATGGCAAGTTATTTATTTTTTTTCTATCCCATTTTTATTTGAATATTGTTTTTATAAACAATATACACGATTGCCTCAACTGAGAATTGAACTCAGGACCTTCACATTACAAGTGTGACGCTCTACCCCTAAGCTATCGAGGCAGTTTATATATTAATTTGCGACCTCCTTTTTAAACTATACCGTTTATTTTTTGATTTTTATATAAAGTATTTTAAAATGCTGTGAGGAGATATATTCCTTCTTGTGAAGTCTTTAAATATTTTTTATAGGAAATACTTTTATGAAATGATATAAATATAAATTATGATTCTATTATAATGTCATTTTCTGATAATCTATTCAAAAAAAAATCTCATTCTGCATTTGCGTCTTCGTCTTCTAAAAAAAATGTATCATACAATACTTATTTCTCTCTTCAACATGATTTCCCTAGTTTGGAAAAATCGGATATTTATTCCGATGTTATTAAAGAAAATACATTGAACTTTTCAGAAGCTATACAGAAAGAAGTTGAAATTGTTGATCAAGAAAAAAAAACATTCATTTTGGAACCGGGTCACGCTTGTTATTCTTTGGAACCTGATAATCATATTTCTGTTCAATATGCATCGGATATTGTTTCAGAAAAGGAAAAGGAAGAAGAAACATTTTCACTTGCGCAAAAAATGGATGCTATTATTGATGTTATTATAAAGAACTGGGAACGATTCAAGAATAATTTTATTGAGATAAATGGAGAAGATGAATATGAACGAATGTATTTTTCTCCTTATTATTCTGTATACGATGAGGAAGATGATGAAAATATAGATGAATAATGTTCGTTTGTTTTTTTTGTAAAAAAACGTTGTTCATAATAACAATGAATGTTGAAGATGGATATGTCGATACATCTTGGATGGATACTTTTGAAAAATTAGATGCACAATATGAACATTTTTATTTGGATGATATTTTATCCATTCAAATTATGTGTTTGTATGTTGATAAAAACAATGATATAGAAACGTGGAAGGAACAAACATTTATATTACGAGAGAAAAATAGATTATCCAAAGAAGAATTAATTGGTATTCTGAAACAATACAGTTTTTCACAAAGAAAGAAATATTCTCTCTTGTCTATGTTCCAATACAATGTTTCATTACAGCCTTTGGATGTTTCTCCTTTTTTGAATATGAATGTAATTGATACTAATACTTTTGTTTCTATTGTAAAACATCTAGATGATATTGTATGGAGTAAAACTATTCAAATGTTTCACGATTTAAATCAATTGATTATTGTTTTTTACGATCCCGCTTCTACCAATGTTCATAATCTTACTAAAAAAATTATTCTATCTTCTCTCAAACAAAAAAAGACAAAAAGGAGCTATTAGACAACTGTATTTAAAATTAGACAACTGTATTTAAAATTAGACAACTGTATTTTAAATTAGACAACTCATATAAAAAGATATTATTCCTTTTATCTAATGAATTTAGTCCATCCTGTTTGCCGAGATATGATTCGTGAAGAATGTGGTGGTCATTTGAAATATAAATGGTCTTCTTCATTACAAGAGAGAATTCTCCAATTTTCATTTCAATTAACACGAACAAACGATGAAAATGCATTGGATTCTTTATCTAAGCAATTATATGCAATGTTAATAGATTGTTTTCATTTTGACATGGATACTTGTTTGGAGTGTCTGGTAATATTGTTCAAAACACTTGCCTATACACGTGATAAAAAAGATGGAAAAGGAGAACGAACCTTGGCATATTTACAATTAATAGTATGGTATGACTTATCTCCTTCTCTCGCGGAATTTGCTTTGTATACATTTTTAACACAAAATTATGGGTCTTGGAAAGATGTACCCGCATTTTGTCATTTTTCTCTTGGTCGAGGATGGAAGAAAAATCATCCCTTTATTGAATATGCATTGCATTTGATGATGCAACAATTGCGTTACGATGATGCAAATGTTTCTGCTTCCTTGGTTGCCAAATGGATTCCACGAGAGAATTCACGACCCTTTGGTTGGATGTTTGATGTAATGGCATATTCATATTTTTCTTATTATTTAACCACGTGTCATACAGAAGAGTCTTTGACTCGTGCACAATTGAAATGTAAAAGAGAATTTCGTATTCTTTGTAGTAGTTTAAATAAACAATTGAATACATTGGAAATAAATCAATGTAATGGTACTTGGTCTGCTATCGACTTTAATAAAGTTCCGGGGATTGCCTTGTCACGTCAATCATCTGCCTTTTTACGCAGTGAAAATTGTGATCGGTTGCAAGCTTGTGATCGGTTGCAAGCTTGTGATCGGTTGCAAGCTTGTGATCGTTTTCACAGTTGGACAAGAGAGAAAAGGATAAAATATTCAACCTCTTATATGAGTTTGGATATTTTGGGTCGTTCTGCAAAATCATTATTTGATAGAAAAAAGAATGGTATTATTGTAAATGTAGAAATTGATTTGTTGAATATACAATGGCGAGATTATATACAATATCATAAACCTTTTATGACGGATGTTATACTACCTATGGTGGATAGTTCGAATGAAGAGGTATATTGTATTGGTTGTGCAATGGCTTGTTATTTAACGGAAGATGTTGTTATTGAAAATGGTATATTTACGTTTGGTTCAGATTCGCAGTGGCATTCTTTGGATTCTTGTATGACTTTTTTTGAAAAAATGGAACGGTTGTTGGAAACGCGATGCGGTGGATGTGGTGTTTCAAATATTTATTCTATGTTTCAAATGATTATAGATATTGTAAAAGAAAAAGGGTCTGTTTTAACATTTGTTGTTTTTTCGGATATGCATTTTTTATCATCATCGGACGAGGATGCAATGTTTGTAGACAATATGAAAGTGTTGTTCGGAGGGAAATTACCTCATATTGTTTTATGGAATTTAGCGAGTTCGGATACATTTTTAACCTTGCCTGCTGAATCATCTATAGCTTTAATGTCTGGTTATCGTTTCCCTATTTCGTTTGGTCGAAGACGAAAAGAAGAAAATGTCATATTAGTTAAGAACAATTGGCAAAGATATTGTCATATTCTTGCCAATAATAGATATGATTGTTGGGAAAAAGAACTAAAAGGTTTATTTTATTCTGTTTGAAAAAAAAGTATTTAAAAAGATAACTTTGTCTTTTGGAAAGGATGGAGACAGAAACAGAAACGAATAGTTCAAAGAACAAATTACCTACTATGGCAGAAGCACAAGCTCGGTTAGTTTCTACAGTTATTACCGATGAAAATGTGGCGTTGAATGTGATTGTATCATTTTTGAATATTGCACAACGGCGTGGTGTTTTTACCATGGATGAATCCGCAAAAATTTGGGAATGTATTAAACTGTTTCAACGAATATGAACATTTTTTATAGATAAGTTGGTGTAGGATAGTAAGAGGGAGGATAGTATTGTGGAGGATAGTATTGCTGAGGATAGTATTGCTGAGGATAGTATTGTGGAGGATAGTATTGTGGAGGATAGTAATAACCACCTCCTATAAAATTTCTTTTTGATCCAGAACTATGACCTTTAATGGATTTTTTAATAATAATGCCACTGATAACGGCAAATATAATAACCAAAAAAAATACAATATATGTTGTTAAATATTTCATATATATATATTGTATTTATAATTATCAATATAAAATTTTATCTGTTTTATTGTTCCATAAATCAAAACTTTCCATTTGATTGTCCGATTCTATGCGTTTCAATTGTACTGTTCTGTCTTGTATTGTTTTATTCAATTCTTCATAAATAAATGCATCATCAAACCCAATGTCCTTTGCATCATCCCTTGTATTTCCATAACAAACATTCTTTATTTTCGCCCAATAAATGGCAGACAAACACATTGGACACGGCTCACAACTACTGAATAATCTATAATTTGATAAATCAAATGTTTTTAATTGGTTACATGCTGTACGAATTGCTACAATTTCTGCGTGCGCTGTCGGGTCATTTGTTTCTGTTACTTGGTTGTTTCCTTCTGCAATTTTATTATAATCCATATCGGTAATAACACATCCAAAAGGACCGCATCCCTTTTTCACACTTTGGACAGCTAATTCATTCGCACGTTTCATTGTTTCCTTTTCTTTATCGATCATTATCTTCTCCATATTATTCTATTTTATATTTGTTTCTTTATATCTATTTTTTCAAATGAAATAGATATAAAATATATACACTTATCTACCTTTTCTTTCGTATAAATATATTTATTGTAACAGCCGAATGCTCTACCATCTGAGCTAACGAAGCATATATAAAGCTTATCGCTTCGTATAGGGATTGAACCTATGACCTTTCAGTATCAATATAAATACATTTATTGTAACAACCGAATGCTCTTCTAACTAAGTATCTTTTTATTATTTTTTTTTAAAAAAAATTGTATAATCATATAAAAATTGTATAATCATATATGACTTGCTCCTATCCAGAGTTGAACTGGATTCTGCTGCTTATAAGACAACTATGCTAAACCGTTACACCATAGGAGCTGGTAGTTATATTTATAAAAATGTATTTAAGTTGTTTTATGCAAATTTTGAATTATGTTTATTGTATTTAAAAGAAGTAAAAATATTATCATAATATATTGTATATTATGACAGCATTGGATACTTTTATTTTTTTCATCTTTTTTATCAAAATTATATTTATAATACTCGTTATTATCGGAAAAATTACTCTGCATAAAAATAATGAAGTATTGTATCGAAATGTTATGGTATTAAAGGATAAATTTGAAAATATTTTCTTGTTATCTGTATCCTTGTTATGTATGTATGTCTTTTTTCCGCGCAGAAAAATACCTTTGACTATTACTTTTGAAATGCAATTATTATTCTTTGTCTATGGTATTCTGGTTTTAATTGATTTGATTGTCAATAGTACATTTGTACAGTCAAAAAAAAATAAATCTTAATTAATTTACAATAATAAAATTATACAGTCGCTTCGCTTGTAACTACAGAAGCATATGTGCGGTTATCTCTTGATGCAAACGATATTTCTCCACAAATAAGTCCATTTATTTTTTCGTATATCTTGTCGATGTTTTCATCTGAATACTTTTCTGGTGTTTTATTCTTCATCGGGCATACAAAAGTCATCAATATGTCTGCCATTGTTATTCCCATATGCTTTAGCTTATTTTCTAACTGTTCCAATGTACAGTTAGCTTCTATACTCATATCGTCTTCATCTTCTTCTTCCTCTTCATCTTCATCTTCTTCATCTTCATCTTCATCTTCATCTTCTTCTTCTTCATCTTCTTCTGTATCTATCAATTGATTACGACATAAAGGACAATCTCCATTGCTTGTTAAACAACGGATCAAACATGATGAATGATATACGTGTCCACATGTCGTGACAGTAATATTGATCATTTCATCTATGTTATCCATACATATAGCACATTCATCAATCTTTGTATTGCAAGGCAAGGCAAAGATTGGTTTTCCTGTTATCATAACTGCATTTGAATCTTGGTTTGAAGTCATTCTCTTATCTGTGAATTTCTTATCTGTGAATTTCTTATCTGTGAATTGTTATTATTTGATGTCTTTTACAAAGATACAAAAAAGTTTTCAATTTTTTTTTACTTTCAAAAAAGTTTCGTGGAAAAAAATTTGATTAGGTTACAAAAATATTATACAAATATATTGAAAGAAAATTATTATATATTATACAATAATTTCCGATTCTGAAGAAACTGGTGTTGTATGTTTCTTCTCTCTAGGTTCCTTTTCTTTAAATTGGAAAATCTTCGGTTTAACACATTTACACATAGGACATGTTATTTGTCTTCTCTGATTTTGACATGTTACGACCCATTGTTTGAAACAATCTTTTCCATATTGATGTTTGCAACCAGTGATGTAGGTATCTTTGTTGTTGTGTGCTTCCAAACAAATACCACATACATCGTCACTGTTTTCTTCCATTTTTTTCTTTGATATTGATTTGTATAATCGATTCAATTCTCTTTCTCGTTTTAATCTCGTCCATTCTACTTCTGCTAGTCGTGACTCGCGATCGAGATGATCCATATTATCATATTCATTCATCCATAGTGTATTCAAAATAAAATTCTTATTCGCTTCCAAGTTTTGTTTGTATTGAATAAATAAACGTTGTTGTATTTTAATACGCTTTGCTAATTCACGAACACAATGCTGATAGTGACGTCGGTTTTCCTTCATATCAGAAGTATTTACAGATTGCATATATCTTGTATAAGCCATTTCTTTGTTATGTTCCAATTGAATATTTATTATTTCATTATTTGTTTCCATTTTTTTTAATAATACTTCATTAGCTGAATCAATTTCCTTTCCGCGTCTCTCTATACAAGAGATAATATTCTGACGTTTTTGTTTATATAACTCTTTTTTGAGTTCATATAATTCACGTGCTGCTTTTAGAGTTGTCATTGTATTGTTATATTATTTTATTCTTGTTTAAAAATTTTTTTCAATTTTTTGTTTTGCTTTGCTTTGCTTCGCTTGTCAGTCGCTTCGCTTATCAGTCGCTTCGCTTATCAGTCGCTTTGCTTATAAAGGGAAATAAGGATTTCTCTCTTCTTCTGCTTGTTTCAAATACCATCTTGTTATAATGAGAGAAACAATAATATCAGTAGAAGTTTCAATCAATATCATATCGACTTGTGTGAGTAAAATCTGAATAAACATAAACCAATCAAACCATGCATATATTGTTGTGAGTACAGTTATTTCATATGCATTCATTTGGTTGATTGTCCTTTTACGTATCATTGCTTCAGTAGAATCATCTTGGATATGCAATGTAATATACGTGCGTAATATATTCTGTTCTGCGTTTCTAATAGTAGTATTGATAAGACAATATAGAACAATACATAAATATTTTGACCATGTATCAATGATCACACCAAAAATAATTAAATCGGGATTTGGACCCATTTGGTAGAAAGAGTTGGTTGTGTTATTTTTATTGATCGTGGTTATACCTAGTGCAATAAAAAAGATCCATCCTGAAATGAATCTAGAGAGAAATATGGGTGTAATATTCATTTAAATTTTTATTTTATTCAATTCAATTCAATTCTTTAAATAGGTTTGAAAAATATTTTATTTAATAAATCGTTGTTCCATATAATAATTTTCTAAAAATATTTCATTAGCTTCTATGTACATTGTTAACCCATATACAGTTCTATCTTCTGACAGAAGATTCACCATTTTTCTATACAAGTTATTTATTATTTCATTGAAACAGTGTATAACTTGTGTATAAGATATTATTTCCATCATTGTTATGAATTTGATTTGGTTGAATGTGATTTTGAGAGAAAATAAAAAAAGATTTCAATTTTTTTGTATTGGATATATTCTCGGTTTATTAAGACCCTACAGCCAAGCATCCGAGATTAGCATCCGAGATCGGAATCCGAGATTGGACCCTGGGGTGTTGTTTCATAGTTAGGGCTATTTTGAACCCTAGATATCATTATCCCATCCAGGTTAGGGCAGAAATGAGTGACAATTTGAGATATGACTGACAAAACGATTCCTTACCATATATGCAGTCTTTTTTGCATAAAAAAAGATGGATTATGTTACACAAAATATATGAAATACTTCTACCATTCATCGTCTGCATCCAATGCTGCATCCATTGCCTCTTGGTATACAATTGTATCATCATCGTCTTCGCTGCCATATTCTTCCGCATATTTTTGCTTGATATCATTGACCTCGTCGTCGTCTGAGTCGGCATCTATCCAAGTGCGTCCGTTGCGACCATAGAAGCAGTCGTTTAAATAATCTTCACGCTTTCTTTTGCGGTCTTCTTGTTCACGCTTCTCGGCGGCTTCTTCAGCTGTCATTCGTGGCTGATCTTCGCGAATCATTGTCCATCCTTCTGGATATTCTTTTTTTTCTTCCTTTTTCGGTTCATTCTTTACTGTTTCTCGTAGAAGTTTGTCCGCATAACTCACTGTCAATACTTTGACTGTCGCTTCGCTTACCACTTTCGCTTTGGTCGGTAAGGCTGGAAACAACACTTTTCTTTTGTGTTCCACAGAATTGTAAACTACCTGTTTTTCTACTGGTTTTTCTACCGGTTTCGCAATCACTTGCAAACAATACTTGATCGTGTGACCTTTCTTCTTGCAGTTTCTGCATTCCGTGTTTACCAAGATCGGACAAACGGTTTTGCCGTTGCGATCCTTGACACGATGATTGTTGTATTCTCTCTCGGATCGCCCCGCGTCATAACAAACACGGCACTCGATTCGCTGTTGTGTAGGTTTCTTTGCATAAGATGTCATTGTTGGTTGTTGGTTGTATGTATTTCTCTCTTTCAGAAAAAAGTATTTCAATTTTATTTTCCTCTTTCTCTCTATTTTGTGATTGATCTGGACAATATATGAAAATGTTTCAACAATGCTTTGAGAATGATAGAAAAATATTTTACTAAGATCCTTCTAACAGTATACTCTTGGAACTTGATATATAATCCGAGTTAGAGGACAATATTTTGTTATACACTGAGATCCCGCATCCGACCCCCATCCTTCATCACGTGTTAGGGCTATTACCAGAAATCGGTCACGTTCCTAGATATGGCTCACAATTTGAGACCATAATGATGCAACCCTTTCTCAGGAATTCTAGGAAATTTAATTCCTCCGTCTCGACCCCCAAAAAGAATGTTCCGCTTGTTTAATTAATCCATCTCTTTTCATTGACCCCTTCTCTCTTGAATTATAAAGAAGGAATTGTATTTCCTTCTTCCCTTTCTTTCATAGAGAGAAAAGAAGAATGAATAGACCCCTTTCTCTCGGCTTCGCCCTTTATCGACGGGAACATCTTTCTTCCCTCGAATTAAAAAGAAGGAAATTAGAATCCTCGGCCTTGTATTTCCTTCTCCCCTTTCTTTCATAGAGAGAAAAGGAAAATAAATAACGAATCCTTACACAAGATAAAAATGTAATTTATATATTTTCAGAGAATTTTTACTCTATACCCGAGACTTGGACCCGAGACTTGGACCCGAGACTTGGACCCGGGGCTCGAGGCTTTGCCCTAACACCGACGGGCAACACCTTTCTCTTTATTTCATCCTCCTATTTTTACATTTTCTCTCATCTTTACTTTTTTTATACTTACATTTCTATTCAAAATTTATATCACATTATTCGGATATATTTATTTTTATCTTTTCTTTTTATGAAAATGAGAGAAATGCAGAATAAGGACATGTTTCCTATTTTTATAAAATTTTATCACTTTTACTCTTCTTTTTATACGTAAATCTAGGACTCTTTCTCTCGGCTTCTTTACCTCGGATTCTTTCTCTCGGATTCTTTCTCTCGGATTCTTTCTCTCGGCTTCGCCCTTTATCGACGGGAACATCTTTCTTCCCTTGAATTAAAAAAGAGGAAATTAGAATCCTCGGCTTTGTATTTTATTCCTCCTTTTCTTTCATAGAGAGAAAAGAAGAATGAATAGACCCCCTTTCTCTCGGCTTCGCCCTTTATCGACGGGAACATCTTTCTTCCCTTGAATTAAAAAAGAGGAAATGTATTTTATTCCTCCCTTTCTTTCATAGAGAGAAAAGGAAAATAAATATAAACCATTGTATCTTGATAATTATACAATCTTTTTACAAATACAAAACAAAAAGGTTAGGGCACTATACTTTACCAAGGATTACATCCATTACTCCTACCAATTATATGGAGTTAGGGCTATTACCAGAAATCGGTCACGTTCCTAGATATCAGTGACAATTTTATTCTTTGGAAATTATCGTATACTACCATTATGCTAACAATAAAAAAAACACATAACTTTGATTATATTACACACAAAATCGACTACATATAGGCTTCAATAATACTCTATCTCTTTTAACTCTTCATTCCATATTCCTATCTCATCCTCTGTTTCTTCGTCGTACATTCGATTGTCTTTCTTCGAACGTAAATACGTCTTCCCATTCACTATCTCCTTCTTTACGCTTATCTCTTCCACTTCTACTTCTACTTCCTCCTTTGCTTCTTGTTCCACTTCCTCCTTCGCCGCTGCTTCTTTCATCAACTTTACAAACAAATCTTCCTTTTCTATTTCTATCTTCTTTTCCTTCTTCGGTCTACCTTTCTTTGCTTCCTTCTCCTCCGTTTTTTCCTTCTTCGGTCTACCTTTCTTCGTATCATTCCATACCCATTCCGGAAGTACTACTCCTTGTCGTTTCGCTTCTTCTTCTACTTCTTCCTTGCACCATCCTTTCTTTCTCATTATCTTTAAATAAGCTACTGGTATTTCTCCCTTTTCGCTTCTGTATTCTTCCCCCTTTTCCTTTCTTTCTTCTATACTACCTTCGTCCGGCTTACCTCTACCATTCTTTTTACCTTCTTTCACGCAACGTACACACCATTCTCCTTCTGCTTTTTCTCCTTCGCATTGGTTATACAATCCTTCATTCTTTCTCACTCCTTGGCATCTTTCCATATCTATTACACCTACAAATGGTAGTTTTATACTTGCTACCTTTTTCTCTGTTACCTTTTTCTCTGTTACCTTTTTATCTGTTACCTTTTTATCTGTTACCTTTTTCTCTGTTACTTTCTTTTCGGACAACATACATATGGCTTCTTCCGCTGAAAATCCATATCGTTCTCCCCATATCTTTGCACATTCCGTTAGACATTGTTTCACACTTTCTTCCACTTGTTTCATCATTCTTTTGTTCGTTGAGTACCTTTTCTTTTTTTACTTTTTTTTTTTTCAATTTTTTTTTTGTATTACTTTTTACAACAAAAAAATTTTTTTTTATTTATTCCTTTCCTTTTTTATTTTTTGTCTCCCATTTCTTTTCACTTCTTGGTTCACGTTCACTTCTTGGTTCACGATCACTTCTTGGTTCACGTTCATTTCTTGGTTCACGATCACTTCTTGGTTCACGTTCATTTCTTGGTTCACGATCACTTCTTGGTTCACGTTCACTTCTTGGTTCACGATCACTTCTTGGTTCACGTTCATTTCTTGGTTCACGATCACTTCTTGGTTCACGTTCACTTCTTGGTACTCTTGTGTCATGACGTGTCTCACACATTAATTTACCACCTTGGATACCACGGACATTTCCTGCTTGGATCTTGTGACCACTTGACTCTGACGACGACTCCAATTCATATTCTACGTATTCTCCTTGCACCAAATATTTGTATTGCTCGTTTGACACCATTATACGACTATGATGCACAAATACATCACCACCTTCTTTGTCTGTCACAAATCCATATCCCGCTTTGTTGTTGAACCATTTTACTATTCCTATCTCCCTCATTTATTATCTATATCCTTTACACTCTATATCCTTTTCACTATTTTTACTATTTTTATTTTTTC
>Ga0114960_10001563_pt1 | contig 18157 bp, 15 predicted proteins | sample C_130625_MF_Meta_FD_92637 | JGI IMG/M metagenome (GOLD analysis project Ga0114960, IMG submission 92637) | Freshwater microbial communities from Lake Croche, Canada to study carbon cycling - C_130625_MF_MetaG | ecosystem: Environmental > Aquatic > Freshwater > Lake | place: Lake Croche, Canada... | reverse complement strand
GCAAGTCTTGCTTCTAGAGTAGCCGTTCTACCGATAATATCTTTCGCCCTTGCAGTATCTTGCACACCCGGCAATTGAACAACAATTCTGTCATTACCTTGCTTTTGGATGACCGGTTCTTTGACTGCTAATTCATTGACACGCTTGTTGAGCGTAATAATATTTTGTTTAAGAGCATTTTCTTGAGTGGCTTGAAGAGCGGCAGGTTTAAAAGTGCCCGTGATAATCGCAGACTCGACTAACTTTTCTAGTTTAAAACTTAAATCAGGAATAGCTTCCAATAGAACTTCATTCGCTTTATTCGCCTCATCGACATTCGCAAATTTAATGACGAGTTGCCCTTTAGATTTATCAATACTTTGGTAGCGAATCGATTTATCACGTAGGCGAGTCCGCGCATCGCTGGCAAGGGCATTTAATTTTTTATCGACAGCACCTTGCATATCAACCTTGAGCAAGAAGTACACACCACCTCTTAAATCTAAGCCAAGCGGCATCGGCAATGCATTAATGCTCGTCAAACTGTTAGGGGTATTTGAAACCAAAGATAACGCAACAATATAGTCGGGGTTATTAATGTCAGGATTAATTTCTTTCTCAATGACATCTTTAGCTTTAAGTTGTGAATCAGTGTCATTAAAACGAATTCTCAATACACCTTCAACACTTGACTCTTCAAAAGCGGTTTGATTTTTGAGAAGATCCGCTTTTAGTAAAGCGGCATCTATTTTTTCATGAAGCTTCGTATCAATTTTAAGACTTGTTCTTGCTGGAGCAATTTGAACCGCTGGAACCTCACCAAAAAGATTGGGAACCGAATAAACGACTCCGATGAGTAAAGCAACACCAATAACAAGGTATTTCCAAAGAGGGTAGCGATTCATGCGTAGGCTTAAATAGATTTGAGAGTGTCTTTAGGAAGAACTGCTGCAATTGCTGATTTTTGCATTTTGACAGTTAAGTTAGGCGCTAATTCAACGCTAACATATTGGTCATTCAATTCAGTAATTTTCCCTAATAAGCCACTTGCTGTAGTTACTTCATCGCCCTTTGCTACAGATTCGATCATTGCTTTTAATTCTTTTTGGCGCTTCATTTGCGGTCTGATCATGACAAAGTATAAAACTGCAAACATACCAACCATCATCACGATAGAAGAAATACCGCTATCTCCCCCAGTTGCTCCACCAAACTGCGCATATGCATTGTTAATCCACATAGTAAATCCCTATAAGTTAATAAATCGTGTTGTAGTTAATTAAAGTAGATTTTAACGGACTTATGAAGTCGAGCTAGAAGAATGACCAAAAACCTACTCTAATGTACCAATTTTGCGATCTTTTTCGAATTGTTGAATAAATTCGGAAAAGCGATGATGTTCTAGCGAAAGACGAATCTCAGCCATTAAATTCAAATAATAATGAATATTATGAATCGTATTCAGCTGGGCCCCAAGTATTTCATTTACCTTTTGTAAATGATGTAAATAAGCCCGACTAAAGTTTTTACAGCAATAGCAAGAGCAGGAAGGATCAAGCGGACGTTCGTCATTTTTATAACCAGCGTTACGTAGTTTTAAATCACCAAATCGTGTAAAGAGCCAACCATTTCGGGCGTTCCTTGTAGGCATCACACAATCAAACATATCAATACCCTGACTTACAGAAAACACAAGGTCTTCTGGAGTACCAACACCCATTAAGTAGCGCGGTTTATCGGCGGGTAATTGATGCCCAATAAAATTTAAAACTCTTTCAAAGTCTGGTTTAGGCTCACCGACCGATAAACCACCGATAGCAATTCCATCAAAACCCTGCTCAGAGATATTTTCTAGGGAGTAACTTCTGAGATTTTCAAACATACCCCCTTGAACAATACCAAATAGGGCATTTGTTTGATTGAGTTCACGAAAGCGCTGAATACTTCTTTCCCCCCACCTTAAAGAAAGCTCAAGGGATGTTCTGACAGTTTTTTCATCGGTAGGGACACCATTGGTTTCATAAGGAGTGCATTCGTCAAATTGCATGGCGATATCACTATTAAGTACAGCTTGAATCTCCATTGAAACTTCCGGTGACATGAATAACTTATCGCCATTCACTGGCGAAGAAAAGGTAACCCCTTGTTCTGAAATTTTACGAAGCGCACCTAAGCTAAATACTTGAAATCCACCAGAATCAGTCAAGATTGGTAATTCCCACCCCATAAACCGATGAAGACCACCAAAGGTTTTTATGACGTCTAAGCCAGGTCTTAGCCATAAATGAAAAGTATTGCCTAGGATGATTTGAGCTTTAGACTCAGTCAGGTCTCTAGGAGTAAGTGCTTTTACAGTACCGTAGGTGCCTACAGGCATAAACATCGGTGTTTGTAATTCACCATGCGGTAAGACAAAGCTAGCCCGTCTGGCATGTGAATGTGGATCTTGATGACTTACCTTAAATTGCAGACGATTCTCACTCATTGGGAGCTCTCTCTAAGAACATGGCATCACCATAACTAAAGAAACGATATTTGTTGTCAATCGCATGTTGATAAGTTTTCTTTATGCAAGAAAACCCACTAAAAGCGCTGACGAGCATGAGGAGGGTAGATTTAGGCAAATGGAAATTAGTAATAAGTGCATTGACAACTTTAAACTTGTAACCGGGAGTGATAAATAAATTGGTATCGCCATTATCGCCCAATGTGACGGCAGATTCTAAGGCGCGTAGAGAAGTTGTGCCGACACAAATAATTCTTCTTTGATTGAGTTGTGCGTGGTCAATAGCCGCTCTTGTATTTGGCGGGATTGAATAACGCTCATAATGCATTTGATGTGTTGATAGATCTTCATTACGCACAGGAGAAAATGTTCCAGAACCTACATGAAGGGTTAATTGCGCAATTTCCACGCCTAGATTACGTAGCTGATTGAGTAAATCCTCATCAAAATGAAGTCCCGCTGTGGGCGCGGCAACAGCACCTAAATTGGCTGCATACACAGTTTGGTAACGATTTTGATCTTGCTCATCAGCGACATGTCGAATATAGGGTGGTAGAGGCAATTCACCAATTTTTTGTAGGGTATCTAAGGCATTAGATTTAAAGTCAAGTAGATAAAAAGGTGATGGCTCAAGAGATGTATTTTCGGCGTTGGAGATAGTTTGCCGCTCAATAACTGTAACTTCTGTAGGGTCGTTCTGGTTGCCCAAGAAGAGTGATGTATTAGGTAAAATTGCTTTTGAGGCTTTAATTTGACATAAAACTTGGGTTTGATTCATGACCCGCTCTACCAAAACCTCAACTTTACCGCCTGTTGGCTTAAAGCCATGTATTCTTGCAGGGATCACTTTAGTATCATTAAAGATAAGTAAATCACCTTTTTTTAAATGGTGAACAATATCCTTAAAATAAGCATCTTGGAAGCTAGGGTTTGATGAAATGTTGTCTTGACGAACGATGAGTAACCTGCTTGAGCTTCGACTAGGGAGTGGAAACTGAGCAATTAACTCTTTGGGAAGTTCATAGTCAAAATCAGAGAGCTGCATAGATGAATTAACAGTAAATGAAATATTCTAAACGTAATACCTAAATCCCATGCCAGAAAGTAAATCTCCTTTATCTCGACTTGGCCTGAATAGTCCAGCAGCACTAGCATTACATTTACCTATTCGCTATGAAGATGAAACCTTATTAATCTCGATTGATCAGGCTATTCGAGGATTAAGTCAGTATGCAGTGCAAACCCAAGGTAAGGTGATTGGGTGTGAGGTTAAATTTCGGCCACGCCGACAATTAGTTGTTTTAATCGCAGATCAAGACGCCGAATTAACACTTCGATTCTTAAATTTTTACCCTAGCCAACAAAAGCAAATGGCAGTTGGTAATTTTTTAAGAGTAAGAGGAGAAGTGAGACAGGGGTTTTTGGGGCCGGAAATAGTCCATCCTACGGTTAAACAGTTACTGCCAGATACACCTTTACCGCAACAATTAACACCGATTTATTCAACGATAGCTGGAGTCGGGCAAATCACAGTTCGAAAAGGAATCGAAAAGGGACTCAAGGAAGTTTCAGTTAAACAATTTTTAAAAGAAATTATTCCACTATCAAAAATAGAAAATCCTAAGTATTCTTTTTTAAAAGAATTACCAAGCCTAGAAGAATCAATTTTTACCTTGCATTATCCAGATCCAAAAATTGACAAAAACTCCCTAATAGAGAGAACACACCCTGCTTGGAGAAGGGTTCAATTTGAAGAATTATTGGCACAGCAACTGTCACTGCAAAGAGCTCATATTGAAAGACAAAAAAGAAAATCTTCACAGATGTCAAATAAATCCGGTGAATTAGTGAACCGGTTACTAAATATATTGCCGTTTACGCTCACTCAAGCACAACAAAAAGTATGGCGGGAAATAGCGAATGATTTAGAAAAATCATATCCCATGAATCGCTTATTGCAAGGGGATGTTGGGAGTGGTAAAACTGCCGTAGCGGCTCTCGCTGCAGCCCACGCTATTGATCATGGCTATCAGGTTGCGTTAATGGCCCCAACTGAAATTTTGGCGGAACAGCATTTTCGTAAATTTACACCTTGGTTTTCCGCGTTAGGTATTGAAATCTGTTGGTTGACAGGTAGTCTTAAGGCAAAAGAAAAAAGAATCGCACAAGAAAAAATCAGGAATGGTCAAGCACAACTTGCTATCGGTACGCATGCCTTGATTCAAGAAAGCGTTGAATTTAAAAACTTAGGCCTTGCCATTATTGATGAACAACATCGTTTCGGCGTTAGACAACGGCTGCAGTTTCAAAGTCAACAAGGAGATGAAGCCATTTATGCTCATCAGTTAATGATGTCTGCAACACCGATACCAAGAACCTTAGCGATGACTTACTATGCCGACCTAGAAATCTCGGTGATTGATGAATTACCGCCAGGCAGAAAACCTATTTTGACAAAAACTTTGAAAGATTCCAGAAGGCCTGACGTGATACAAGGTATTCGCGCAGAATTAATCCAAGGAAGACAGGCGTATTGGGTATGTCCGTTAATCGAAGAATCTGAAGTGTTGCAATTACAAACTGTAGTTGATACCCATGAGGTTTTAAAGCAAGAGTTAACAGAATTTCAGGTGGGAATGATACATGGCAAGATGACCGGTGAGGACAAGTCAGCCATTATGAATGAATTTAAACAAGGCAAGATTCAACTACTCGTGAGTACAACCGTAATCGAGGTTGGGGTTGATGTACCCAATGCAACATTAATGGTTATCGAACATGCCGAACGATTTGGATATTCTCAAATACATCAATTACGTGGGCGAGTAGGAAGAGGAGAGGCTGAGTCGGTTTGTATTTTATTGTATGGGGATCAATTGTCTTTAGCTGCAAAAGAGAGGTTAAAGGTCCTAAGAGAAAATACAGATGGTTTTGTCATAGCCGAGCATGACTTATCCCTTAGAGGCCCGGGGGAATTATTAGGCGCGAAGCAATCTGGAGAGTCGATGTTAAGATTTGTTGACTTACAAAGAGATGCGTGGCTGGTCTCGTTAGTAAAAGATTTTGCGCATGATATATTAAATACATCACCGCAATTAGCAGAACTTCATTTACAACGTTGGTTGGGATCTCGAGTTGACTACCTTAAAGCTTAAACATGACATTAACTGAACTTCGATACATAGTTGCCTTGGCCAAAGAGAAGCATTTTGGCCGTGCATCACAGCTATGCTTTGTGTCTCAGCCGACGCTTTCAGTGGCAGTAAAAAAACTAGAAGATGAATTAGGTGTGCAAATATTTCACCGTCATTCTGGAGAAATATCGCTTACTCCTCAGGGCAAAATATTAATAGAACAAGCACATCGTGTGTTGGATGAAGCTAAGCAATTTTCAGACATGGCAAAAATTGGCGTAGACCCAATGAAAGGCCCTTTAAGATTAGGTACGATATACACAATTGCTCCTTATTTACTTCCTGGCCTCGTTCGTCAATCCAAAGAGCTTTTACCCCACAGCCCATTATTTTTGTATGAAACTTTTACAGCCTCCATTTTAGAAATGCTCAAGTTAGATGATTTGGATTGCGCCATATTAGCTGAACCCTTCAATACAAATGGCTTAGAGATTATTGAGTTATATGATGAGCCTTATTTAGTAACGGTGCCTAGTGCTCATGAATGGGCAAGTCGGGCCAAGATTGAACCACATGAATTAGCATCCCAAAACATGTTGTTATTGGGAGCGGGACATTGTTTTAGGGATCATGTGTTGCAAGTCTGTCCAGAGCTCAACCGCTCGCCATTTTTATTTGAAGAAGGACCAAAAAATTATGAAGGTTCTTCTTTAGAAACCATTAGACAAATGGTTATGGGTGGGATTGGTATTTCAGTATTACCAAGAACAGCGGTATCAAAGAACAATTACAAAGAAGCCTTGGTCAAATACATACCTTTTGTAGAGCCAGAGCCTGTTAGAAGAGTTGTTTTAGCCTATCGTAAAGGGATTCTTCGGGCGCCAGCGGTAAAAGTGCTTGCTCAGGCAATTCGGGGTTGCGAACTAATGGATGTGAAGTGGCTTTATTAAACAACAACATAACAGAACGATTATTGCAATATGCGTACTTAGTACGTTTGCATAAGCCGATTGGAACAGTACTACTCCTTTGGCCGACGTTATGGGCCTTATGGTTTGCGAGTCAAGGGCGGCCACCTTTGCTACATGTCATTATTTTTTCTGTAGGAACATTGTTGATGAGAAGTGCAGGATGCGCTGTGAATGATTACGCCGATCGAGAATTTGATCGACATGTGAAACGAACCGAAAAAAGACCACTCACTTCAGGGAAAATTAGTGGCAAAGAGACATTAGTGGTGGCAGGCATATTAGCTTTACTGTCATTTGTACTAGTTCTGCCACTGAATCGATTAACAATTGAGTTATCGTTTGCTGCGTTATTCATTGCAATTCTTTACCCGTTTACGAAGCGTTTTTTTTCTATGCCACAAGCTATTTTAGGAATAGCTTTTGGATTTGGGATTCCGATGGCATATGCGGCGGAATTAAATACCTTACCTTGGCAAGCATGGCTAATGTTGTTGGGAAATATTTTTTGGGCCATTGCCTATGACACTGCGTACGCCATGGTTGATCGAGATGATGACATAAGAATAGGCATTAAAACTTCGGCCATCACTTTCGGGAAATATGAAGTTACTGCTATTGTGATTTGTTATATCTTGTTTTTAGGCATTATGGCCTTTTTGGCAATGCTAGAGAACTTAAATGTTTGGTTTTGGCTTGGTTGGGTTGTGGCAGCAATGTGTGCTGTTTACCATTTCACATTAGTGAGAACACGAGATCGCATGAAATGTTTTGCTGCTTTTAATCATAATAATTGGTTGGGCGCAGCTTTATTTACTGGCGTTGCCTTAGCTTACTATTTTCAATAATTATTTCTTGCCAAATTCGTCGCCCATTTCTTTGGCACGAAGATTGGCAGCGTGAACAGCTTCTTCTAAAGCCTCACCCCAAGCCCTTTGTCTTAAAACCTCTAATGCCGCAAAGGTAGTGCCACCCTTAGAAGTTACCTTCTCCCTGAGGGTACTTGCAGACTCAGATGAGCTCAAAGCTAATTCGCCAGCACCGATGACGGTTTGTGTGGCTAATAGTTGAGCTTGTTCTATGCTAAGTCCCAGTGCATGCCCACTATTTGTGAGATGTTCAATCATAGAAAAAACGTAGGCAGGCCCACTTCCAGAAATTGCAGTAACCGCGTCTAAAAGAGATTCCTTTGAGACCCAAATAGATGCGCCGATTGATTTACAAACCATGTTGATCAGATCGATATCTTGTTGATTAACATGTTGGCCAGCAAATAAACCCGTCATTCCCTTTTGGATGAGTGCTGGGGTATTAGGCATCGCACGTACAACCCGGGAATGGCCCAATTGCTTAGCAATATCTGTAATTCTGACGCCGGCTACAATACTGAGCGTTAATAACTTCGGCTCCGTTAAGTGTGAAATACTATTTTTGAGTTGCGAAATTGCCTCTAAGAGTTGTTGAGGCTTGACACACAGTACAAGTAGTTGTGATACTTCAAGAAAGTTTCCACACTGAGACAAGTCAGTCGCTGTGCGAATGTTGAATTGTTCCGTTAAGTGATTTCGTGCGGTTGGAAGAGGGTCAATAGCTAATAAATTCTGAGGCTCAAAACCTTGCTTGATCAGGCCACTAATGATGGCACTTGCCATATTGCCGCCACCTAAAAATGCAATTTTAATTTGGTTAGTTGGAATCATTCTTCTTCTAATGTTTCTGGAGGTTCCTCAGCATTTCGTGCGCCAAAAATAGCAGTACCTATTCGTACCATCGTACTACCAGAACGTATGGCTGGCTCAAGATCATCAGACATGCCTAGAGATAGAGTATCAAATTTATTTTTGAATTGATGTCTTTTGAGATGTTTTTGAATTTCTAAAAAAAGATGATGAAAATCTTTCATGGATTGCAAGGATGCACCTGGCTCAGGAATAGCCATTAAACCCCGAAGTGATAAGTTAGGTAATTCAACAATATCCAAGCAAATTAATAAGGCTTCCGTTGGTGAAACACCACTTTTGGTAGATTCCCCAGAAATATTGACTTGTAAACAAATGTTTAAATCCGGTAAATCACGAGGCCTTTGTTCTGATAGGCGCTGAGCAATTTTTAAGCGATCGACACTTTGAACCCAATCAAATGATTCTGCGATGAAGCGTGTTTTATTACTTTGGATGGGACCAATAAAATGCCAAATGATATTTTTACGTATATCATCCAAAGCCTCAATTTTGTCGACACCTTCTTGGACATAATTTTCAGCAAATTGCAATTGACCAGCAACGAATGCTTCGCGGACTAATTCTTTAGGATGCGTTTTAGAAACAGCAATTAAGCTAACATTCTTTTTATCTCGATTAGCACCTTCACAAGCGAGCTGAATTCTATTTTTTACTTCTAATAAATTATTTTTAATGTCGCTCATGGTTTTAATTTTTTCATTATCAGTTGATCGATGATTTCAATCCAATGGACAACAGGAATTTCTTCATTTTGTAATTGGGTTATGCACCCGACATTTCCTGAGGCGATATATTGAGACTGATTACTTTCGCAAGCTTGTAATAGATGATTGAGTTTTTGTTCTCGAAGTTGGTTAGATAAAGATTCCTGTAATATCGAATAAGTACCTGCAGAGCCACAACATAAATGACTATTCTCACACAAGTTGATTTGGATACCTAATTGTGAAAGTATATCTTCAACCTTACCTTGAATTTTTTGACCGTGCGAAAGTGTGCAAGGGGGATGATACGTAATTCCAGACTTTATTTCTGAGCCAACTTGGGTAATTAATTGTTGTATATAGGATGGAATAATTTCGCTAATGTCTTTTGTCAAGGCACTAATTTGCTGTGCTTTTTCGGCATACTCGGAATCATTTCTTAACAAATAGACATAATCTTTGACCATGACGCCACAACCAGAGGCATTCATCACAATAGCCGTAATATTTTGGGCTTTGATGATAGGCCACCAAGCATCAATATTTTTTCGTGCGTCACTCAGGCCGCCATCATGGTCATTTAAGTGATGACGAAGAGCGCCACAACATCCAGCAGAAGAAGGAGCAATGAGTTGAATCTTTAAAAACTCAAACACGCGTCGCGTTGCTTGGTTGATATTCGGAAGCATGCCAGGTTGAACACAGCCCTCTAAAAGCAACATATTCTCTTGGTAAACAACTTTTGCTTGAGAAATCGTTGAGCCAGTAAAGTATGGACTAGGTATTTTCTTTTGTAAGTTAGTTGGCAATAGGGGTTTAATTGCTCTCCCCAAGGAAATTGCTGGCTCAAAGAGTGCTGGTCTAGTTAAGGTTTCTTTTAATAACCACCTTGTTATACGTTCCTTGGCAGGTCTTTTGGGTGTTTGTTCTTCAGCCCATTTTCTACCAATATCTAATAAATGGCCATATTGCACTCCACTAGGACAAGTACTCTCACAATTGCGGCATGTTAAGCAACGATCCAAATGCGTACGTGTTTTTTCTGTAGCAACAGCTCCTTCAGCCATTTGCTTAATTAAATAAATTCGACCACGAGGACCATCAAGCTCATCCCCTAATAATTGATAGGTAGGGCAGGTAGCTGTACAAAAGCCACAGTGAACACAATTGGATAAAAGTTTTTGAGCCTCTAAACCATCTGGATCACTTGCGTATTTGGGAGACAAATCTGTTTGCATAAATTAAAGGGGCATTCTTCCAGTTTGGAAAATACCATGAGGATCAAAAGTTTGTCGAACCCTTTGTTGAACAATGGCTAAAGGGGCAGTTAGTGGGTTTGCCGTCATGGGTGTAAATACAGAGTTAGTCGTATTGTTGTGGCGAAACAAAGTGGCATATCCTTGGTGCGCTGATGCAAGTTCGTGTGCTTTAGCCGCTGAAATATCAGCCTTAATCCACCGCTGCCCACCTAGCCATTCGATGATGGTGGCGTGCTCAGTTGCAAAAGGTTTCGATAATGGATTTACTGCAAATCGCCACAGTGGGACTGTCGAATCAGTAAAGAAAGGATGTGTTTGTTCGCGCATGCTTTCCCAAAATAGATTTGCCTCTGAAGCTTGAACTAGTTGAGCTGGTAATTGCGTTTGCATTTTTGAAATTGCTGCATCTACAGCAGCTACAGCACCAGCAAGACGAATCCACAAAGAGCCGTTTTTTGAATCACCTATCCATGCACTTGCTGATAAAGGCAGAGGTTGACTAGCCCAAGTATTCATTACAATAACAGCTTGATCAGCAGGAATTTCAAATTTTAATGTTGCAGCTTTTGCTGGACAGGGTAGAACTTTGATGGAGACATCAAGTAAAAGTGCCAATGTACCTAAGGACCCTGGCATGAGACGAGAAACATCATATCCAGCCACATTTTTCATTACATTGCCACCAAAGGAAAGAACCTCGGCTTGACCATCCATGATCTTGACCCCAAGAACATAGTCCCGTAAACCGCCATATTGTCCACGACCAGGACCTGCTAAGCCTGCCGCTATCATTCCGCCAATTGTGGCTTTAGCACCAAAATGAGGAGGATCAAAGGGGAAATACTGATTTTTTTCTGCCAATGCAGATTCCACATCTTTTAAAGCGGTCCCTGCGCGAACCGTAATTACTAACTCCTCCGGTTGGTAATCTAATATACCCGAATAAGTTTTCGTATTTAAAGCATCTCCAGCCGCGCCATCACCATACCAGTGCTTGGTACCACCGCCGCAGATATTTAATTTCTTTTGCGCAGAAATGGCAGATTGAATTTGTTCTTTGAACTGATGAATGACGGCTTGCATAGACTAGGGGTATTTAAAAACGTTCTAATTCTGGGTGTGGAAGAATGCCCTGACTGATTCTTACCCTGCCATACTCCGCACATCTATTCAAAGTAGGAATCGCTTTATCTGGATTGAGGAGTTTTAGAGGGTCGAATGAGGCTTTAATACCCCAAAATAAATTTCTTTCTAGCTCTGAAAACTGGACACACATAGAGTTAATTTTTTCAATACCAACTCCATGTTCACCAGTGATTGTGCCACCCAATTCAACACAAGTCTCTAAAATTTCAGAGCCAAAGTCTTCAGCGCGACGCCACTCAGAGTGATCTGCGCCATTAAACAAAATCAAGGGATGCATATTGCCATCACCAGCATGAAAGACATTCATACATTTGAGTTGATATTTATCTTCCATATTTTTAATACGCTTGAGAAGCTCAGCAATTTGGCGACGCGGAATCGTGCCATCCATACAATAATAATCAGGAGATACTCGACCTGCTGCTGGAAAAGCATTCTTTCGACCGCTCCAAAATCTCAAACGCTCTGCTTCAGTTTCGGAAACCTGAATTCGAGAAGCGCCGCTAGCTTTTAAAACGGCGCTCATTTTTTCAATCTCTTCAGCAACTTCTTCGGGTGTGCCATCCGACTCACAAAGTAAGATCGCTTTTGCTTGGACATCGTAGCCAGCATGAACAAACTCTTCAACTGCGATAGTGGCCGGTTGATCCATCATTTCCAGACCTGCAGGAATAATCCCTGCACCAATCACTGCGGCAACGGCGTTACCACCTTTTTCGATATCATCAAAACTTGCCATAATGACTTTGGCTAATTGAGGCTTTGGAACAAGCTTTACGGTTACCTCTGTAATGACTGCCAACATACCTTCACTACCGATAAAAACAGAGAACAAATCTAAACCTGGGCTATCAGGAGCTAAACCACCAAATTCAACAAGTTCGCCAGTCATTAACACAGCACGAATACGAAGCACATTATGGATAGTAAGGCCATATTTTAAACAATGTACCCCGCCAGAATTTTCACTAACATTACCACCGATGGTGCAAGCAATTTGTGAAGAGGGATCAGGCGCATAATAAAGTTGGTGTTTCGCAACGGCTTCTGAAATAGCTAAATTACGAACGCCAGGCTGAACAGTAGCGGTTCTTGCTAATGGGTTGATATCAAGAATGCTTTTAAATTTAGCCAAAGAGAGTACTAAACCCTCAGCGATAGGCATTGCACCACCAGATAAACCAGTTCCAGCGCCGCGAGGTACAACGGGGATTTGATGGGTATGACAAATCTTTAAAATAGCGATGACTTGAGACTCGGTTTTAGGAAGCGCGACTGCTAAAGGCATTTGACGATAAGCTGCAAGGCCATCACACTCGTATGGAATAGTGTCTTCAGGATCCCAAAGGAGGGAGTCCTCTTCCAAGATAGGCTTTAACAAGCCAATTACAAAATCTTGGCGACTTTTTAGAAGGGGAGGAATTATTGCATTCATAGTGTAATTATCCCTCTATAATACATTTTATGGGAAACCGACTTACACAAATTTCTACTCGAACTGGTGATTCTGGAATGACAGGTCTTGGAGATGGGACACGTGTTGAAAAAGCCCATGATCGTATTTGTGCGATGGGTGATGTAGATGAACTGAACTCGCAAATAGGGGTTTTATTAACAGAAGAGTTTCCCGCTGCTGTTGACGATGCAATGCGAGCCATTTTGAATCAAATACAACACGATTTATTTGATTTAGGTGGTGAGATATGTATCCCGGGTTATACATTACTCAAAGAAGACCAGATTCTTTATTTGGATCAGCAGTTAGCTCTTTATAACGCCGAGTTACCAGCTTTATCTGAGTTTATCTTGCCGGGCGGAACCCGCGCTGCAGCGCAGGCACATGTATGTCGGACCGTCTGTCGAAGGGCAGAGCGAGCGATAGTTCAACTAGGTTTAAAAGAAACAATCAATGACACACCAAGGCTTTATACCAATCGTTTATCCGATTTGTTATTTGTATTGGCGCGTTACCTCAATCTCAGTGCTGGGGGCAAAGATGTGATGTGGAATCATCACAAATCTCCCCGAGATTAACTAACCGCGACGTTTTCTAACGCCCTCTGCCAAAATTTCAAGTGTTTTGACCGAATCATCCCAATCAATACAAGCATCAGTAATACTTTGACCGTATTGCAGTTTGCTTGGATCATCTTTACCTGGCGTGAATTTTTGAGCCCCACCATGGAAGTGACTTTCTATCATGACTCCAAAGATAGAGTTTGATTTATCCTTGAGTTGATCAGCAACATCTTGAGCAACAACTATTTGGCGCTCATGCTGTTTGCTTGAGTTGGCGTGTGAAAGATCAATCATTAATGATGGATGCAGCTTTGAAGCATTTAGACTTTCACAGGACTCAGCGACACTTTTCGCGTCATAATTAGGCGCTTTACCACCCCTTAAAATCACATGACAGTCTTTATTGCCTGCAGTTTGTACGATAGCGACTTGGCCATTTTTATGAACAGATAAGAAATGATGGCCTCTTGAAGCCGCAAGAATAGCATCGGTTGCAATTTTAATATTGCCATCAGTGCCATTTTTAAAACCAATTGGAGCAGATAATCCAGAGGCTAATTCACGATGAATTTGACTCTCAGTTGTTCTTGCGCCGATGGCTCCCCAAGAAATTAAGTCGCCAATATATTGAGGCGAAATCACATCCAAGAATTCGCTACCAGCGGGCATTCCAAGTCGATTAATTTCAATAAGTAGTTGACGAGCGATGCGCAGTCCCTCGTCAATTTTAAAACTTTCGTCTAGGTAGGGGTCATTAATTAAGCCTTTCCAGCCAACAGTGGTGCGTGGTTTTTCAAAATAAACACGCATCACAATTTCTAAGTCTTTTTTGAAGTGTTCTCTTTGTTCTAAGAGTTTTTTGGCATACGCGACGGCTGCAGAAGGATCATGAATCGAACAAGGTCCGATAATAACGAGTAAACGATCATCCTCACCATGAATAATCTCTCGAATTTTTTTACGAGATTGAGCAATCAGTTTTTCGATCGGCGTGCCTGCAATTGGGAAAAAGCGGATTAAATGCTCAGGAGGTGGGAGAACATTAATATTTTTAATCCGGGCATCATCAGTAGATGATGTTTTATCCATACTAGAGTACCAGTTTTCTTGGGTACTTAGGGCTCTATCAGTCATGTGAATCCTTCTTTATGTGTTGCACAATCAGGTGAAAAAAAACCGCCTTTGTAAGGCGGTTGTTTTAGGAAATGTTTTTAATCCATTACCTCTCGACCGCCAAGTCTGAGATTGAAAAGTAAAAGAAATAAAAAGAGTCCATGAACATGAGTATTAATTTACCACATTTTATTGAATCAACGACAATTAAATACTGCCCCCTACAACCATATTGTCAATTCTGAGTGTGGGTTGACCAACACCGACAGGTACACTTTGGCCCTCTTTGCCGCACACACCAACCCCATCATCTAACTGCAGGTCATTACCGATCATACTGACTTGTTTCAACGATTCAGGACCATTACCAATAATAGTCGCCCCTTTTACAGGATATTGAATTTTGCCATTTTCTACCCAATAGGCCTCGGTAGCTGCAAAGACAAATTTACCATTGGTAATGTCAACCTGACCACCACCAAAATTAACGGCATACAAGCCTTTTTTGATACTCGCTAAAATTTCACCAGGGTCTTTATCACCGCCCAGCATATAGGTGTTCGTCATTCTAGGTAGGGGTAGGGAGGCATAGCTTTCACGGCGACCATTGCCCGTTAATGGCATTTTCATTAAACGAGAATTCATCGCATCTTGCATGAAACCAGTTAGACGGCCATTTTCAATCAAAGTAGTACATTGTGTGGGATTACCTTCGTCGTCCACATTAAGCGACCCGCGCCGACCGGATAGGGTACCGTCATCGACAACTGTGACACCTTTGGCGGCAACTTTTTGGCCTAATTTCCCTGCAAAAGCAGAAGAACCTTTTCTGTTGAAATCACCTTCTAAGCCATGTCCGATGGCTTCATGCAAGAGAACACCAGGCCAGCCCGGACCCATGACGACAGTCATTGGTCCCGCAGGAGCTGGTTTTGACTCTAAATTAATCAAAGCAGAGTTCACAGCTTTATCGACCCAGTCATTGATGACATCATCCGTAAACATTGTGTAATTTTGACGCCCACCGCCACCAGCGCTAGAAGTTTCACGTCGACCATGTTGTTCAACAATCACGCTAATTGAGACCCGCACTAAGGGGCGAATATCAGCCACTAATTTGCCATTCCCTTTAGCCACTAACACAACATCAAATTCACCAGACAGGCTTGCCATTACTTGTACTACGCGGGGATCTTTAGCGCGTGCTTTTTTTTCAATTTTTTCAAGTAATTGAATCTTATCTTCAGTTTTTAAACTAAAGATGGGGTCTTCAGGTAGGTATAAAGATGGGCCTTTAAAGGTCGAAATCGGCTGCAAAATAATTTTCTTTTTCCCACCAAGTGGACCGATCACTCTGGTTGATTTTGCGGCTTGCATTAAGGTGTCAGCATTCACGACATCGGCATAAGCAAAGGCGGTTTTATCGCCAGAAACTGCACGGACGCCAACTCCTTGATCAATACTAAAATTCCCTGATTTAACAATCCCCTCTTCAAGACTCCAGGACTCATAACGCGTATGCTGAAAATACAAATCAGCATCATCTAAGCGATGCAGATACATTTCACCCAAAGCTTTTTCAATGATCCGTTCATCGATACCACCTGGAGCTAAAAGAAGGTTTTTTGCAGTTTGAATTGCGTGATCAGAAGTATTTTGCATATAAAGAATTATTGGATCGTGCGATGCGCGAGAGCTGGTAATTTACTACGAATATCAAGAAGATAACTTTTATCCATTTCGCTAGTGACTAGACCTTCACCTTTATCCAATTCACAGAGGATTTTCCCCCATGGATCGATAACCATTGAGTGTCCCCATGTCTGACGACCATTTTCATGAAGCCCACCTTGAGCTGAGGCGACAAGATAGGATTGATTTTCAATAGCACGAGCACGTAAAAGGATTTCCCAATGGACTTGTCCAGTGGTGTATGTAAAAGCAGCGGGCAGAATATGGCAGTCAATTTCGCCCATGGCACGATACATTTCTGGGAAACGAAGGTCATAACAGATACTGAGCCCAAAACGCCAGGCCTGTCCATCATGAGTAAGTTCAAACTGGGATAAGTTCTCTCCAGCTAAAAGGGTTTTTGACTCATCATAACTCTCTCCTCCAGAGGAAAATGAAAACAAATGAATCTTGTCATATTGACAAATAACTTGACCATCTTGATTGAAGACAAGCGTGGTATTTAAGACCCGATCGCTATTGTTGGTAGAGATGGGAATCGTCCCAGCGACAATACAAATCTTATTTTTTTGTGCAAGATTTGCAAGAAAGTCTTGAATTGGGCCTTGCCCTAGCGGCTCTTGAATCTTAAGCTTATCACTATCTTTATTACCAAAAAGACAAAAATATTCAGGCAAAACAGCAATTTGACAGTTTTGACTGGCAGCTTGAAGGATTAAATTTTGTGCCGAATCTAAATTTTTATTTAGATCACAAGTGGCAACCATTTGAAGACTAGCTATTTTAATCATGTGGATAGGTTAGCATCTTTTAAGGAGTTGTGGTGGGTACAGTCTCAAGTGTACGATTTTTTTCTTTTGGATTTTGGACAGGTTCTTTTAATAATGATTTACGACGGATATTTTGAAGTGTTTCTTGGTCAAGTGGTTGACCTGATTGGTCTAGGGGGATGACTTCAGGGTTTTTCCAGTCTCCTTGAATCAAAAGATCAGTTTGTAAGGCCTTATTAATGCCAGAACTAAATAAGTATTGCCCAATCAGGGTGGTTATACCAATAATGGGAGTCACAAAATAAAAGGCAGCGAGGGATGCTGATCCAAAATTAATGCGCGGATAGATAGTAACTCTTAAGTCTTGAGTTTCACGATTTAAATTAATCGTGCCCCTAGAAGCAATTCTGGCTAAGGTACTTTTCATTTCAAAATCACTTGTACGGATATTGCCACGACGAATATTGGCAGACATAGTGATTTCATCAAAGGAAGTACCTGATTTAACGGTTTCACCAAGGCTTCCTTGGAAATTAAGAGTAGCAAATTTGAAGAGGCTTTGTAAACTCAAAATACCTAACAACTTGGCTGCACCAGGATCCACCTGTAAGATTGAACCGTTTTTTAAATCAAGTTTTAGATCTCCATTAAGACTTAATGTGTTGAAATCAATTGGAGAGCCTTGCCAAGTAAGATTGCCTTGAATAGTGCCTTTACCACGGTCAATTACGTTATCTTTTAAACCCATTGCGCTCAATAAATCACCAGCATTATTTGTTTGAAGATCAACCTTAAGATTGGTTTTCCCAATCTGATTGCCAGACGGTAGGTCCCAGTTACCCTTAAGCGTCATAGTCCCAGATTTATTTTTAGTAGAAAGTTGAACTATTTGCCAGTCTGTTAATGAAGCAACAGCCTGGAGATTAGATTCACCGAATTGCATTGTGCCTACGTTTAAGTCCGCAATATTGATGTCCATGCTGGGCAAATTACGCAGTGAATTTTTGGACGAATTGGTCGCTGAACTTGGATTGGATGCAGATGGAATATGTAATTGATTGAAATTAGCTTTGATAGCACCAAATGGTAGGGTGGCATTTTTAGACTGCCAAAACAAATTACCAT
>Ga0114960_10001562_pt1 | contig 18184 bp, 17 predicted proteins | sample C_130625_MF_Meta_FD_92637 | JGI IMG/M metagenome (GOLD analysis project Ga0114960, IMG submission 92637) | Freshwater microbial communities from Lake Croche, Canada to study carbon cycling - C_130625_MF_MetaG | ecosystem: Environmental > Aquatic > Freshwater > Lake | place: Lake Croche, Canada... | reverse complement strand
GGAAGCTTGGCGTGCAGGCGCTGGATTTCGACTTCGAAGGGCGCGATGCCGCCAAGGCCGCTGCCCAGATGGAACGCTTCCGCGGCGAGGTTCTGGCCCGGCTCTGAGGAGAGAAAATCATGGAATTCGGACGTCTCGGGGTTTGGTGCTCGACCGATCGGCTGGACGCGGCGGGCCTGAAGGCGCTGGCACAAAGCGCTGAGAGCCTGGGCTACGGCACCCTCTGGTACCCGGAATCGCGGGGGTATGAGAGCATCGCTCTGGCCAGCTTCCTGCTGTCCAGCAGCCGGCGCCTCGTCCTCGGCAGCTCGATCGCCAATATTTATGCGCGCGATGCCTTCACCGCGCGCCGCGCGCTGGCCACGCTGAACGCGCTGCACGGCGGGCGCTTCGCACTCGGCCTCGGCGTCTCCCATGTGCCCATGGTGGAAGGGCTGCGCGGGCATCGCTACGACAAGCCGGTGCCGGCGATGCGGGCCTATCTGGAGGGCATCGCCAAGGCGGGCGATGGCAAGCCGGAAGGGCCGGTGCTGCTTGCTGCGCTTGGGCCGCTGATGCTGAAACTCGCGGCGAACGCCAGCGACGGGGCGGTGCCCTACAACGTCACGCCAGAGCACACCGCCGAAGCTGCCCTGATTCTTGGGCCAGGCAAGGTGCTCGCGGTCGAACAGAAGGTCTGCATCGAGACCGACAAGACCCGCGCCCGCGCGCTCGGCCGCAAGGAACTGGCGCGCTACATGACGCTGCCGAACTACGTGAACAACTGGAAGCGGCTGGGCTTCAGCGATGCCGAACTGGCCGATGGCGGGAATGACCGCTTCATCGACGCCATGGTGCTGAACGGCGACGCCGCCAGCGTGAAGGCCGGGCTACGCCAGCACTTCACGGCCGGCGCGACGCATGTCTGCATCCAGCCGGTGACCGAGGATGGCGACACGGCCAGCCGCGACGCCATGCTCAAGGCGCTTGCCGATACCTGATCAGGCGCCGAAGACCTCGCCCATCGCCTGCCGCCAGCGCCGCATATAGTCCAGGTGGGAGGCCTTGTCGGTCTCCCGCACGCGTTTGTGGACGGGGTTGGTGAAGGTGTTGTGCAGGCAGATCCGGGTCGCCCCCGCCGCCTGCCAGCGCCGCGCCTCCGCCTGCCAGTCCCGCTCCTCGCCCTCGGCGCAGGAGACCCAGACCTCAAGGCCAATGCGAGCCGGGTCGCGCCCGGCCTGTTCGGCGAGGCGGCGGATCGTGTCCCATTGCTCCGCCATCTCGGGCCCGGGCGGCAGCGCCAGCTGCATCCAGCCATCGCCGAGCCGGGCGATGCGCGCCAGCGTCTCCGGCACATGGCCGCCGAACCAGACCGGGATCTGCCCGCCGGGCGGGCGCGGGTTGATGCCGACATGCGGCAGCGTGTGCCACTGCCCCTTGTAGTCGATGAAGGGTTCGGCCCAGAGCTTCTGCATCACCTCCACCTGCTCGACCGAGCGGCGGCCGCGATTGCGGAAATTCTCACCAAGACCAATGAACTCAGCCTCGTTCCAGCCGACCCCGACGCCCAGCCGGAAGCGGCCCTCGCACAGCACAGCAAGGCAGGCGGCCTGCTTGGCGACCAGCGCGGTCTGCCGCTGCGGCAGGATCAGCACCTGGGTCGAGAAATGCATCCCCGGCGCGATGCCGGCGAGGAAGGCAAACAGCACGAAAGGGTCGTGATAGAGGTTGCTGGCTTTCGGCCGGCCATCGGCCGAGAGCAGCCCAGGATCCACCCCGAGGACGTGATCCGGCAGCACGATATCGGCATAGCGCAGTTCCATCGCGCGGGCTGCGAACTCGCGGACCGTCGCCGGATCGCCGCCGACATCGCCGAGCGGCAGGGAATAACCAAGATGCATCGTCGCCCCCGTTTGTACCTGAGCCTGACCAGCCTATAGACTCCCGACAGAAAGAGGGAGATGCGCCATGCTGAGGCTTGGATACAAGGCGTCCGCCGAGCAGTTTGCACCCGCGAAGTTGTTGGAATTCGGCATCCTGGCGGAACAGGCAGGGTTCGATTCCTGTTTTGTCTCAGACCATTTTCAGCCCTGGAAGCACACCGACGGGCATGCCCCCAACTCGCTCGTCTGGCTCGGCGCCCTCGGTGCCCGGACCCAGCGATTGATCCTGGGCTCCTCCGTGCTCACGCCAACATTTCGCTACCACCCCTCGATCGTTGCGCAGGCCTTCGGCACCATGGGATCGATGTTACCCGGCCGTGTCATCCTGGGGATCGGCACCGGCGAGGGGCTGAACGAGGTGCCATCGACCGGGGCGCCCTGGCCCGAGTTCAAGGAACGCTTCGCCCGCATGCGCGAGGCCGTGCAACTCATGCGGAAGCTCTGGACCGAGGAGCGCGTGACCTTCGAAGGCGAGTACTACAAGACCGAGAAGGCAACGATCTACGACCGCCCCGAGCAGCCCGTGCCGATCTATGTCGCCGCCGCCGGCGGGCTGGTTGCGAAATATGCAGGGCGCGGTGGCGACGGCTTCATTTGCACCAGCGGCAAGAAGACCGAGCTCTACACCGAGACCCTGCTGCCCAACCTTGCGGCGGGGCTGGAGGCAGCGGGCAAGCCCAAGCCAGGCTACGAGAAGATGATCGAGGTGAAGGTCAGCTTCGATACCGACAAGCGCCGCGCGCTGGAGGATACCCGGCTTTGGGCCGCGCTCGCGCTCTCCGCCGAGGAGAAGATGTCGATCGAGGACCCGGTCGAGATGGAGCGTCTGGCCGATGCCCTGCCGCTCGAGCGCGCAGCCAGCCGCTGGATCGTCTCCGACGATCCTGAGGAACAGGTGGAGCGGATCAAGTTCTACCTCGATCTCGGCTTCACTCACCTGGTCTTCCACGCGCCCGGCCAGGATCAGGCGCGCTTTCTCGCGCTCTATGGAGAGCGGGTGCTGCCCCTGCTGCGCCGCCGCTTCGGGTGAGCGCTGCCCTTTCACTGACGGCGCTGCCCGGGCTGCCGATGGTACGGCCCGGCGATGACCTCGCCGGCCTGCTCGCCGCCGGGATGGCGCGCGCCGGCCTGACGCCGCAGCCGGGCGATGTGCTGGCGATCGCCCAGAAGATCGTGAGCAAGGCGGAGGGGCGGAGCGTGGCGCTGGAGAGCGTCACCCCTTCGGCCGCGGCGCGGCGCCTCGCGGTCGAGACCGAGAAAGACCCCCGGGTGGTCGAGCTGATCCTCAGCGAAAGCCGCCGCGTCGTGCGGGCGCGGCCGAACCTGATCATTGTCGAGCACCGGCTGGGCTTCGTCATGGCCAATGCCGGGATCGACCAGTCCAATGTGGGCGAGGAAGGTCACGCGTTGCTGCTGCCCGTCGATCCCGACGCGAGCGCCGCGGCGCTGGCCGCACGGCTCGGCCTGCCGGTCGTCATCACCGACAGCTTCGGGCGGGCCTGGCGGCGCGGTACGGTAGGCGTGGCGATCGGCGTCGCTGGACTTCCGGCGCTGCTCGACCTGCGGGGCCAGCCCGATCTGTTCGGGCGCGAGCTGCGCGTCTCCATCACCGGCTTCGCCGATGAGATCGCTGCCGCCGCCGGCCTCATCATGGGCCAGGGGGCGGAGGCGCGGCCGGCGGTGCACCTGCGTGGCCTGGACTGGAGCGCCCCGCCCAACCCCGCTGCCGAGTTGCTGCGGGTGGGTGAGGAGGATCTGTTCCGGTGATCATCGCGCTGTCCGGCGGCGTCGGCGGCGCCAAGCTCGCCCTCGGCCTCGCGCAGTTGCTGCCGGCTGAGGAGCTCTGCATCGTCGCCAATACCGGCGACGACTTCGAGCATTTCGGCCTGACCGTTTGCCCGGATATCGACACGCTCACCTACACGCTCGCCGGGCTCGATAACCGCCAGCTCGGCTGGGGACGCCAGGATGAGAGCTGGGCCTTCATGGAGACCCTTGGCACCCTCGGCGGCGAGGACTGGTTCCGGCTTGGCGACCGCGATCTCGCGCTGCATGTGCTGCGCAGCCACCGGCTGCGGGCGGGGGAGAGTCTGAGCAGCATTACCGATGATATCCGGGCCCGCCTGCGGATCGGCCCACGCATCCTGCCGATGAGCGACGACCCGGTGCGCACGCGGCTGCTGACCGACGAAGGCTGGATGGATTTCCAGCCCTGGTTCGTCGGCCGCCGTGCCGCGCCGGCGGTTCGGCGCATCGATTTCACCGGCGCCGCCGCCGCCCGGCCGCAGGGCGCACTGCTCGCCGCGCTGGCCGCCCGGCCGCGCGCCGTGGTGATCTGCCCGAGCAACCCCTTCATCAGCATCGGGCCGATCCTCGCCCTGCCAGGGCTGCGCGACGCTATCCGCGCCAGCGGTGCGCCGGTGATCGCCGTCTCTCCCATCATCGCCGGGCAGGCGGTGAAAGGACCGACGGCCAAGATGTTCGCCGATGCCGGTGCCGCTCCCTCAGCCGCCGCGGTCGCCGCGCATTACGGCGACCTGCTGGACGGGCTGGTGCTGGAGGACGGTGATCCGACGCATGGTATCGCCCCGCGCTGCTTCCCGGCCCGCACGCTGATGACGACGCGGGAGGACAAGATCGCCCTTGCCAGGATCGTCCTGGCCGCGGCGGAGGCGCTCCGGTGACGATCTGGGCGGTGCTGCCGGTCAAGGAAATGGTCGGCGCGAAGGAACGCCTTTCCCCCCTGCTGTCGCCGGAGGAGCGGGTCGCACTTATGCGGGTGATGGTCGGTGAGGTGCTCGCGGCGCTGAGCGCGGCGCGCGGTCTTGCCAGAATCGCCGTGGTCACGCTCGACCCCTGGGCGACGGCGGCGGCGCAAGCGGCCGGTGCACGGGTCATCACCGCCGGCGCGCGGGAGGGCCATACCGGCAGCGTGACCACCGCCGCGCGACTGCTGGAAGCGGAGGGCGCCAGCGGCATCCTGACGATGCCCGGCGATATCCCGGCGGTCACCGCAGCCGAGGTGGAAGCGTTGCTCACTGGGCATGGCGCCGCCCCCGCCTTCAGCATCGCCCCTTCCCATGACGCGGGCGGGTCGAACGGCGTGCTACTCAGCCCGGCGGCAGCGGTGCCGCTCCGTTTCGGCGAGGACAGCTTCTTCCCGCATCTGGCGGCGGCGCGGGCCGAGGGCATAACGCCGAGAGTAGTCGAGCTGCCGGGCGCTGCGATGGATATCGACCATCCCGAGGATCTCGAACGCTTCGCGGCGCTGCCACTGGCGCAAGGCACGCGCACCCTGGGTTGGCTACGCGAGGCCGGCGTGCTCGACCGGCTGGCCGTCCGGGGGCGCCGCTAGAGCATGCTGCGTTCACATACGTTCACGCAGCCCGCTCTAGCATGTGTTGGATCGCGCGATTCAGCGCCTTCGGCGATGCCGCCTCAACGCATCGCGCTCTAGAGCATGCTGCGTTCACATACGTTCACGCAGCCCGGTCTTGCATGTTTGGGATCGCGCGATTCAGCGCCTTCGGCGATTCCGCCTCAACGCATCGCGCTCTAAACCGGCAGGATCAGGCCGGCACCCGCTTGCGCGGCGCTGTCTGCACCACGGGCGAGAGCTCGGCCGCGACAAAGCTCGCCTCGCGCTGCGCGGCCGAGGGTGCTCCATAGGCGGTGGTCCGCTGCATCGGCACGCGACCGATGCTGCGGATCAACGCCTCCATCGCAGCGGGCGGGAATTCCTGGCCATGCTGCGTGCCCGCGGCGCGGCTGATGCTTTCGTTCATCAGCGTCCCACCCAGGTCGTTCGCCCCGGCCTGCAAGGCCATCGCCGCGCCGGCCGGCCCCATCTTCACCCAGCTGGTCTGGATATTCACGATATGCGGGTGCAGCGAAAGGCGGGCGACGCTGTGCATCAGCAGCGCCTCGCGGAAGGTCGGGCCGCGCCGCGCCAAGCCCTTCAGGTACATCGGCGCTTCCATGTGCACGAAGGGCAGCGGGACGAATTCCGTGAAGCCGCCGGTCGCCGCTTGCAGGTCGCGCAGGACCAGCAAATGCCGCGCCCAGTGCACGAGCGTCTCAACATGGCCGAACATGATGGTCGAGGTGGTCCGCAGCCCCAGGCCATGCGCGGCGCGGGCCACATCCAGCCATTCGCCGGTGTTCACCTTGTCCGGGCAGATGATGGCGCGGACCTCGTCATCCAGGATCTCCGCCGCCGTGCCCGGCAACGTGCCAAGGCCGGCAGCATGCAGCCGGGCCAGGAAGGCATCCAGCGAAAGCCCGAGCGTTGCCGCGCCCTGCGTCACTTCGAGGGGTGAGAAGGCGTGGATATGCATCCCTGGCACCGCCGCCTTGATTGCCCGGCAGATGCCCTCATAGGTCGCCCCGGTATAATCGGGGTGGATGCCGCCCTGCAGGCAGACTTCGGTTGCCCCGCGCGCCCAGGCCTCCTCGGCGCGGCGGACGATCTCGGCATGGTCCAGGTCATAGGCCGGGCCGCGCAGCGCCTCATGCGTCTTGCCCTTGCTGAAGGCGCAGAAGCTGCAGCGATAGGTGCAGATATTCGTGTAGTTGATGTTGCGGTTGACGACGTAGCGAATGGTCGCCCCGGAGACGGCCTGTCGCAACGCATCGGCGGCGGCCATGACATGCGCTTGATCGGCGTCCCGGGCGGCAAAGAGGCGGCCGATTTCGGCTTCCCCAAGCCGCGCGCCACCGGCGGCGCGGTCCACCAGACGGGCCAGACCAGCTTCGGCAGCCGCCAGCCGCGGCGCGGCGGCGGCGGGCGGCGTCGTCTCGCCCGGCGACCAGTCATCGCCGCGGGCAAAGCCCTCGGCATCGCTCGCACGCCGGACAGCGGCGGCGACCGGCGCGGCGAACCAGCGATCCGGCACGCGCACATAGGCGGGATAGGCGGGCAGGCGCTGCACCAGAACCTTGCCGGCTTCAGCGGTGCGCGCCGCAAGCTCTTGCAGATGTGGCCAGGGCGCCTCTGGGTTCACATGATCCGGCGTCACCGGCGAGACGCCGCCCCAGTCATTCAACCCGGCGCCAATCAGCCGTTGATAGACGCCGGGCGAAAGGTTTGGCGGCGCCTGGAGGTTCATCTCCCCGCCGAGCACGTGGCGGGCCGCAGCGATGGTCCAGAGCAGATCGTCAAGCCCGGGCTCCGCCGCGCCGGCCAGCTTGGTGCGCGGCTTGGCGCGGAAGTTCTGGATGATGACTTCCTGGATATGGCCGTATTCGGCGTGAATCGCGGCGATCTCACGCAGCGCCTCCAGCCGCTCGGCCCGCGTCTCGCCGATGCCGATCAGGATGCCGGTGGTGAAGGGCACGCGCTGGCGTCCGGCTTCCCGCAGGACGGCGAGGCGGATCGCGGGGTCCTTGTCGGGGCTGCCATGATGCACCCCGCCTGGTTCGCAAAGCCGTGCGCTCGCGCTCTCCAGCATGATGCCCTGGCTGGCATTGACGGCGCGCAGTGCGGCAATTTCGGCCGCGCTCATCACGCCGGGATTGGCATGCGGCAGCAGACCGGTCTCGCGCAGCACCCGCTCGCTCATCGCCACCAGATAGTCGATGGTGCTGCCATAGCCCATGGCGTCCAGCGCTTCCCGCGCCTGGTCCCAGCGCAGCTCGGGCTTGTCGCCCAGGGTGAACAGCGCCTCCGTGCAGCCAGCCGCCGCCCCGGCCCGGGCGATGGACAGCACTTCCTCGGGCGACAGAAAGGCGGCTTGGCCGGGACGCGGCGGCGTGGCGAAGGTGCAATAGTGGCAGACATCGCGGCAGAGCCGGGTCAGCGGGATAAAGACCTTGCGGGAATAGGACACGACGCGGCCATGCGCCGCATCGCGCAGCGCCGCCGCTTCGGCCATCAGTTCCTCAAGCGGCGCAATCTCCAGCCGGTCCTGCACCCTTGCGCTCCCCCACTCCCCACCGGCATCGTGGGCGAGCCGCGTGCCGGATGCAATGCGGGGGGAGGATAAGGCAGTCATGCAGATCGGCTTCAACCTGCCGAGCGGTGGCCCATTGGCCAGCGCCGAGAACCTGACCCTGCTGGCCCAGGGCGGCGAGGCGCTGGGCTTCGGCTATGCGACCATCAGCGACCATGTGGTGATCCCGAGCAATATCCACGCGAAATATCCCTATACCGACAGTGGCGAGTTCCCGAGCACCGCCCGGGGCGAACGGCATGAGCAGCTGACCGAGGTGATGTTCGTAGCCGCGCGCACGAGCAAGCTCCGCCTCGTCACCTCGGTGATGGTGGTGCCGCACCGCCCTGCCCTGCTGACCGCGAAAATCCTCTCGACCATCGATGTGCTCTCGGGCGGACGTCTGACGCTGGGCATCGGGGCTGGTTGGCTGGAGGAGGAGTTCGTCGCGCTGCAAACCCCGCCCTTCGCCGCCCGCGGCAAGGTGACGGACGAATATCTGCTGGCGGCGAAGGAGCTCTGGACCGCCAAGGCGCCGCGCTTCGAAGGTGAGCATGTGCGCTTCGCCGATCTCAGCTTCGAGCCCAAGCCCGTGCAGCCAGGCGGTCCGCCCATTTGGGTTGGCGGCGAGAGCGGGCCGGCCATACGCCGTACCGCCCGGCTCGGTGATGCCTGGTACCCGATCGGCACCAATCCTTCCTTCCCGCTCGACAGCCTGGCGCGGTATCAGGCGGCCGTGGCGCGGCTGCGCAAGCTGGTGGCGGAGGCCGGCCGCCCGGCCGATGCGGTGACGCTGACCTATCGGGTGCAGAAATACGGGCCGGAGGTGCCACCTCTAGCGGGCGATGGCGAGCGGCGGCTGTTCAGCGGCAATGGCGCGGCGATTGCCGCCGACCTGAAGGCCATGCGCGCCCTTGGCGTGACCGCGGTGGACCTGACCTTTCCCGGCGCGACGGTTGAGGAAATCCTCGGCAGCATGCGCGCCTTCCGCGACGACGTGATGGCCCGCCTCTGATGCGGCTCGGCCTGACGCTCGGCCTCGGCGAAGGGGTCAACCTGCCGCTGGTGATGGAAGCCGAACGGCTTGGCTACAGCAGCGTCTGGTGCGGCGAGAGCTATGGCAGCGATGCCGTCTCGCCGATCGCCTGGGTGCTGGCGCATACCAGCGTCATCAAGGCGGGTACCGGCATCATGCAGATGCCCGCCCGCACCCCGGCCTGCGCGGCAACCACGGCGATGACGCTGCAACAGTTGTCCGGTGATCGCTTCCTCTGCGGCGTCGGCCCTTCCGGCCCGCAAGTGGTCGAAGGCTGGCATGGCGTTGCCTACGGCAAGCCGCTGGAGCGCACGCGCGAATACATCGCCATCATTCGCGCCATCGTCGCCCGCGAACAGCCGCTGATCTTCAAGGGGGAGCATTACAGCATCCCCTATGACGGGCCGGATGCCAGCGGCCTTGGCAAGCCGCTGAAAAGCATCCAGCACGGCAAGCCCTTGCGCTACTACTGCGCCTCCATCACCCCGGGGGGGATGCGCCTGTCGGGTGAGCTTGCCGACGGCAACCTGCCGATCTTCATGTCGCCGGAAGGCGCCGACCTCGTCGCCAAGCCGACCCTGGAAGGCATGCTGAAAGCGGGCAAGCCCGCCGATCTCGCCGCCTTCGACATCGCGCCCTATACAAAGATCCGCGCTGGCGCCGACCTGCAGGACTGCCGGGATGCGGTGAAGCCCGAACTCGCGCTCTATATCGGCGGCATGGGCGCGAAGGGGCGGAATTTCTACAACGACTACTGCAAGCGCCTAGGCTACCCGGATGCCGCGGTCGCCATCCAGGACGCCTTCCTGGCGGGACGCCGCAAGGATGCGGCCGCCGCCGTGCCGGACAAGCTGGTCGATGAGATTGCCCTGGTCGGCCCGCCCGACCGCATTCGTGGCCGACTGCGCGATTGGCAGGCGGTCGCCAAGGACGGCCGAGTAGGCACCCTGGTGCTGACCGGTGCCACGCAGGACGCGCTGCGCCTGGTGGCCGAGGCGGTGCTGTAGAGCGGGATGCGTTGAGGCGGAATCGCCGAAGGCGCTGAATCGCGCGATCCAACACATGCTAGAGCGGGCTGCGTGAACGCATGTGAACGCAGCGTGCTCTAGGGGTCGCCTGCCTCAGGCGACCGCTTGGATCAGCGCCGCCCAGCGGTCCAGCTGGGGCAGGATCACATCTCCCCGCGCGCTCTCCAGGCTTAGGATCACCCGCTCCACACCGAGGTCGCGGTCGCCGAGCAGCGCGTCGCGATCTTCCTTCACGCCCCAGATGGTGATTGGCAGATCCTCCACGCGCCGCCCGCTCTCAGTGACGAGCTTGTGGAATTCGGGCACCAGCGGCCCGACATCGGCGTAGTGCTTACGCACCCGATGCGGCATCCAGCCATTGCCGTAGCGGATCGCCCGCTTGGCGCCCCAGGGATAGGCGCCGCCGACGATGACCGGCGGATGCGGGACCTGGACGGGTTTGGGCCAGCTCCTCATCGGGCCGAAATCCACGAATTCCCCGTGGTATTCGGGCTCGGTCCGCGTCCAGATTGCCTGCATCGCCTCGATCCGCTCGCGCGCCAGCTTGTGCCGCGTGGCGAAGGCCGTTCCGTGATTGGCGATCTCATCCTCGTTCCAGCCATTGCCGACGCCAAACAGGAAGCGGCCGCCGGAAATCTGATCGATCGAGGCCACCAGTTTCGCCGTCTGGATCGGATCGCGCTGGACCACGAGGCAAATCCCCGTCCCGAGCTTCAATCGCCGCGTCGCGCAGGCTGCGGCGGTGAGCGTGACGAAGGGATCCATCACATCGTAGTACTGCTTCGGCAGATCGCCGCCGCCGGGATAGGACGCCGTGCGGACCAGCGGAATATGCGAATGCTCCGGCGCCCAGAGGCTATCGAAGCCGCGTTCCTCCAGCGCCACGGCGAGTTCCGCCGGCGTCATGGAATAATCGGTGAAGAACATGGCGGCGCCGATATGCATGCTTGCCTCCCCTCGCTTTGCCAGAGAGGCTGGCCTGCCGGGGCAGCCGCGGCAAGACCGCTCAGCCGGGCGGCACGTCCCGGTCGCCCGGACCGATCGGGCGCTGCATGAAGACCACATCGAGCCAGCGGCCAAATTTCACGCCGGCCGATTTCATCACGCCGGCGCGCTGGAAACCAAGCGAGAGGTGCAGTCCGATCGAGCCGACATTCTCGGAATCGCCGATCACCGCGAGCATCTGCCGGAAGCCCGCCGCATCGGCCCGGGTGAGCAGCGCTTCGACCAATTGCTTGCCCACGCCCATGCCGCGCACGTCGTCGCGGACATAGACGCTGTTCTCGGCGGTAAACCGATAGGCGGAGCGGTCACGGAACTGGGCGAAATAGGCGTAGCCGATCAGTCCTGGCGCCTCGCCTGGCAGCCCCTCCCCTTCGGCCACCAGCCAGGCCCAGCCGCGGTCCTGCACCCTGGCCAGGCGGGCGGCCATCTCCGCCGTATCGGGCGCGACCTCCTCAAAGGTCCCGGTGCCGTGCAGCACATGATGGAGGTAGATGGCGGTGATCGCCGGGATGTCGCCGGCCACGGCGTCGCGAATCAGCATCCCTTCGATCTACCGATCAGCGGCCCGCCAGACAAGCGTCAGACCGGCAGGTCAAGCACCGAGGCGGCCTCGGCCGCCAGGGCCAGCAGGGCCCGGTCACGCCCGGCGGCCGCGACCAAGGAGAGGCCGACCGGCGCGCCATCCACCTTGGCCGCGGGCAGAGAGACCTCGCACAGCCCGGCGAGCCCGGCGATCGCGGTCACGCCCATGGTCCGCTCCCGCACCGCGTTCTGTTCGGCCTGTGGCGCGGTCAGCCGCGGCGCTGGCGCCGGGCTGGTCGGGTAGACCAGCACCGCCCCACCGGCCAACAGCGCTGCAAGGCGGGCCTGGAAGCCGCGCCGGAAAGCCCTGCCGGCTGCCGCCTTTTCGGGCGGCATGTTGCGCGCCGCGGCGAATCGCTCAGCAACGCCCGGGCCGAATTTCGGCTGCGCCGAGACCACCCAGGCGCCCAGCGCGGCCCAGGCCTCCTCCGCCTGCGCGCAGCGGAAATGTTCGTACAGCGCATCCAGCCCCTCAGGCGCGAGGCCGAGGCGGAGCGCCGCGCCGAAGCGGGCGTCCAGCCGTGCCAGCGCCGGGGCCAGGGCGGCGGCCGTCAGCGGATCGGCATTCGCCCAGGCCTCCTCAACCCGGAGCAGCGGGCCGAGCGGGCCGGCCGGGCTGTCTTGTGGCAACAGCACTTCTCCCACCGCCTGCAGCACGCCGGCGCGCCCGGCGAACCAACCCGGCGTATCGAACGAAGGGCCGAGCGGGCAGGCCCCGGCGAGCGAGATGGCCCCCCAGGTGGGGCGGATGCCGAAGACGCCGCAATAGCTCGCGGGGATGCGGACCGATCCGCCGGTATCGGAGCCCATGGCGAAGTCGACCAACCCGGCCGCGGTCGCCGCTGCCGAGCCACAGGAGGAGCCGCCGGGGAAGCGGTCCGGCGCAGTGGGGTTGGTCGGCGTACCGTGCCAGATATTCTCCCCGGTCAGGCCATAGGCCAGCTCGACCGTCTTGGTCTTGCCGCGGAGGGCGGCGCCGGCTTGCAGCAGGGCCTGGACAGCTGGCGCCGTGGCCACCGCAGGCGGATGCGTCGCGGCCCAATCCGGGTTGCCGTAGGTCGTCGGTTGCCCGGCAACGTCATAAAGATCCTTCACCGCGAAGCTCAGGCCAACGAGCGGGCCGGAGGCGGCCCCCGGCAATTCGACGCGCGGGCCGGGGATGAAGGCGCCGACGGTGTCCTGAAGCGGCTTGGGCATGGGGCTCTCCTGCGATGGCTGCTTTAGCCATGATGGTTTCTAGAACGAGAAATCCGTTCGGGAAATTCCACCTGAACGGGCATTGCTGTTTGCGGCGCGAGCAAGCCCTCAGCCGAAAGCGAACTCGTCGTAGCCGCCGGCAGCAATCGCCGCGCCCTTGCGGCGATAGCGCACGGCGCCGCCGTAATAGCCGAGGGTGCGACGCACATCGCGCCCCTCGACATTGCGGTTGACCCCGGTCTGCCAGGAATTCACCTGGGTGAAGAGCAGTCCGGCGGCGGAATCTTCGACATGGCGGGTCCATTCATCGACCGCACCGGCCCGCGGCTCGACCCGGCCAAGGCGATGCGTCTGCATATGGCCGATCAGGCCGGTCACCCAATCGACGATCTCCTCGATATTGCGGGGAATATTGCCGCGCGCCGTATGCGGGCCGAGGATCATCAGCATGTTCGGGAACCCTTCGGCCATGACGCCGAGCAGGGTCCGCGGCGTCTCCTGCCAATCATCGCGCAGCCGGCGCCCGCCGGGGCCGCGAATATCCATGCGGTCATACGGCCCGGTGACCCCATCGAAGCCGGAGGCGTAGATCAGCACATCGCAGGGATAGTCCCCGGCGCTGGTGCGCACGCCGCTGGCGGTGATGCGCTCGATCGGCTCCTCGTTGACATCGACGAGGCGGACATTGGCCTGGTTGTAGACCTCGAAATACCCGCTCTCGAGCGGCAGCCGGCGGGTGCCGAAGCCGTGGTTCTTCGGGATCAGCTTCTCGGCGGTCACCGGGTCCCGCACGCGCTCGAAGACCTTCTTGCGGGCCCATTCGGTCATCAGCGCATTGGCCTTGGGGTTGGTCAGCACGTCACGGAAATTACCGACCCAGATCCCGAACCCCGGCTCGCGGTAGAGTTTCTCCCAGAAGGCCTCCCGCTCGGCCGGGGAGACGTCGAAGACGCTGCGCGGGTCGGCCTGATGGATGAAGCAGGTGTCGGTTTCCCGGCAGCGGGCGAAGATCTCGTCGTAGCTACCCTTGATGCGCGCCTGCTCCTCCGGCGTGATCCGCCGGTTGTGCAGCGGCGCCGCCCAATTCGCCGTGCGCTGGAAGACGGTCAGTTGCCCGACCTCGGGGGCGATGGACTGGATGATCTGGATCGCCGTCGCCCCGGTGCCGATGATGCCGACGCGCTTGCCCGCCATGGCAATGCCCTCGCGCGGCCAGCGCGCGGTGTGGCAGGCGGTGCCGGCGAACGCCTCCCGGCCCGGGATATTCGGCAGGGTGAAGGCGGAAAGCGGGCCGAGGGCGGTGATCAGCAAGGGCGCGCTCGCCGTCTCGCCGTTCTCGAGCGTGACGGTCCAGCGGGCCGGCGCCTCATCGAACTGGGCGGCGACCACGCGGCTGTTGCAGCGGATATCGCGGCGCAGATCGAAGCGGTCGGCTACATGGTTCAGATAGCGCAGCGTATCCGGCTGGGCGGCGAAATGCTCCGGCCAGTCCCAATCGGCGAGCAACTCCTTCGAGAAGGAATAGCCATAGGACCAGCTTTCGGAATCGAACCGCGCACCGGGATAGCGGTTCCAGTACCAGGTACCGCCGACATCGGAGCCCGCCTCAAAGACCTGCGCCTTCAGGCCAAGCTCGCGCAGCCGGTAAAGCTGGTACATCCCGGCGATGCCGGCGCCGATGATGATTGCGTCCATGGCCGACCCCCCGGCTGTTTCCCCTGCGGGGATTTCAGCCGGGGCGGGCCGCGCCGTCTACCGGGCCTGAAGCAATTCCGGCACGCGCAGCAGAATAAACTCGTTATCGTCGGCGCGGATCAAATGGCGGCCGGCGCTGAAGGGGAGATTATTGTCGTTGGCGACAATGATGTGCTCACCGTCCACCATTGCCACATTCTCGATGGTGAAGAAGGGGAAGCCGAAGCGTTCCGCCGATGCGCCAGCGCCAAGATCGCCGCGCTGCCGTGCCCGGCGATCCGGATCAAGGATCGCCATAAGATCGACATAGCCAAGCTTCTTGACGAAGCCATCAGCATCGGCGGCGCCGAGATCGACGACGTAGATCCGTTTGAACTTCGCCGGGGTGGGAAAACAGGCCGGCGGCTGCTGGCCGGCGGCGCAGGCCAAGGAAGGGTCGCCCTCGCCATCGTCGCGCTCGATCACCAGGGCGCGGCGATCGTCGATCATGTTGAAATCGCCAATCGACACGCCGCCGGGCGCAAAGCGGTATTTCAGGCTGCGGCCAGTCCATTCGCCCTTGGCGGTGTCGAGTTCGAGGATACGGAGGTAATCGCCCTCCGCCTTGCCATCGGCGCCGAGCAACGGCTTCTCCAGCAGGGCAAACGCGCGGTTGCCATCGGGGGAGAGCGCCATGCCTTCGTAGCCGCCGCTGCGCTGGGCGCGGAATGGGACCGCCTGGGTCGGGTTCGCCGGGATCTGCAGCGCGGGGTTGTCCGGGCTCCGGATGTCCTCGTTGCCGAGTTTCGTCGCGAGCACCTTCTGCACCCGCCCCTCGCGGTCGACCTTGAGGAGGAAGGGGCCGAACTCGTCGCCGAGCCAGAAGCCATCGGCCACCGGCTGGAGGCTTTCAATGTCGAAATCGGCGCCAGTGAGATACCGGCTGGCGGTCGCCTCGTTCGCAATCGGGAAGGGCACCACGCGGTTCGGGTCGGAGAGGAAAATGGTGGCCTCTCGCGTGGCCATCGCGGCGCGGAAATCCAGATCCAACCGATGGATCATCAGCATTGCATCGGCGCTGTTGCGTTTGTTGCCGAAGCCGTTGTCCGACAGCACCCAGTAGAGTCCCGGCTCACCGGCAACCGGCTTGATGCCGGAAAAACCCTGGACCGGCTGGCCATTGAAGGGCAGCGCGAGGCCGGTAGGGCGGCGGCCATGCAACGCACCGGTATCGCCGGCGATGCTGCCATATTCCTCGACCCTCACATTGCCCGGGCCGGTGAAGCGCCCGGACTGCTGCAATCCCGGAGGTGCGTCGCCTGGCGGAGAAATCAAGGTGGCGGCCGGCAGGATAACCTGGCCGACGAGCGTTGCCTCAAAGGCCTGCTCGGCACGGGCGCTCGCAAGGAGGACGAAGAGACAGGTTGTGAAGCAGAGGACGCGCATCTTCATCCACCTAAATGCTAGGTGAAGCATAGCGCAGTTACATGAACGGCCGAGGACGCAGCGATGACAAAGCGATGTCAGCGACCCCGGCCCCAGCGGTCAGACGCTATCGAGGAGCACTGCCTTCACGGCGAAGGCGGCGAGAGCGGCGCCAACGGCGGCGGTCGCGCGCCCGTACCGGGCGGCCAGACCGTAGACGATTCCGCCGGCGATCAACGCCCAGGCGGCGGCTTCGGTCAGATCAACTTCGGTCATGACATCCTCCTTATGTCCTAAATGTAATCTAACAGATATCTCCGAGCAAGGAAACGAATTTCTTCGCTAAGCCAGCGCGACCCTGCCATGCGGGCCGGCCGGTTGCGCTTTGGCCGCTCACCGCCCATTGGTTGGCGATGATCGAGAAAGCTGCAGCGCCGCCGCCGGCGATCCCCGCCGCCTTTTTTGGCGAACGGGTCACCTGGGTTCATCATTGGACGGATCGGTTGTTTTCCTTCCGCTGCACCCGCGACCCGACCCTGCGCTTCGTCGCTGGGCAGTTCGCCATGATCGGCCTGCTGGTCGACGGCAAGCCCTTGGTGCGCGCCTATTCCATGGTCAGCCCGCCTTGGGACGAGGAGTTGGAGTTTCTCTCGATCAAGGTGCCGCACGGCCCGCTGACGTCGCGACTCCAACACCTCCGGGCCGGCGATACCGTCCTTATCGGTAAGAAACCGACGGGTACGTTATTGGTCGACAATCTATTACCGGGCGAAACCCTTTGGCTTCTGTCTACCGGAACCGGCTTGGCGCCCTTCATGTCTTTGATACGCGAGCCGGACGTCTACGAAAAATATCAACGCATCGTGGTGTGCCATACCGTGCGTGAGGTCAAGGAACTCGCTTACCGGGATTATATTTCCAACCAGCTTCCAGGACATGAATTCCTTGGGGATATGCTGGCCGGAAAACTCGTCTACTATCCTTCAGTGACGCGGGAGCCCTTTCCGAATCAAGGACGGATTACGACCTTGATCGAAACCGGAAAACTGTTCGCGGATCTCAGCCTGCCTGCCCTTTCCATTGAGCGCGACCGGGTGATGCTCTGTGGATCAGAAGACATGAATGCAGATGTCCGTGGCCTTCTGGAGGCCCGCGGCTTCGTGGAAGGTTCAAACGCCGAACCCGGCAGTTTTGTTGTGGAAAAAGCATTCGTTACGAAATAAATATGATGTAGCACGACTTCGTTACATTTCGCTTTCGTGCAATGCATCATAATATTACCGTGCTTAATGCTTGCGGCGACTATCGGTTCATATAATAGCCGTACACCACCCCTACAACTTGAAGTCCGGTCTCGGTCATCGTCCGGAAGGAAGGAGACGCGGCATGGAAGCATCGCAACGCGATCGCGCAGCCGAAATATTCGCCCACGCGTGGCGCACTGGCAGCCAGGTCAGCACCCTCCCCTTCGAGGCGCAGCCGCGCAGCCAGCTTGACGGTCACCGGATCTCCGCGCGGACCCTCGATATGCTGGGGCTGGAATCCTGCGGACTGCGCCTGACCTCGACCAACCATAAGGACATCCCGAGCCCCTTGTTGCAGGACAGCCTGGTCGAGGATGAAGCCAGCATCGCCGTGGCTGCCCTGCACGGCGCGCGAATCTTTCCCGCCATCGCCGGCACATTGGCTGAAGACCTGCCACGCCGGGGCGATGCCTTGCCGATTTTCGCGACTCTGCATCCAGTGCTCGATATTACCTGCTGGCGCTTCGCTGAAGTGCCCACCACCTCGGCGCTAGCAGCCGCCGATCTCGGCGGTCTGGGACGCGTCGTCATCGGCAAAGGCAAACGGTTGGAGGCCATGCGCCTGCGTGTCTCGGTCGCCGCGGAGGGCAGTTGGAAGCGCGGCATCGAAATCGATTTCGAGCCCGCCTTCATCGCCGCAGGACTGGCGGCCCGGCGCGCCGGCGGGCTTGAGCGCGGCTCGATCCTCGTTGTGCAACTCAGCCCAGGGCTGCCCCTCGTGCCTGGCACCACCATGGTCGGCTCATTCGGGCGCCTCGGTCGGGTCAGCGCGCACCTCATCTGACCGGCAATGCCGCAGACTCGGTTGGGCGCCCCGATACATTCCTTATTTTCATAAAAATTTTATTATTGTGATTATCGGTCATAATCTGTCCGCGACGGACGCCGCCCGATGTGGTTAATATAAACCGAGGCCGGGCAGGGGCCAGTTTGCGGCGCCTGCCGGTGACGCTTTAGCTGTGCCCGACCAGGCACGAACGCACAACAAGGACGGGGCTATGGCGAGCCAAACGGCGCTTCCGCGCAGCGATAACGAAGTTCGGCCCATGACGCCGGAGGAGCGGAAGGTCATCGTCGCCTC
>Ga0114960_10001560_pt1 | contig 18196 bp, 18 predicted proteins | sample C_130625_MF_Meta_FD_92637 | JGI IMG/M metagenome (GOLD analysis project Ga0114960, IMG submission 92637) | Freshwater microbial communities from Lake Croche, Canada to study carbon cycling - C_130625_MF_MetaG | ecosystem: Environmental > Aquatic > Freshwater > Lake | place: Lake Croche, Canada... | reverse complement strand
TCTCTGATCCCGAGCGTTAACAACTCTTAGATATTCTCCTTACCGAACGTGAAGGTTCACAGCTTAAAATTATTACTACGGTCGCAGATCACGCATCTGAATTAGCAGTAAATCGCGCTAAAGATTATGAAGCAATGGGCGTGGATTACATCAACATCTTGCCACCTACTTTTTTCTCACCAACGGCTGCGCAAATTGATTTTCATCTTGAATCCATTTTAAAAGCCGTGAAAATCCCTGTTGTAATTCAGCATCTACCGCAAGCAGGTGGGATGGCTGATGTTTCTGGTTTAGTCAATCTTGCAAATAGATATCAGAATTTGCAGATAATTAAATGTGAAGCCAATCCTCCGACAGAATCAATTAAGACAGTCACCGCTTTAACAAATGGTCGCGTGAGAACGCTTATTGGATGGGGTGGAATATTCTGGAAGGAAGGTGTCGCTGCAGGAACCGATGGACTACAGCCAGGATGCAGCCTGACTGACCTATATCTATGGGCTGAACGCGCCCTACTTGCAGGCGATCAAGATGAATTTGAATCTAGGTTGAATCGTTTTATTCCTCACGTTGCACGGTGGATTTCAAATCTAGATTTACTGATTGCTGCCGAGAAAGACGTTTTATTCAAGCGCGGAATTATTGAGACTAATTACTGTCGAAATCCAACTGTATCTGTTGATGCGCAGACATCAGCTGAAATTGAAGAGATGCTCGCTCTCGTTGAAGAGGTGCAGGCAAATGTCTGATCTCTATACCCTGGGCGAGATGATGGGACTTTTTTTGGCAACCGATACAGATGATGTCGCAACAGCTAAAAAATTCGAGTTATTTGTCGCAGGTGCAGAAGCAAATGTTGCTGTTGCAGTCACACGCCTTGGATTAACTGCTTCTTTGGTAGCGCGATTGGGAACTGATCGTCTGGGTGAAAATATTCTCGCGGGCTTAAAGGATGAAGGCATAAGAGTAGATGGCATCAAGAGAGTCGATTCTTATACTCCAGCACTTGTTCGCAATCGTGGGCAAGAGAACCCCATCGATGTGACCTATCTTCGCAAATCTTCTGCTGGCTCGACAATTTCAGTTGAAGATATCGACGACAAAGCAATTGCTGCTTCTCGCTGGGTACATGTAACTGGAATTTCTGTTGCGATCTCTGAAAGTGCAGCAGGGGCAGTTGCTAAAGCGATGGAGCTGGCGCGAAAGAACAATATTCCAATCAGCTTCGATATTAACCTGCGTCGCAAACTCTGGAGCGAAGCTGAGGCATCAAAAGCATTGCGCTCATTGATACGTGATGTTGAATTGCTAGTGGGCGGGGTAGATGAGTACGCAGTTATATGGGGAAGCAGCGACCCAGAAGAAAATCTCCGCTTTGCAAGTGCTGCAGGTGTACGAACTGCGATTATGACTGCCGGCGATCAAATGATGCGCGTATTACATGATGGCGAAAGATTCGATGTTATGCCAGATATTGTTCCTACTGTTGATCCAGTTGGTTCCGGTGATGCTTTTGTAGGTGGCACAATCGCTGGAATATTAGGTGGGCTTTCATTACGCGATGCGATTACGCAAGGAAGTAAATGTGGGGCGCTAGTTGCATCTCAGCTAGGGGATTGGACTGGACTTCCACATGGCACATCGGGTGTCATGGCTACGAGCTTGGAGAAAATTTCGTGAACGCACTGGATGAAATTGAGAAGAGTTCGATTGTTGCAATCATTCGCACAAAGACTTCTGCCGAAGGCAGAAGCGCTGCATCAGCGCTTCATAGCGCTGGTATTACATTATTCGAATTCACGACTACTACCCCAGATGTATTTGATTTAATTGAGGAATACTCTGCAATCAAGGGCATCACAGTAGGAGTCGGAACGGCCATGAGCCCTGCACATGTCATTAGTGCAAAGAAGGCAGGAGCCACATTTGTTCTCTCACCTCACACCGATGCTGCTGTAATTAAGAAGACTCTTGATCTCAACCTTCTCTCGATTCCCGGTGTTGCAACTCCGACGGATGTTGCGCGAGCTCTACAAGCGGGGGCAGAAACTCTCAAACTCTTTCCCGCATCGCACTTCGGACCGGCTTATCTCAAAGCGATACGCGATCCATTCCCGCAGGCACGTTGGGTTGCCACAGGTGGCGTAAGTGTTGAAAATATTAAAGATTGGTTTGCAGCAGGTGTATTAGGTTTCGGAGTCGGGGGACCTTTACTAGGTGGCGGAATTTCAGAGATTCCATCTCGTGTTGCGGCTTTTGTCACCGAAATCCAGAGAGTGAAATCAGGTAAATAATGAAGATAACTAAAATCACAACGACAGTTGTCAATGCAAAGATGCGCAACTGGGTTGTCGTGCGCGTGTACACAGATGTCGCTGGACTCATTGGTATCGGCGAAGCAACTGTCGAATTTCAGGCACGTGCGGTAGTCGGCGCCGTCGAAGATTTAGCACCATTACTTTTCGGTCGCGATCCTCGCGAAATTGAACGAAACTGGCAGATTCTCTTCCGTCACCCATTCTTTAAAGGTGGCGTAGTAACGATGTCTGCAATCAGTGGAATAGATCAGGCACTTTGGGATATCTCTGCAAAAGATCTCAACGTTCCTCTATGGCGCATGCTGGGTGGTTTAGCTCGCGATCGAGTCCGCATGTATGACCATCTTGGTGGCGGAAATTCGGATGCTGTCTATAACTCCGACACTGTTAACTCATTTGAAGAGAAGATGAAGCTCAGCATTAAAGATGGTTTTACCGCAGTAAAGATTCTTGCCGTTCCACAATCAGCGCCACTTGGTGATGCAGCAAGACTTCGTCATGCAGGTGAATTGATGGCAACGGCAAGGAAAGCTGCAGGACCTGATGTAGATATCATGATTGATTTTCATGGTCGTACAACTGCGGCAATGGCTATTCAATATGCAGAAGTATTGGCTCCATATAACCCACTATTTCTTGAAGAGATTGTGCAGCCTGATCAAAATGAGGCTCTCAAGCGCGCTCGGGCAAAGATTAAAGTTCCACTTGCTGCTGGTGAGCGACTCTTACACCGCACAGAATTTCTTCCGCTGTTGGAAGATGGGCTTATTGATGTGGCTCAACCAGATGTATGCCATGCAGGTGGCGTTACTGAATTACGAAAGATTTCGGCTCTCTGCGATACATATGGCGTCACAATGGCGCCACATAATCCACTTGGGCCGATTGCAACTATGGTCAACGTCCATCTTGGATTAACAACTCCAAACTTCTTGATTCAAGAAGTCATGCGTTCGGATGTATCTTGGCGATCAGAGGTCTTCTCTGGCGTTCCAGATATTAAAGATGGACATATTTATCCACCAACAGCACCAGGTATAGGTGTTGAGATGGATGAGAAGGAAGCAGCAAAACACCCATTTGTATCGGGCAATCCCGTGCAATGGTTCCACAACGACGGCTCAGTAGCAGATTGGTAAAGAATATGAAACTACAAAATGAACATGTATTTGTTACAGGTGGCGCAGCAGGCATTGGCGCAGCGATAGTTTTAGATGCCGTGCAACAAGGAGCTCGCGTATCGTTCTGCGACATCGTTGTTCCAGCGGGTGAGGCCTATGCAGCAGAATTAACAGCTCAAGGCTTTAAGGTGATGTTCCATCAGGCAGATGTAGGAAAATTTGATTCGCTCAAGGTTGCTCACGATGCAATTACCAAAGAATTCGGTCCCATTACATGTTTAGTTAATAATGCGGGCGTTAATTCAAATGTCGATGCAGTTGAGATGACTGACGAACAATGGAATAAGTTCTTCGATGTAGACCTAAAAAGCGTTTGGCACACTGCAAAGCTCGTGCTGCCTTCAATGCGAGCAGCAAAGAAGGGTGCAATTGTTAATATTGCATCTATCCATGCACGCATGACATACCCACAGTATTTTCCGTATGCAGCTGCAAAGTCAGGCGTTATTGGCTTAACTCGAAACTTGGCACTTGATGAAGGTATTCATCAGATCCGCACTAATGCGGTCTCACCGGGATACACACTCACACCATTGCTCGAATCATGGTTTGAGATGCTTCCTGAAAAGAAGGCTGAATCAATGGCGGTGCAACCGATGGCTCGCATGGCACAGACATCAGAGATTGCAAAGGTTGTTACCTTCCTACTTTCCGATGATGCTTCATTTGTGAATGGGGCAGATTGGATCGTCGATGGCGGCCTCAGCTGCCGTTTTGCGTAATCAGAGGTAAAACCCCAGTTCAGCGAGGTAATCCCCATGTAGATGGCGACGAATTTTCGTTGACATTGAATTCTTCATAAGAAAGTATCTATCCATGAATTCAGCTAAAGGTGCTCTAGAAAATCTTCGCGTTATCGATGCCACACAAATGTTGGCAGGACCTATTGCAGGAACTCGACTCGGTGATCTTGGCGCCGATGTTATAAAAGTTGAACCACCAGTAAATGGTGAATTCAATAGAACGCGCGGATTCGAAGATCGACAGAGCAATGGTGAAATGACCACATTTCTTGCTGTCAATCGCAATAAACGATCACTCTCCATTGATCTTAAAAGTCAGGAAGGCAAAGAAGTACTTTATGAGCTCGTGAAAAAGTCAGATGTTTTCTTGCAGAACTTTAGACATGGAACAGCCGATCGCCTAGGAATTGGATATGCAGATCTGAAGAAGATAAATCCAAGAATTGTTTACTGCTCCATTTCAGGATACGGATCTTTTGGTCCTTATCGCGATCGCCCAGGACAAGATCTCATTGTTCAGGGATATAGCGGTTCTATGTTTAGCGTCGGTGCAATTGGTGATGATCCAACTCCGAGCGCTCTATGGGGTGCCGATGTTATGACTGGATACCAAGCAGTTATTGGAATCCTTGCAGCAATCGAATCAAGGCATCAATCTGGGGCCGGTCAACATGTTGAAATCGATATGTTATCTGTCGTCATGGATTGCCAGTTGCAAGAGATTGTGACCTTCCTTAATACCGGGCGTATGCCAACGCGCATGGAAGAGCGAAGTGCTCACGCATCAATTCCAGCACCGTATGGTGTCTATAAGACTAAGGATGCCTGGCTTACATTAGCTATGGTGCCTCTGCCAATTCTTGGAGAAGTTCTCGATAATGATTTCTTACGAACTTTAGAACATTACAACGATGGTCATAAACATCGCGATGAGATCTACAAATTGATCCGCAATAGTTTCCAAGATAAGACAACTGCCGAATGGATTGAAATCTGTGATCGCGTTGGTGCTTGGTGTGGACCTGTCTATGACTACGAATCGCTCGTAAAAGATCCGCATATCGTTGAAACGCAATACATCTGGGAACAACCACAGTTCCGCGGAGGAAGTGCAAAGACTGTTCGTCCTCCGGTACGTCTCTCTGAAACCCCACCAACGATTCGTCGTGGAGCACCTGCCCTAGGTGAACATACAAAGGAAATTTTGATCGACCTTCTGGGAATGCCAGCTACGAAGGTTGAAGAGCTCATCAAATCTGGCGCCGTCGGAACAGTGAAGGAGTAAGAGATGTCCACACCGCTCACAGGTAGTGTCGATTTTGAGGTGCACGGAAAGGTCGCGCACCTCATTCTTAATCGACCTGAAAAAATCAATGCAATGACGGTAACAATGGATGAGCAGATGAATAGCTACATCTACGAGATTAATAACAACCTAGATATTCGCTCCGTTGTTTTGTATGGCAAAGGTGAAAAGGGATTTTGTGCAGGAAGTGATCTCACCGATTTAGGGGAATATGGAAGTAATTGGCAATATCGAAATCGCTTTGATCGCAATCTTGACTATGCACGCGCTATCTGGCTCATCAAGAAACCTGTCGTAGCTTCTCTTCACGGTTGGGTAATTGGTGGTGGACTTGAGATGGCATGTGCCTCAGATATTTGCATTGCTTCTCCTGATGCAAAATTTATGGCTGGTGAAATTAGGTGGGGATGGCATGGTGGCTCAGGTCAAACTCAATTGCTTTCACACAGAGTCGGTCCTGGCAATGCTTCGCTATTTCTTTTGCACGGAGAATCAGTTTTAGCAGATGCTGCATTTCGCATGGGATTAGTACAAGAGTTAGTGCCAAGAGAAGAAGTTCTCAACCGTGCAATCGCAATTGCTGAATCAATTGCCGAGAAAGCACCCATTGCTGCCCAGATGACAAAGCACATGGTGCGTATGTCACAAAGCATGCCGCTAGAAACCGCACTTCTCTATGAAAATGATTCATTCTCATATTGCATGACAACCGATGATGCAGCTGAAGGACAGCGAGCATTTGCAGAAAAACGTAAACCAGAATTCAAGGGACGGTAAATATATGACTCAGGCACCAGCACTTCCATCGCGTCAAGAAAGACTTGTACTCCTTGAAAAAGTTGGAAAGTCATTACTTGCGATGCCATATAAGAGTTGGAACTTTGGAGATTCAACTGGGTTCGAGGGAATATTGGAGACAGGTCGATTGCTCAATGATCCGACGTACTTCTCATTCGCAAATGGCTGGATTCGCGCATGGGCAAGTAGGCCAGAACCATTTCGCCGCCTTGATTGCACAGCCCCCGGCGTTGCAATGGTTGAAGTTGCTCACGAAACCAAAGATAAGAGCATTATCGATTCCCTAAATCTATTAGCGACCTACTTGATGAGTCGCACAAAAGATCGCGGAATTTATGACACATGGGAATCCCTTTGTTTGATTCCACCATATGGCGGAGAAGAACTACCTAAGAATGAAGCCGAGTGGCTTGCAAACCCACCAGGTGGAACATGCGTTGATTGCCTTCACTTCGACCCTCCGTTTTTTACTGCACTTGGTAAAGAGACAGATAGAAAAGATCTCGTTGATGTTGGAGTTGAGCAGGCACATGCCTATATCGATGCTCTGCAGAAAGAGAATGGAATTTTTGATCACTTCTTTATGAATGGTGTTGACGGAACATGGGCACCAGGTTGGGGACGCGGCCAAGGTTGGGCGTTACTTGGAATGCTCGATGTTCTTAAAAACATTCCAGTTGATCATGCTGGCCGTAAGAAGATTCAAGATGCTGCAACGAAACTCATCTATGCAATGATCAAGCTGCAACGCGAAGATGGTCGTTGGTGGTGTGTTGTTGACAGCGAGCGTTCAGGTGAAGAAGGGTCAACTGCAGGCTTTATGGCTACAGGCTTTGCTCGCGCAATTAAGCTCGGCATAGTCGATGAATCAATCGTGAAACCGGCAATGATTAGCGCACTCGCCGGGGTCATTGCAGATACCGATGCTGCAGGAGAACTTCAAAATGTAACGGCTGCAGTAATGGCATCAACACGAAAGTCGCATTACGAATTTACTCCACGTGGCTTCTCAGTTCCGTGGGGTCAAGGACCTGTCGCACTAGCTATCTGTGAAACGGATGCACTTTTATGAAAACTAAAATGGCTCGTAATTTACCAACTCAGATAGTTATTTCACTCGGTAATCAAATTGTCTCAGGACAGGTTGCACCGGGATCAGTCATCACATCTGATGTATTGGAAGCTCAATTTGGAGTAAGTCGAACCGTGGTTCGTGAGGCGCTTAAAGTACTTCACGACAAGGGTTTAACCCGTGCACGCACCAAGACCGGAACAATTGTCTTAGAGCGTCATGAGTGGAATCTGCTTGACCCAGATGTAATTTCTTGGCTGCAAGCTTCTGGCCTTGGACGCGAACTAGTGCGTGACTTAGAAGAAGTTCGTGCAAGTTATGAACCTTGGGTTGCTCGTATTGCAGCAAAGCGACGTGGAAGTAAAGATATTTCGGCGCTCACAAATTCACTAAAGAAGATGACAGATGCTTTTTATCAAGAGGGGCCACAATCAGATGTCATTGGTGAAGCCGATGCCGCTTTCCACCAGGCACTATTAGATGCAACCCAGAACGAACTCATGAAACGTATTGGCAAGCTATTTATTCCACTGTTACGTATCAGAGATGACATGGTCCGACATGTTGTTGATGATGGTGGATTCCTTATCCAGCACCAAGCAGTTCTCGATGCAATCGTCGAGGAAGATGCAGATCTTGCTGAGATTGCGATGAAGGCGCTGCTGAGCACCGCCACCCAAGCATCAACAGATGCTCGGAAGAAGGCACCGAAAAAATGAGCACCTTGCCAGTTCTGCCGGATGAGTTGCTCTATGTGCAAGATGGAGCAGTTGCAACAGTTACGTTAAATCGCCCCGAGAAACTCAACACGATGACCCCAGCAATGGGAAAAGCACTTCTGCAATTAGTTACTTATATAAATAATGAGGATTCAATTCGAGTAGTAATCCTGACCGGCACTGGAAGCAAAGCCTTTTCAGCAGGAAGTGATGTGAAAGTTCTTGATGACTATGGATCAAATTGGCAACTGCGAAATCGAATTGATTATGCTCGTGGAATCTGGAAAATTCGTAAGCCAGTGATATCAAAGATCCGTGGTTACTGCATCGGCGGAGGACTTGAAATGGCGTTGATGTCTGATATTCGCTACGCAACACCTGATTCCAAATTTGGCGCTGGAGAAATAAAACTTGGTTGGCATGGCGGAGCAGGCAATACTCAACTTCTTCCAAGAGTGATGTCATCCGGCAGAGCTCTTGAAATGTTGCTCACAGGTGACATGGTCAGTGCAGATGAAGCTCAGAGTTGGGGCTTGGTTGACAGAATTTTTGATGATGCGCACATTGATGCGAAGGTAGCTGATCTTGCCACTCGTATTTCAAGTAACGCTCCTATTGCTGCAGAACTTGCCAAACATCTAGTGCGAGTTTCGATGTCAACTGCAATTGATATCGGACTCCAGTATGAAAATGACACCTTTGCTTACTGCTTTACAACAGAAGATAGTGATGAAGGCCGTGCGGCTTTCAGCGAAAAAAGAGCTCCACAATTCAAGGGAAGATAGGAGAAAGTAAATGGAGATACTTCCAGGGTTACATCGCATCGAATGCCCAATAGGACCTCGTTACGTAGCGATATATGCAATTGTTGGCAAAGAAGAGATTCTGATTGTTGACACTGGCTTCGATGCTTCGATTCGCGAGACTCTGGTTCCGTTCTTTAAAGAACACAATCTTTCGCTCAATAAAGTTCGCTATGCAATTAACACGCACTCAGATTATGACCACACCGGTGGCAATGGCGCTGTAAAAGAACTGATGCCCAATGCACTCATATGCTGTGGTGAACGCGATCGTCCGATGATTGAAAATCTGCAAATCATGATTGATGACCGCTACAACGAATTTGCTCATGATCATGATTTCGCTGAGTCTCAAGAAGCAATTGATTTCATCCGCACCGTTGCCTTTGAAACAAAAATTGATATTGGTTTTGCCGGAAATGAACGAATCGATCTGGGTGGCCGTATGGTTGAAATTCTTCATACCCCAGGACACTCATGGGGCCATGTTTCAGTTCTTGATGAACAAACTGGTGCAGTAATTATCGGCGATGCTGTTTTAGGTGAATCAGTTCTTCTTGCAGATGGCGCTCCTGCATTCCCGCCTACCTATAGATTTGTTGAGGCTTATCGCTCATCTATTCGATTGCTGAAGGCCTATAAACCAAGTGAGGTTCTCACGTCTCACTACCCTCGTTATAAAGGTCAGCTTGGTCTTGATTTCCTTGATGTATCACTTGCATATACAGATCGCATTGAGAAAATTTGTTTTGAAACGATAACCGGAGCAGGAAAACCAATAACGATGTTAGAACTTATTGAGATTGCCCACGACCGCATGGGACCGTGGCCAGATCCTGCATATAAGTATCTTGTCTATCCAGTTCTTGGACATCTGGAAGTCCTTGAGTCGTATGGAAAGATTAAGAGAGGCAAGAACAGCGCAGGTGTCGATACCTTCAGTATTTAAAGACTATTTTTAATTTGTATTAACAATCTTAAATGCTTCAGCAATACGTCCTTCAGGTAGTTGGCCCATGGCTGCATTGCGTTGACCCCACTCGCGCAGCATCTCTTCAAGATTTTCCATATGGCTAGTCTGTGATGCATGTTCTCTTAAAGCAGCGAGCTTGAAGTGGAAGGTATCGGTGATATCAACGAAGTGATCGGGTTCTGCATGTCCTTGCATCCAAATCTCTTTTACGCGCCAAGGCTTGAGGCCTTCGACTTCAAGCAAGTCAGTGAAAGCAAATGGATTACGTGCATCGGGATAGACAGCTTGAATCGTCGCTTCTCCGGCAGCCAAGTGATCTGGGTGGCTAGCGCCAATGCGCTCCCAATTACGTTCAGGTGATTGGCAGATCATACGATCAGGCTGCACTCGCCGAATTTGTCGCACGATATCTTTGCGAAGCGCAATAGTTGGTTCAAGATGACCATCAACATAATTTAAAAAAGTTACATCAGTAATTCCAAGGGATGCGCATGCTGCACGTTGTTCACGTTGGCGCACTGCAGGCATTTGCTCTTTAGTGAAACCAGATTCTTCGCCGCCTTGATCACCATTGGTACACAGGACATAGGAAACTTCGATGCCTTGCTGCACCCACTGAGCGATAGTTCCTGATGCGCCAAAATCTGAATCATCGGGATGTGCATTGATAACTAAAACGCGCTTGATCTCTGAATCTGATATCGGCTCCATGACATACAAGCCTAATAGACTCCCCGCCATGACGATGACCGACCCATTGCTCGACGGACTCAATCCGCAGCAACAGAAGGCTGTCGCCCATGCCGGTTCCCCTTTATTAGTCGTTGCAGGTGCTGGTTCTGGAAAGACTCGAGTTCTCACACGTCGAATCGCTTATCTCATGGCTCGCCGCGATGTTAAGCCATATGAAATATTGGCGATTACCTTCACTAATAAAGCTGCGGGCGAGATGAAAGAGCGCGTGACTGAACTTGTTGGGCCAGTTGCAAAATCAATGTGGGTTTCTACATTTCACTCTTCTTGTGTGCGCATGCTTCGCCAAGAAGTCGAAAGATTGGGCTATAGCAGCACCTTTAGTATCTACGACTCAGCAGATTCACAGAAGTTGATTTCACGAGTGATGGAGACTCTCAATCTCGACCCCAAGAGATACCCGGCCCGCCAATTTCAAAATCTCATCTCTAACGCAAAAAATGAGTTGCAAACCCCCTATGAATATCTAAGCCACGCAACGAATCAGTTCGAAACCATTGTTGCCGATGTTTACACCATGTATGAAAAGCGATTACAACAAGCGAACGCTATGGATTTTGATGATTTGATCATGAAGACAGTTCAGGTGTTACAGAAATTCCCTGAAGCAAAGGCTCGTTTCCGTTCGCGCTTTAGACATATTCTGGTCGATGAATATCAGGATACAAACCACGCGCAATATCAACTTATTAAAGAACTTACTGGCGTCGAAGGTGATGGATACCCACTTGCCGAGCTCTGTGTTGTGGGCGATGCTGATCAATCAATCTACGGATTTCGCGGTGCAACCATTCGCAATATTTTGCAATTCGAAGTCGATTATCCCAACGCTGCCACTGTCTTACTTGAACAGAATTATCGATCCACACAAAATATTCTCAACGCTGCCAATGCTGTGATTACTAAGAATGAATCACGGAAAGAGAAGAATCTCTGGTCTGATGCAGGTTCGGGTGCACCGCTAGTTGGGTATGTAGCTGAATCTGAATATGACGAAGCAGAATTTATTAGAAGTGAAATCCGCTCGCTACAAGATATGGGAGATTCAAATCCCGGAGATACGGCAGTTTTTTATCGCACAAATGCTCAATCACGTATCTTTGAAGAAATCTTTATGCGGGCGGCAATCCCTTACAAAGTTGTGGGTGGGCTTCGATTCTACGAACGTAAAGAAGTAAAGGATTTATTGGCATACCTTCGGGTATTAGCCAATCCCAACGATGAAGTTTCACTTCGCCGCGTTATCAATTTCCCTAAACGCGGAATCGGAGATCGCGCTCTCGAAGAGGTAGAAATATTTGCGCAAGCCCAAAGTATCTCTTTCTGGAACGCCCTTCTTCGTGTTTCTGAGGCGTCAGGTGTTCCCAATAAGGCGGGGCAATCCATAACATCTTTTACCTCCATGCTCATTGCACTTCAAACTCTTGTAGAGGCAAAGACAAAACCATCAACAATCATTGAGGCAGTTCTCGAGCAATCAGGGCTTCTCACAGAACTTGAAGCAAGCAGTGATCCGCAGGATGAAGTTCGCGTAGAGAACCTCAAAGAACTTGTCTCTGCCTCTATGGAATATGAAGAGAGATCGTTAGACGAGCTAGGTGAAGATGAAGAGATTTCCTTGAGTGGTTTCCTAGAAAAAGTTTCACTTGTTGCCGATGCAGATGAGATCCCTGATGGCGAAGACCATGGGGGAGTCGTAACTCTGATGACGCTGCACACCGCTAAAGGACTTGAATTCCCCACTGTATTTCTTACCGGAATGGAAGATGGAATATTTCCACATGCACGCACACTCGATGATCCTAAAGAGGTTGAAGAAGAGCGGCGCCTTGCATATGTTGGGCTTACTCGCGCTGAAAAACGTCTCTATATCTCTCGCGCTGAATATCGTTTAACTTTTGGAACTCCAAAATACAACCCTGCTTCTCGTTTCCTTGATGAGATTCCACCAGAACTTATTCAATGGAAGAGCGAAGGTGAGTCCACATTTAAATCCAGTGCTGTAAAGAAATCTCGTCTGCCATCTGGGCCTCCACCTCGCCCCACTGGAAAGAAATCAACGGCGATGGTTCTTGAAGTTGGACAGCGTGTGTCTCATGACACATTCGGTCTCGGCACAGTTGTCGCCTTATCTGGCGAGGGAGATAAGTCCGAAGCCACTATCAACTTCGGTCAGTACGGAGATAAACGTTTACTCCTGCGCTATGCCCCTGTCACAGCTCTATAGATAAGCACTTAGGATTGGGCTCTATCCAGCCTCACTCATAAGGAGCCTACGTGGATCTCTACGAATACCAAGCACGCGATCTTTTTGAAAAGCACACAGTTCCTGTTTTACAAGGAGCAGTTGCAACAACACCCGAGCAAGCACGTGATGCTGCTGCGAAGATGGGTGGCAAGGTTGTTGTTAAAGCACAGGTAAAAGTTGGTGGTCGTGGAAAAGCTGGTGGCGTAAAACTCGCAGTTGATGCTGCTGATACCTTTGAAAAAGCTAAAGCAATTTTAGGAATGGATATCAAGGGCCACACAGTTCATAAAGTAATGATTGCTCAAGCAGCTCCCATAGCAGCCGAATATTATGTTTCAATTCTTCTCGATCGTTCTAACCGCACCTTCCTTGTCATGGCATCGGTTGCTGGCGGTATGGAGATTGAAGAAGTTGCACATACTGCTCCTGAAAAACTTGCGAAAGTTCCGGTCAGCGCAGTCGAAGGAATTTCACTTGCCAAGGCCAAGGAAATTGTTGCTCAGGCACAATTCCCTACAGATGTTGCCGAGCAAGTTGCTGACGTTCTTGTAAAACTTTGGGAAACTTTTCAATCAGAGGATGCAACTCTCGTTGAAGTCAATCCGCTAGTTAAGACCGAAGATGGTCGCATTGTTGCACTTGATGGCAAAGTCACTCTTGATGAAAATGCAGATTTTCGTCAACCAGATCATGAGGCACTTGTTGATCACGACAGCGCAAATGCGCTGGAAGCTGCAGCAAAAGAGAAGGGCCTTAACTACGTAAAATTAGATAACGGCCAGGTAGGAATTATTGGTAATGGTGCTGGCTTAGTGATGTCTACTCTCGATGTAGTTGCATATGCCGGTGAAAAATTTGGTGGAATGCGCCCTGCAAACTTTCTTGATATCGGCGGTGGCGCATCAGCTCAAGTAATGGCAGATGGACTCTCAATCATCCTTGGAGATCCAGATGTTAAAAGCGTCTTTGTTAATGTTTTCGGTGGAATAACAGCCTGTGACGCAGTTGCTAACGGCATCGTGCAAGCACTTGAACTACTAGGCCCTAAGGCAACTAAACCAATTGTGGTTCGACTCGATGGCAATAACGTTCTTGAAGGACGCGCAATTCTCAACGCTGCAAACCACCCATTGGTGGAGCAAGCTGAAACTATGGATGGTGCAGCTTCTCGCGCTGCAGAATTGGCGGCAAAGTAATGTCAATATTTATTAACTCTTCAAGCAAGATCATCGTGCAAGGAATGACGGGCTCAGAAGGAACTAAACACACACGTCGTATGTTGGCATCAGGAAGCAAAGTTGTTGGTGGAGTTACACCTGGAAAAGGTGGTCAATCACTCGATATTGATGGAACTTCACTTCCGGTATTTAACACAGTAGCTGAAGCGATGGCTGCAACCGGTGCAAATGTTTCAGTTGTCTTTGTGCCGCCTAAATTTGCCAAAACTGCAGTCGTTGATGCAATTGATGCAAAGATGCCTCTGGTTGTTGTCATCACTGAAGGAATTCCTGTTCATGACTCTGCCTTCTTCTATGCATATTCATTACAAAAAGGAACAACTCAAATCATTGGACCGAACTGCCCGGGACTTATTAGTCCAGAGCAATCAAATGTTGGAATCATTCCTGCAGATATCACTAAGCGTGGACCAATCGGATTGGTTTCAAAGTCCGGCACTCTGACATATCAAATGATGTATGAACTTCGAGATATCGGATTTTCTACAGCAGTGGGAATCGGTGGAGACCCAGTCATTGGAACAACACATATTGATTGCTTGCGAGCATTCCAAGACGATCCCGAGACAACTGCAATCGTCATGATTGGTGAAATCGGCGGAGATGCCGAAGAACGCGCCGCAGCATTTATCTCCGAATACGTTACTAAGCCAGTCGTTGGTTATGTCGCTGGATTTACCGCCCCAGAAGGTAAGACAATGGGTCACGCAGGTGCAATCGTTTCGGGATCTTCCGGAACGGCTCAAGCAAAGAAAGATGCACTGGAAGCAGCGGGAGTTAAAGTGGGTCAAACACCGAGTGAAACTGCGCAATTAATGCGCACAATCTTAGGTCGCTAATACTTCGATGCAACGCGTCCTTGCGGTCTCGTTGTCTCATGTAATTCGTAGCATCGCTTTTCTTGTACTTCCATTCTCATTTATCGCATTGATTGCGTGGGCTACAGCAGGAAGTGCAACTGGCAATACGACCGATCCGATTCGTGGCGCAATCTGGATCTTCTTAGGAGCCCACCACATTCCTTTTCAATTAGCACTGCCGCCAACGGGGTTAGCGGGTTATCTCACCTTCCTTCCTATTGGTGGAATTCTTCTACCCTTCTTTGTTATCCGCAGTAACTTTGATCGCCTTCTCGAAAAGCTAAAAGGTGATTATCGCGATGTAAATTCAGTCCGTATCGCCTTTTCAATAATCTACACATTACTCGTGACGCTCTTAGCTTTCCTTAGCAATTCAACTGCTGTTACTCCACAGTGGTACTTAGCCCCCTTCTCAACTTTCTTCATAGCTCTTTTTGCCACAATCTCTATCGGACATCGATTAGCTCCATCACGCGCTTCACGAGTAACAACTCGGATATGTGCAATTTTATTTGGTGCATCATTTATCGCTCTAGCTATCTCGATATTTCTCAACGTGGCCCAAATCAAGAACATCACAACATCGCTGCAACCAGGAATCTTTGGCGGATTATTACTGCTCTTACTCAACATTCTTTACCTGCCAAACGCTGCAGTGGCACTTGCTGCATATTTTTCTGGCACTGGTTTAGCAGTTGGAACTGGAACTCTTATCTCACCGCTCTGGTATCACCTAGGACAAATGCCGTCTCTGCCTCTACTTGGCGTTCTTCCAGTCAGCCGCCAACCGCTTGCGCTCATTGGAGTCATTTTCTTTATAGCTTTAGGAGTTCTGCTCGTTCGAATATCTCTAGAATATGGGATACAGACAGTGCTGCAGAGCTTTATTTTTGTAATTGTTTCAGCAATTCTTTGCGCTTACTTAGCAAGTGGATCACTGATCACATCTGAAATGGGAGCCATGGGGGTCTCAATCTGGAAGTTTGCACTTTCATTGACAGTTGAGATTGGCATCGGAGTTGCTGCGACCCTTTTGATTTTGAATAAGACAGCGAAATGAAGCGCGTAGTAATTCTTGCTTCAGGAAGTGGCTCACTTGCCCAAGCAATATTTGATGCACGAACAACTGCTCTCATTGGCGCCGATATTGTCGCGGTTATTTCAGATCGAGTCGACGCCCAAGTTTTACAACGTGCCGAAAGTGCTCGTATCGAATCATTTGTTATTCCCATGATGCCTGATAGATCGCAATGGGATCGTGAAATTGAAACCCTGGTTGCAGCACTCAAACCCGATCTCGTCGTTAGCGCCGGATTTATGCGAATACTTTCTGCGAAATTCGCCGAGCGATTCAAAGTTATTAATAGCCACCCTGCTTTGTTGCCGCTCTTTCCTGGGGCACATGCGGTACGCGAAGCCTTATCTGCCGGAGTTAAAGAGACAGGCACGACAATCCATTGGGTCGATGCAGGCATGGATACTGGCGCGGTTATTGCTCAGGAACGACTCGACATACTCGAGGGCGATACTGAGGAGTCGCTGCACGAGCGCATTAAGATTCGTGAACGAGGTCTCATTGTTGCGACCATAGCTTCGTTACTTAACACTCTGGAGAATAACAATGGCTAGCCGCAAACCAATTAGACGCGCACTTGTTAGCGTCTATGACAAGAACAGACTTCTCGAGCTGGGTAGATGCCTTCATGATGCGGGCGTTGAAATTCTTTCAACAGGATCAACTGCTAAAACGTTGCACGATGCCGGCATTAAAGTCACTGAAGTCAGTAGCTATACAGGATTTCCAGAGATTATGGGCGGTCGTGTTAAAACGTTACATCCACGAATTCATTCAGGAATACTTGCAGATCAAAATAATCCTGAACATCTTGCAGCAATTTCAGATTTGGATATCGAACCCTTTGATTTAGTAGTTATTAATCTCTATCCATTCGCATCCACACTTGCATCAGGTGCTGACTTTGCTGAGTGCATTGAACAGATTGATATTGGTGGACCTTCTATGTTGCGTGGCGCAGCTAAGAATCATGGTTCTGTCGCTGTTGTCTGTAATGAGAACCAATATGACCATGTGATTGCCTCCATCAAAGCAGGTGGATTTACCGATGATGAGCGCAAATTATTGGCACTGGAAGTCTTTAGGACAACAGCCGAGTATGACCTCACAATCGCCAGCTGGTTAGGTTCAACCATCAGCTTCGATATGGAATCTCTCGATTGGCTTGGTCTGATTTGGAAGCGCGAAAATTCCCTAAGGTATGGAGAAAATCCACATCAGAAGGCAGCAATCTATCGAGGTGGACCTCCAGGAATCGTTAATGCAGTGCAGTCACACGGAAAAGAGATGTCATTTAATAATTACACCGATGCCGATGCAGCATGGCGCGCAGCACTCGATCATCTCGAACCATGCGTTGCAATCATTAAACATGCAAACCCCTGTGGAATCGCAATCGGAATTAATATTGCAACTGCATATGAAAAAGCACATGCCTGTGATCCGGTTTCAGCTTTTGGAGGAGTTGTTGCTGCAAACCGTAAAGTTTCAGTTGCCATGGCCGAACAACTTTCGCAAATTTTTACCGAAGTAATTATTGCGCCCGAATATGAACCAGCCGCGCTAGAAATTCTAATGAAGAAACCTTCGATTCGAATTCTTACGTGTAGCTTCTCTCGAATTTCGCCACTAGAAATTCGTCCCGTGTCTGGTGGAGTCCTAGTGCAAGAAACAGATCTCATCAATGCACCTGGTGATAATCCAACTAATTGGAAGCAAGTAACCGGTGTGCCACTTTCACAAGAAGATATGCAAGATCTTGCATTTGCATGGCGTTCTGTGCGCGCAGTAAAAAGTAATGCAATTCTTCTGGCTAAAGATGGCGCATCTGTTGGAATCGGAATGGGCCAAGTAAACCGTGTCGACTCTGCAAAACTGGCAGTCGATCGCGCAGGTAATCGTGTTGCGGGCAGCGTTGCCGCATCGGATGCATTCTTCCCATTTGCCGATGGTCTAGAAATTTTGACTGCTGCAGGAGTAAAAGCAATTGTGCAGCCCGGGGGCAGCGTGCGCGATGAAGAAGTTATCGCCGCAGCAAATAAAGCTGGCGTGGCAATGTTCTTTACCGAAACGCGCCATTTCTCGCATGCCTAATTGAGCGAATAGGAT
>Ga0114960_10001557_pt1 | contig 18242 bp, 16 predicted proteins | sample C_130625_MF_Meta_FD_92637 | JGI IMG/M metagenome (GOLD analysis project Ga0114960, IMG submission 92637) | Freshwater microbial communities from Lake Croche, Canada to study carbon cycling - C_130625_MF_MetaG | ecosystem: Environmental > Aquatic > Freshwater > Lake | place: Lake Croche, Canada... | reverse complement strand
CACAGGCGAGATAAAAATCACACTGATTTCTGTTCGAGAAATCTATGAAAACACATTAAAAAATCTATGAATAGTAGTATGGGACCGGTATACTACTAATTAGTTAAAGTAAAGCCCCAATAAAAGCGCTTAAGTAGTTGAAAGTAAAGGGAAATTTTTGGTGCGTGGTGAGGGTTTCGAACCCCCGACCCCCGCCGTGTGAAGGCGATGCTCTACCACTGAGCTAACCACGCGATATTTGAAAATCAAGCAAGCATTTTGACATAAATTCGTCCTGAAAATCGTATCGTTCGGCTGAAATTTCCGCCAAACAATTCCATGCAGGTCAAGGGGATGTGGGCTGCCAGACCACATGTCCGCCACTGGATTTAGACAGCGTGGCCATGGCATTCAAATGTTCGTTGAGTTCTTGATCGGTAGAGGCTATCACTGGTAAGTCGAATTGGGACAAGTCGATGTCAGTGCTCTCGTGGTGAACCTGATCAACAGAATCTTCCTGGATCAACAGGGCGTTTTGACCACGCGTCAAGCAAATATAGACATCGGCCAGCAGTTCAGCATCCAACAGTGCGCCGTGCAATGTTCGAGCAGCATTGTTGACACCCAATCGATCGCAAAGTGCGTCCAGTGAATTTCTCTTGCCTGGGAACATTTCCTTGGCCATCGACAAGGTATCTGTGACGCCAGCGACGTGGTCCGTCAAGCGACCTAAATTCAAGCGTTCAAGCTCTTTGTTGAGAAACCCAATGTCAAAGGCGGCGTTATGGATGATGACTTCAGCCCCGGAAACAAAACTCAAGAAATCAGAGGCAATGACCTGAAATTCAGGCTTGTCACGCAAAAACTCATTGCTGATTCCGTGCACTTTCAATGCGTCTTCGTGGCTGTCTCTTTTTGGATTGAGGTAATGGTGGAAATGATTGCCAGTGATCTTTCTGCCCAGCAATTCCACGCAACCGATTTCGATGATCCGATCGCCATTCTCAGCAGACAGTCCCGTGGTTTCTGTGTCTAAAACAATCTGTCGCATGTCAGTGGTTTTCTTTGGCGTGATTGATCGAGTATTTTGGAATCTCAATTACCAGGTCTTGAAGGGCGACGATGGCTTGACAACTCAGGCGTGAGTTGGGGTGCAAACCCCAGGCTCGATCCAGCAAATCTTCCTCAGTTTCGTCGAGGGCATTGAGGCTTGTATAGCCCTCATGCACGATCACATGGCAAGTGGTGCAGGCACAACTCATGTCACACGCATGCTCAATGTTGATTTTATTTTCCAAAAGCGTTTCACAAATGGTGTTGCCAACGGGCGAGTTGAGCATTGCGCCAGTCGGGCAATATTCAGCATGGGGCAATATTTTGATGATCGTCATCAAAGGCTTTCTATGTTTTTACCGGCCAGGGCCTGTTGGATACCGCGATTCATCCTTTGCGCAGCAAAGGACTCTGTGGCGTCAGACAAGGCTTTCGTACAAGCCTCAATGACGGATGGATCAGTGGCAGTTTTGGCAGCGATCAAGTTATCGATGGCTTTTTCAATCGACGCACGGTAACCCATGTCGAGCCAATGTCCATCGACTTGGAGTGCACTGCGCGTGGCCAAACAGATTCGATCCGCATCCAACCTTGCCTCGGCCAATGCACGCGCAACCATGTCTTCTTGTGCAGTGGCAAATCCGGCCTGCAACATGCGAGCGATGTCTTGGTCATTCAAGCCGTAACTGGGCTTGACATCAATCTGGGCTTGTACACCACTGATCATTTCTTGGGCACTGACTTGCAGCAAGCCGTCCGCATCCACCGTGAATGTCACTTGGATGCGTGCGGCGCCAGCCGCCATTGGGGGGATTCCCCTCAACTCAAAGCGCGCCAAGCTGCGGCAATCTGCCACCAAGTCGCGTTCGCCCTGCACCACATGCAACGCCAGCGCCGTTTGGCCATCTTGATAGGTCGTAAAGTTTTGGGCCATCGCTGTGGGTATGGTTTGGTTGCGCGGAACGATCCGTTCTACCAAGCCTCCCATTGTTTCCAGTCCCAAGGACAACGGGATCACGTCCAGCAACAAAATTTCCCCATCCGGATTGTTGCCCGCCAACTGATTGGCTTGGATGGCCGCACCCAACGCAACCACCTCATCAGGGTTGAGGTTGTTCAGCGGTGGTTTTTGAAAAAACTCTGCCACCACTGATTGAATTTGAGGCATGCGCGTGGATCCGCCTACCATCACCACGCCTTGAATATCGCTCTTATCCAAATTCGCATCACGCAAAGCCTTGCGCACAGCACCCATGGTCCTCTGAGTCAATGAATGGGTCCAGTGATCAAACTCTGCGCGGGTGACAGCCGTATTGATTTCACCCGCAGATAAATTGACGCAAAAAAGGCTTTCTTGCGCTGTAGACAATTGCTCTTTGCATGCACGTGCAGCGTATTGAAGTTGGGCTTTCTCTTGCGGTGATGTCGGCTTGATGCCAAACTTTTGCAACATCGCATCAACCAATACATTGTCGAAATCGTCACCTCCGAGGGCAGAATCCCCCCCAGTGGACAGCACTTCGAAAACACCCGCCTGAAGTCGCATTATGGAGATATCGAAGGTTCCCCCACCCAGGTCATAGACGGCATAAATGCCCTCACTGCCTTGATCGAGTCCGTAGGCAATCGCAGCAGCAGTGGGTTCATTGATGAGTCGCAAAACATTCAGCCCCGCCATTTGAGCCGCATCTTTGGTCGCTTGCCGCTGGGCATCGTCAAAGTAAGCAGGAACCGTGATGACGGCACCAAACAAGTCGTCATCAAAGCTGTCTTCGGCACGGTAACGCAAAGTGGCCAAAATTTCAGCGCTGATCTCCACGGGAGACTTCAAGCCATCCGATGTGTGAATTTGCAGCATCCCCGGCGCGTCTTCAAAGCGGTAAGGCAGTTGATCGTGGTTGGATATGTCTTTCAGCCCACGGCCCATGAAGCGCTTGAACGAAGCCAAGGTGTTTTGTGCGTCTTGGGTTTGATTCTCTTGCGCCAAAAAACCAATTTGGCGCGCACCACCTTGCAAATACCGCACGACAGAGGGCAGTACAACTCGACCTTGCTCATCTGGCAAACATTCGGGCACGCCATGCCTGACGGATGCCACCAAAGAATGGGTGGTTCCCAAATCGATTCCAATGGCAATGCGCCTTTGGTGGGGGTCTGGCGCTTGTCCAGGTTCAGAGATTTGTAATAAGGCCATGAAGTTGGTGCTCTAAGCACTCTCTAATCGGTCCAACTGCAGCATGACCGCTTGAATAAATCGATCCACAAACATCAAAGCCCTGACCGACATGGCTGCCATCTGAGTATCTGAGACACCATCTAAAAAATGCTCACATTCCACCAGCAAAGAGTCTCGGTACGCCTTGACTTCGCTGAGAAGCACATCAATTTCGCCAGGGCTGTCTGCCGAGTCCAGCGCTTCGCGCCAAGTGATTTGCTGCACCAAGAATTCTGCGGGCATGGCTGTGTTTGTTTCAGCAGCGATGGGCACACCCCGCAGCTCGCACAAATAAGCAGCACGTTTGATGGGGTTCTTTAGCCGCTGATAGGCCTCGTTGATACGGACCGACCATTGCATCGACAATCTTTGTGCCGAGGCATCTGCATGGGCATGCATATCTGGATGGGCATGTCGCTGCAAAGTTTTCCAACTCTGCTCCAAAGACAGCAAATCTAAGGCGAACTGCGGAGGCAATTGAAACAAGGCAAAGTCATTGGCAGCCAGGTTGAGTGCCGGAAATTGATCTGAAGCAGTCACCTCAGATCCGGAATGACTCACCGCACCCACAACGGTCGCGCTCGTTGGGGTTGTTGAACTTGAACCCTTCATTGAGCCCCTCTCGAACAAAGTCGAGTTCGGTTCCGTCAATGTATGCCAGGCTTTTGGGGTCAATCAAAATCTTGACGCCAAGGGCCTCATACACAATATCCTCTGGTGTCATGTCGTCGACGTATTCAAGCTTGTAGGCAAGGCCAGAACAGCCAGTGGTTTTCACGCCCAGGCGAACACCCAAGCCTTTTCCGCGCTTGGATAAATACTTGGTCACGTGGCGTGCAGCCGCTGGTGTTAGAGAAACAGCCATGATGATTGGTTAACGCATTTCAAATGAAAATCGGGATACAGCTCAAGCAATACTGCTGTGCTTCTTTTTGTAATCTTCGACGGCAGCTTTGATGGCGTCCTCGGCCAAAATCGAACAATGGATTTTGACGGGGGGCAGAGCCAGTTCTTGCGCGATTTCACTGTTCTTCAGGGCCGCCGCCTGATCCAATGTTTTTCCCTTGACCCATTCTGTGACCAATGAAGATGATGCAATGGCCGAACCACATCCATAGGTTTTAAAGCGTGCATCTTCAATCACCCCAGTTTCAGGGTTGACTTTGATTTGCAACTTCATGACGTCGCCGCAAGCTGGCGCACCGACCATGCCGGTTCCGACCGATTCGTCGCCCTTTTCAAAGGACCCCACATTGCGTGGGTTTTCGTAATGGTCAATGACCTTTTCGCTGTATGCCATGGGGTTACCTTTTCAATTTTTAATGTGCAGCCCATTGAATGGTGCTGATATCAATTCCTTCTTGATGCATCTCCCACAAAGGGCTGAGCTCACGAAGCTTATTGACGTTGTGCTTGATGGTTGAAATGGCGTAGTCGATTTCTTCTTCTGTGGTGTAGCGACCAATGGTGATGCGCAAACTGCTGTGGGCCAGTTCATCGCTGCGGCCCAAGGCACGCAAGACATAGCTTGGCTCCAAACTGGCAGAGGTACAAGCCGACCCAGAAGAGACGGCCAAACCTTTGATGCCCATGATCAATGACTCACCTTCCACAAAATTGAAGCTGATATTGAGGTTGTGTGGCACCCTTTGGGTCAAGTGACCGTTGACAAATACCTGCTCTAAATTCTGCAAACCGGACAAAAGCCTTTGGTGCAAAACCTTGGTGCGCTTTAAATCGTCAGCCATCTCGATCTTTGCCAACCTGAAGGCTTCACCCATACCGACACACTGATGGGTGGGCAAGGTGCCGCTTCTCATGCCTCTTTCATGCCCTCCCCCATGGATTTGGGCCTCCAGGCGGATACGGGGTTTGCGGCGCACGTACAAGGCACCGATGCCCTTGGGTCCATAGGTTTTGTGCGATGCAAGGCTCATCAGGTCGACAGGCAAAGACTGAAGATCGATATCAACTTTGCCAGTGGCCTGGGCGGCATCCACATGAAACACAATGCCTTTTGAGCGGCACATGGCCCCAATGGCAGCAATGTCCTGAACCACGCCAATTTCGTTGTTCACAAACATGACACTGATCAAAATCGTGTCTTTGCGAATGGCCGCCTCAAGCGCAGCCATGCTGATCAAACCATCCTCTTGCACATCCAAATAGGTGACTTCAAAACCTTGCCGCTCCAACTCACGCATGGTGTCTAAAACGGCTTTGTGCTCGGTCTTGACGGTGATCAAATGTTTACCGCGAGATTGGTAAAAATTTGCAGCGCCTTTGATGGCCAAATTATTGGATTCAGTGGCCCCAGATGTCCAAACAATTTCCCGGTTATCAGCACCGATCAATTCAGCCACATATTGGCGGGCTTTTTCAACAGCCTCCTCAGCCTCCCAACCCCAAGCATGGCTGCGTGAAGCGGGGTTTCCAAAATGCTCTCTCAACCAAGGAATCATGGCATCAACCACACGGGGATCCACAGGATTGGTGGCAGCGTAATCCATGTAAACGGGGAAATGTGGCGTGGTATCCATCGTCTGAGATTGTTTCCGGTCAGTTAAAAAGTGCATTGATTAGCTTTTGGCGAAAACGTTGCCAAGTGCAAAGACCGAGTTGGGCGCATTCACACGCAAAGGCTTGACCACGGGCGAACTGGAAATGGCCCGTTTGATCATGGGTTTTGATTCGATTTGCACACCCTTGGCCAATTGGTCATCAACCAGTTTTTGCAATGTGACCGAGTCTAAGAACTCAACCATGCGTTGGTTCAAACTGGTCCACAGGTCGTGGGTCATGCAACGGCCCGACTCACCCAAGCAATTCTCTTTGCCGCCACAGTGGGTGGCATCAATCGGCTCGTCAACAGACACAATGATGTCGGCAACGGTAATTTCAGCAGCCCTGCGACCAAGGGTATACCCTCCTCCTGGGCCACGGGTGGACTCAACCAATTCGTTGCGACGCAGTTTGCCGAATAACTGCTCCAAATAGGACAAAGAAATTTGTTGCCTCTGGCTGATGGCAGCCAAAGTCACTGGGCCATTGTTCTGGCGCAAGGCCAAGTCAATCATGGCGGTAACTGCAAAACGACCTTTGGTGGTGAGACGCATGAAAAGCTCCTTAGGGCTATGTCGACTAAACAAGTCAACTATAACAGATACCCAAACAAATTGCTCAGGTAATAGACCTTCAAGCAGTGGTGCTTTTGCCTTCGTTTCGCGCCAAAGTGTCTTTGCCACTGGCCCCGAGCACCTGTTCGCGCAAACGCGCGAGTTGGTCGCGAACTTGAGCGGCTTGCTCAAACTGCAGGTTTTTCGCATGCTCGAGCATGCTTTTCTCAAGGCGTTTGATCTCTTTGGCCAGGTCTTTTTCACCCATGTCCACAACTTGTGCACGCAGCAACTCCTCCCGTTGCGCCTCTTTGGAAGCCTTGTCGCTGTGAACCCCGTCAATGAGGTCGCGGACTTGCTTGAAAACCCCCTTGGGTGTGATCCCTGCGGCCAGGTTGGTGGCAATTTGCTTTTCGCGACGTCTTTCAGTCTCACCAATGGCCTTTTTCATGGATTCTGTGATCACGTCAGCGTACAAAATGGCACGTCCATTGATATTGCGCGCCGCCCGGCCAATGGTTTGGATCAGGCTTCGCTCTGATCTTAAAAATCCCTCTTTGTCGGCATCCATGATGGCGACCAAAGACACCTCAGGCAAATCAATGCCCTCTCGCAACAAATTGATGCCCACCAAAACGTCAAAGGTTCCCAACCGAAGGTCGCGCAGGATTTCCACGCGTTCGACCGTGTCAATATCACTGTGCAAATAGCGCACCTTGACGCCGTTGTCACTGAGATAGTCGGTCAATTGCTCGGCCATTCGCTTGGTCAAGGTTGTGATGAGCACACGCTCTTTTAAATCAACGCGCAAGCGAATTTCCTGAAGCACATCATCGACTTGATGGGTCGCGGGGCGCACTTCCACCTCAGGATCCACAAGCCCTGTGGGGCGCACCAATTGCTCTACAACGCGACCAGAATGGTCTTTTTCATACTGGGCCGGCGTGGCAGACACAAACACAACTTGGCGCATGCGTTTTTCAAATTCCTCTAACTTCAATGGACGGTTGTCCAAGGCGCTGGGCAATCGAAACCCATACTCCACCAAAGTCGTTTTGCGCGCTCGGTCTCCGTTGTACATGCCGCCAAATTGCCCCATGAGCACATGGCTTTCATCCAAGAACATCACCGAGTCTTTTGGCATGTAGTCGGTCAATGTGCTGGGCGGCTCCCCTGGCTGGGCACCAGACAGGTGACGGGTGTAGTTTTCAATGCCCTTGCAGTGCCCCACTTCTGTCAACATTTCCAAATCAAAGCGGGTTCTTTGCTCGAGGCGTTGCGCTTCCACCAATTTACCCATGCCAACCAACTCACCCAGGCGCTGGGCCAACTCCAATTTAATGGTTTCGATGGCGGCCAACACCTTGTCGCGGGGGGTGACATAGTGACTCGATGGGTAAACCGTGAACCTGGGCACGGCTTGGCGCACCCGCCCGGTCAAGGGATCCAATAATTCGAGGGATTCAATTTCATCGTCGAACAAGCTGATCCGCAGCGCCAACTCACTGTGCTCAGCCGGGAACACATCAATGGTCTCGCCCCTGACCCGGAAGCAACCCCGAGAAAAATCCATGTCATTGCGTTCATACTGCATGCGCACCAATTGGCCAATCACCTCACGTTGGCCCAACTTGTCTCCGCTGCGCAAAGTCATCACCATTTGGTGGTAGCTTTCGGGTTCGCCAATGCCGTAAATGGCCGAGACCGTGGCCACCACAATCACATCGCGTCGCTCCAAAATACTTTTGGTACAGCTCAGCCGCAGCTGCTCAATGTGCTCATTGATGGCGCTGTCCTTCTCAATGAAGAGGTCACGCTGGGGCACATAGGCTTCAGGCTGGTAGTAGTCGTAATAGCTGACGAAGTACTCGACGGCGTTGCGCGGAAAAAACTCGCGGAATTCGCTGTAAAGCTGTGCGGCCAGGGTTTTGTTGGGCGCAAAAACAATGGCCGGTCGGCCGAGGCGCGCAATCACATTGGCCATGGTGAAAGTTTTGCCCGAACCCGTCACGCCCAAAAGGGTTTGAAAAACTTCGCCATCATTCACCCCCTCAACCAACTGATCAATCGCCTGCGGTTGATCGCCCGCGGGCAAATAGGGCTGAAAAAGTTCAAAAGGTGAGCCCGGATATTGAACAAATTGGCCTTCAGCGACTGCCCCCTGAACTGGAAGCGTATCTACGGCAAGAGATGTGGACATGTGAGCGTTAAAATTGGCAACAACAACGTAGCCTACAACAGTCTGCGCGATCTTCAACCACAACACCCCTCTCCAAGGACACCTCATGTCGATGTTCTCTGCTGTCGAAATGGCACCTCGCGACCCCATTTTGGGACTGAATGAGCAATTTGCCGCAGACAGTAACCCGAATAAAGTCAATCTGGGCGTTGGCGTTTATTACGATGACAACGGAAAATTGCCGCTTTTGGCTTGTGTCCAAAAAGCCGAGCAAGCGATGATGGAAAAACCGAGCGCGCGCGGTTACTTGCCCATCGACGGTATTGCCGCCTATGACAGCGCCGTGCAAACGCTGGTGTTTGGTGCGCAGTCCCCATCGGTTCAAGCCAAGCGCGTGGCCACTGTTCAGTGCCTTGGTGGCACCGGCGGACTCAAAGTGGGCGCCGATTTTCTCAAGCGCTTGAATCCGAAGGCAAAAGTTTTGATCAGCGATCCCAGTTGGGAGAACCACAAAGCGCTTTTCACCCAAGCAGGTTTTGATGTTCAAGCGTACCCCTACTACGATGCCCAAGCCCTGGGCGTTGACTTCCCCAAAATGCTGGCATCTTTGGCGTCAGCTGAACCTGGCACCATCGTTGTATTACATGCTTGCTGCCACAACCCCACGGGTTATGACATCACCCCCAGCCAATGGAAGCAAGTGGTGGACACCGTTAAAAACCAGGGATTGACCGCGTTTTTAGACATGGCCTACCAAGGTTTTGGTCATGGCATTGCCGAAGACGGTGCGGTCATTGACTTGTTTGTCCAAGCGGGATTGAGCTTTTTTGTGGCGACGTCTTTTTCCAAAAGTTTCAGCCTTTACGGCGAGCGCGTCGGTGCTTTGTCGGTGCACTGCGAAACCGCCGACGAAGCCGCCAAAGTTCTGTCGCAACTCAAAATTGCCATCCGAACCAACTATTCGAATCCCCCCATTCATGGGGGTTCGGTCGTGGCAGCGGTGCTCAACAACCCCGAATGGCGCAGCCTATGGGAAGGCGAACTGGCTGAAATGCGTGTCCGTATCAAAGAAATGCGCCAAAAGCTGGTGGAGGGCCTCAAAGCTGCGGGGGTTCAACGCGACATGGGCTTCATTACCCAGCAAATTGGCATGTTCAGTTATTCTGGGCTGTCCAAGGAACAAATGATTCGATTGCGCAACGAGTTCGGTGTCTATGGCACAGATACCGGCCGCATGTGCGTCGCGGCCCTGAACAGTAAAAACATCGACTACGTCTGTTCAAGCATTGCCAAAGTACTTTGATTTGATGACCCATTTTGGTGGGAGCACCCCAATTTATTGGAAAATCCACTGTTATATTGCTCTGCATCAAACAGGAACACCATGCTCTATCAAATTTACGAAGCCCAGCGGTCCCTGATGGAACCTTTTGCCGATTTTGCACAGGCAGCGGCCAAGGTTTACAGCAACCCCATATCCCCACTGGGCCAAAACCCGTTTTCGCAAAGAATTTCTGCCACGTACGACTTGATGTATCGCTTGGGCAAAGATTACGAAAAACCACAGTTCGGCATCAGCACGGTGGCCATTGGCGATCAAGAAATTGCGATCCACGAACGCATTGAAATAGACAAGCCCTTTTGCGAGCTGCGTCGGTTCAAGCGTTTCAGCGACGACCCTGCGACGCTGAACCGACTCAAGGTGCAACCCGTTGTGCTCATCGTGGCACCTCTCTCAGGCCACTACGCCACCTTGCTCAGGGACACCGTGAAAACCATGCTGGCAGACCACAAGGTCTACGTCACCGACTGGAAAAACGCTCGGCTGGTTCCCCTCTCAGAAGGCGAATTCCACTTGGACGATTACGTTCATTACATCCGCGAATTTATTCAACATTTGCAAAAGCAATATGGGCACTGCCATGTGGTCAGCGTGTGCCAGCCCACGGTTCCCGTCTTGGCTGCCGTCTCCCTGATGGCCTCGCAAGGGGAGAAGCTTCCCAAGTCCATGACCATGATGGGCGGCCCCATTGATGCCAGCAAGTCACCGACTGCGGTGAACAATTTGGCCATGAACAAAAGCTTCGAATGGTTTGAAAACAATGTGATTTTTCGGGTTCCGCAAAATTTCCCGGGGGCCGGCAGGCGTGTCTACCCGGGTTTCATGCAGCACACCGGTTTCGTGGCCATGAACCCAGATCGGCATCTCAAAAGCCATTACGACTATTTCAAAGACCTGATCAAAGGCGACAACTCCAGCGCTGAATCCCACCGCCAGTTTTACGACGAGTACAACGCGGTGCTGGACATGGATGCAGACTATTATCTGGAAACCATCAAAACAGTTTTTCAAGAGTTTGCACTGGTGAAAGGCACTTGGGACGTGCGCAATGCCAATGGCGAAGCACAACGTGTTCGCCCCCAAGACATCAAAGGCACGGCTTTATTGACCGTCGAAGGCGAGCTGGACGATATCTCTGGCTCCGGTCAGACGCAAGCCGCGCATCAACTCTGCACGGGTATCACCAGCAACCATAAAAAACACCTGGAAGTTCCTGGCGCGGGTCATTACGGCATTTTCAGTGGCCGTCGCTGGCGCGAAATTGTTTTCCCCCAAGTGCGGGACTTCATCTTGGCCCACCATGTGGCGGGTCAAAACAAGCCCACACCCAGCAAAAAGTTGGTTCCAGCCAAAACCCGCAGAGCCTCTCTAAAAACCACGTGAGCCTGAGCGATCGCATACTGGCCGCATTGCCGCAAACGCAGTGCACGCGCTGCGGTTACCCGGATTGTGCGCATTACGCCAAAGCGATTGCAGAAGGTACTGCTGAAATCAACCAATGCCCCCCCGGCGGTCAAGCGGGCATTGAAAGGCTCGCAACCATCACGGGCCGCCCTGTTGTCCCATTGAACCCCGCAAACGGCACAGAAACGCCACGCCACGTGGCTTGGATCGACGAAAGCTGGTGCATTGGATGTACGCTGTGCCTGCCGGTGTGTCCCACTGACGCTATTTTCGGCAGCAACAAACACATGCATTCCGTGATCGAAGAACACTGCACAGGCTGTGGACTGTGCCTGCCTGTCTGTCCCGTCGATTGCATTGAAATGGAAAACATCACTGGCGACTTCAGCGGTTGGCAAGCCTGGAGTGCAAAAGAGGCCGACCATGCGCGGGACCGGTATGCTGCGCACCGGTCGCGCTTGGCTGAACAAGCCCCTGAAACCCAAAGAGACCATGCAGCCCAAACCCACGCCGATCCCCTCAATGTGGAGAACGCGAACCCAAAGGCGATTGACGAAGAAAGCCGCAAGAAATCAATGGTGCAAGCGGCACTTGCACGTGCTCAGGCCTTGAAAGCCCAGACCACGGGTCGCGCTTCTTAACTTTAGCTGGCTGATCCAGCCTCAGCTCAACAAATCACTCGACCTTGGCGCCTGATGCTTTGACGATAGCGGCTGCATTTTCCCAATCGGTGCGCAAAATGGCCATGAATTCTTCAGGGCTTGCGGTGACCACCTCTAAGCCCACACGTGACAACCTGTCTTGAACAACGGGATCCGCAATGGCCTTTTGAAAGGCCGTGTTGATCTTGTCGATCTCGGCTTTGGGGGTTCCAGCCGGCGCCAACAAACCGAACCAGGAATCGAATCGAAAACCTGTCAAGCCAGACTCTGAAACCGTGGGCAAATCGGGTAAAAACTTCGACCGCTTGGCCCCGGTGTATGCCAACAATTTGATGCGCGCATCCTGGCGAAAGCCCACCAAGCCAATGGTCGCCCCAGTCACCCCTTGAACCCGGTCAGCCAACACCTCATTGACGGCGTCTCCCGTGGACTTCATGGGAATGTGCTGCATCTCCAAGCCCGCCTTGGCCAAAAAGGAAGCCATGCCCAAATGGGTGGCGCTGCCATTACCGGCTGAGGCGTAATTGAATTGCTTGGACTTTGATTTGACCAGTCGAATGTAGTCAGCCAAGTTGTTGACACCCATGGATGAAGGGGCGGCAATCACATAGCCGGAGTAGCCCAACATGGACACGGGCGCAAAATCCTTGATGGGGTCATACCCCAGCTTGGCATACATGTGGCCTGCCAAGGTATGGCTGGCCGCGGCCATCACCAAAGTATTGCCGTCTGGGGCGGCCTTGGCCACTGCAGCAGTGCCTACTGTGCCGCCAGCACCGGCGCGGTTATCAATCACCACCGTGGCGCCCAACAACTGTCCCAATTCATTGCTGAAGGTTCGAGCCACCGTGTCTTGCACAGCGCCTGGCCCGAAAGGGACGACGATGCGCATCACCCTTTGCGCAAAGGCGGTGGTGTTCAAACCCATGAGCAAAACAGCGGCTGACAAAAGCCAGCCCAAAGGGATGCGTTTCATAAAAATCCTTTCAGTTTCAGATTCAGGCTTGGGCCAACCAACACTGCGCCAAGCGTGCGAAGTAAGTCGCGCCCACGGGCAAGATGTCATCGTTGAAATCATAAGAAGTATTGTGGATCAAACAAGGCCCAACGCCATGCCCAGGCAAGCGGTGCGCCCCTTCACCATTGCCGATGAAGGCATAACAGCCGGGCTTGACCTTGAGCATGTGGGCAAAATCTTCGGCGCTCATCACGGCATCGTAGTTTTCTTCAACGGCATCTGACCCCACCACCTCGCGCATCACCTGGGCGGCAAATTTGGCCTCTGCCACATGGTTGACCACGGGCGGGGAGGCGCGCACAAAGCTCACTTCAGCTGTGCATCCATGGGCTTGTGCAATGCCCGCCGCCATTTGACGCATTGTTTTTTCGATCACATCTGTCACGGCTTCGGAAAATGTGCGAACCGTGCCCCCCACCCAAGCCTGATCAGGAATCACATTGGGTGCACCAGAGCCTTGGATTTGGGTCACGGCCAACAAAGCCCGATCGCGGGAATGCACCACCTTGGGAATCAGGGTTTGCAATTGCTGCGCCAACTCAATCACGGGCGCCACGGGGTCAATACCGGTATGCGGCAATGAGGCGTGTGTGCCGCTGCCCTTGATCACCACGCGCCAGGTATTGCTGGAAGCCATCAAAGCGCCGTGGTTCAGCGCAAATGTTCCCACCCGACCGATCGAAAAATTGTGAAGTGCAAACACCGCATCGCACGGAAACCGCTTGAACAATCCATCTTCAATCATTTTCTTGGCGCCAGCCTTGCCCATTTCCTCAGCCGGTTGAAAAATAAAATGAACCGTTCCACTGAAATCGCGATGTTTGGACAAATACCAAGCAGCAGCGAGCAGCATGGTGGTGTGCCCATCGTGGCCACAAGCATGCATGCGACCATCGTGGGTAGACCGGTGGGGAAAGTGATTTTCTTCTTGCAAGGGCAAGGCGTCGAGGTCAGCCCGCAGGCCAATGCTGCGAGGGCCATTGCCTTGGCGCAGCACACCTACCACCCCCGTCCCTGCAATACCGGTATGCACCTCAATTCCCCATTGGCGCAAACGATCGGCCACCAAGGAGGCGGTTCGGTGCTCTTCAAAACCCAGTTCGGGATGGGCGTGAATGTCACGCCGCAAAGCCACAAATGAGCCCATGTCATCAAAGTCAGGAATATGGAACATGACGGTCCTCAATGATCTTGTGCGGCCAAGGCGGAAAACGCATGGATCACCTCCGGCGGCGCCTGCACCAATTCGATCAACACACCCTCCCCAGCAATGGGAAACTCTTCATTCGACTTGGGGTGTAAAAAACAAATATCGTGCCCCGCCGCACCTTTGCGTATACCCCCAGGCGCCATGCGCACCCCTTGCGCCGTGAGCCATTGCACAGCCATGGCCAGGTCATCAATCCAAAGACCCACATGGTTCAGCGGCGTGGCATGAACAGCTGGCTTTTTATCGACATTCAATGGTTGCATGAGATCGACTTCAACTTTGAAAGGCCCTGCACCCATGGCGCAAATGTCTTCGTCCACATTCTCGCTTTCACTCACAAAGTGCCCAGTCAACGCCAGACCCAGCTTGTCCACCCACAGTTGACGCAGCCGATGCTTGTCAGGACCACCAATCGCAATTTGCTGAATGCCCAACACCTTGAAAGGTCGAAGTTGGTTTGCGCTCATGATTCAAATTCCAAAATAACTTGGTCAACCGATAAGGATTCACCTTTTGCAGCCAGCACACTTTTGACGATGCCATCTTGGGCTGCAAACAAAACATTCTCCATTTTCATCGCTTCAATCACGGCCACGCGCTCGCCAGCCATGACCTTTTGGCCGGCTTGAACGGCCACCTCCACCAACAAACCCGGCATGGGTGACAACACAAAACGACTCAAGTCTGGTGGGGCTTTGAAAGGCATCAAGCGGTGAAGTTCGGCCATCCGAGGCGATATCACCAGCACCTGAATGCTCGCACCATTGTGCTGAACTTTTAAGCCCAGGGGGTTCTGGGTAGAGCCACGCTCAACCTGTGCCGTGAAAGGCTGCCCGTTGACGGTGCCATGAATCGCCACATCATTCAACCGAGAGTGGCTTTCGATGGCGTAATTTTTTCCGTTCACCTTGATCACAGCGGTGTCATGTCGCCCCCCAGAGTCATCGACCTCCACCTGGGTGTGGGTGTGATCTCCCTGGGCGTCCAAGGTGATGACCGTGTATTGCTGGCCCACTTTGACGTCATAGCCGGGCAGTTGCCCGCTCAAGCCCGCCGCGCGCTCGCGTGACTTGCGGCGAACAAAGGAGGCCAATGCAATCAAGAAGTCGGCATCTGAATGGCGCACATCTTCCGACCGAAAACCATGGGCATAGTGTTCGGAGATAAATCCCGTGTTGAAGTCGCCCGACATGAAGTCGGGGTGCGCCAGCAATGCCGACTGAAAGGGAATGTTGGAGCTGACCCCGCGGATCACAAAGCCATTCAAGGCATTTCGCATTTTGGCAATGGCCTCAGCTCTGTCACGACCATGGACGATGAGTTTGGCAATCATGGAGTCATAAAACATGGGGATCTCACCCCCCTCCACCACGCCTGTGTCCACGCGCACACCCATCAACTGCTCTGGGTTGGCCTGGAACATGGTCTGAGCAGGTGGCCGGAAACGAACCAATCGCCCGGTGGAGGGCAGGAAATTGCGAAAGGGATCTTCCGCATTGATGCGGCATTCGATGGCCCAACCATTGCGCTGGACTTCCGATTGCTGCAAGCTCAATTTTTCTCCAGCAGCGATTCGAATCATCCACTCCACCAAGTCCAATCCCGTGATGCATTCGGTCACTGGGTGTTCAACTTGGAGACGGGTATTCATCTCCAAAAAGTAAAAGCTCTGGTCCTTGCCCACCACAAACTCGACCGTGCCAGCGCTTTGGTATTGAACCGCTTTGGCCAAGGCAACAGCCTGGGCACCCATGGCCGCCCTGGTTTCGTCGCTGATAAAAGGTGACGGCGCTTCTTCTATGACTTTTTGGTGCCGACGTTGGATAGAGCATTCACGCTCATTGAGGAAAATGACGTGCCCATGTGCGTCGCCCAGCACTTGAATTTCAATGTGCCTGGGCTCTTCCACAAACTTTTCAATGAACACGCGGTCGTCGCCAAAACTGTTGCGGGCCTCATTGCGACAAGAGGTGAAGCCTTCATGGGTTTCTTTGTCGTTGAACGCCACACGCAAGCCCTTGCCCCCACCGCCGGCCGAGGCTTTGATCATCACCGGGTAACCGATGGATTGGGCAATTTTGACCGCTTCTTCAGGACTTTCAATCGCCTCGTTATGACCGGGTATGGTGTTGACCTGGGCCTTTTGAGCCAATTTTTTGGATGCAATTTTGTCGCCCATGGCTGCGATGGCATGGTGCTTGGGCCCGATAAAAACCAAGCCTTCTTCTTCACATCGTTTGGCGAAAGATTCGTTCTCACTCAAGAATCCATACCCTGGGTGAATGGCTTGCGCGCCAGTGGATTTGGCAGCCGCAATGATTTTTTCGGCAACCAAGTAAGACTCGCGTGAAGCTGCAGGACCGATCAAAACCGACTCATCGGCCAAATGAACATGGCGGGACAACTTGTCGGCCTCCGAATAAACCGCCACAGTTTGTATGCCCATTTTCTTGGCCGTGGCCATCACACGGCAGGCAATTTCGCCACGGTTGGCGATCAAAATTTTGTTGAACATATGGGTATCCTGGTCTCACAAAGGGATGTTGCCGTGCTTGCGCCATGGGTTTTCAATGCTTTTTTCTTTCAGCATCACCAAAGATCTGCAGATGCGCTTGCGTGTTTCGTGGGGTTGAATGACATCATCAATAAACCCCCTGGCTCCCGCCACAAATGGGTTGGCAAATCGGGCTTTGTACTCGGCCTCTCGGGTGGCCAATTTGGCCGGGTCGCCTTTGTCTTCTCGGAAAATGATTTCCACCGCGCCTTTGGCTCCCATCACGGCAATTTCAGCATTGGGCCACGCAAAATTCACGTCGCCGCGCAAATGTTTGGAAGACATCACGTCATAGGCACCGCCATAGGCCTTGCGGGTAATGACCGTGACTTTTGGCACAGTGCATTCCGCATAGGCATACAGCAACTTGGCGCCATGCTTGATGATGCCGCCGTACTCTTGGCTGGTTCCTGGCATGAAGCCAGGCACATCCACAAAAGTCAAGACAGGTATGTTGAAGGCATCACAAAATCGAACAAAACGGGCGGCTTTGATGGAACTTTTGATGTCCAAACAGCCTGCCAAGACCAGGGGTTGATTGGCCACGATCCCCACGGTTTGGCCATCCATGCGGGCAAAGCCGATCAATATGTTTTTGGCGTACTCGGTCTGTAACTCAAAAAAATCGCCGTCATCCACCGTTTTGAGCAACAACTCTTTCATGTCGTAAGGCTTGTTGGGGTTGTCGGGCACCAAGGTGTCTAAGCTGAAATCCAAGCGATCGGTGGGGTCACCGCTTTTGCGCACAGGTGCTTTGTCTTTGTTGTTCAAGGGCAAGTAGTTATAGAGTCGGCGCAGCATCAACAAGGCTTCCACATCGTTGTTGAAGGCCATGTCTGCAACGCCGCTCTTGGTGGTGTGGGTCACCGCGCCACCCAACTCTTCAGCGCTGACCTCTTCATGGGTGACGGTTTTGACCACCTCTGGGCCGGTCACAAACATGTATGAACTGTCCTTGACCATGAAGATAAAGTCGGTCAGGGCTGGCGAATACACCGCACCACCCGCCGATGGCCCCATGATGAGGCTGATTTGCGGCACCACGCCGCTGGCCATCACATTGCGCTGGAAAACGTCGGCATATCCGCCCAATGAAGCCACGCCCTCTTGAATGCGGGCCCCGCCTGAATCGTTCAAACCAATGACGGGTGCCCCCACCTTCATGGCCTGGTCCATGATCTTGCAAATTTTCTCCGCATGGGTTTCGGACAAGGCACCACCATAAACGGTGAAGTCCTGGCTGAATACAAATACCAAACGCCCATTGATCATGCCGTAGCCGGTGACCACACCATCCCCGGGGATTTTGTTGTCGGCCATGCCAAAGTCGACGCAGCGATGCTCGACAAACATGTCCCACTCCTCAAAGGTGCCCTCGTCCAGCAAAATTTCCAAACGCTCGCGGGCCGTCAACTTTCCCTTCGCATGCTGGGCCTGAATGCGCTTGACACCGCCACCTTGGCGCGCCGCACTGCGCTTGAGTTCAAGCTGTTCATTGATGTCCTGCATT
>Ga0114960_10001551_pt1 | contig 18287 bp, 26 predicted proteins | sample C_130625_MF_Meta_FD_92637 | JGI IMG/M metagenome (GOLD analysis project Ga0114960, IMG submission 92637) | Freshwater microbial communities from Lake Croche, Canada to study carbon cycling - C_130625_MF_MetaG | ecosystem: Environmental > Aquatic > Freshwater > Lake | place: Lake Croche, Canada... | reverse complement strand
GACACTTTCTTGACTTTCTCTAGCAAGCCACAACTGGTTACTCTAAAGGGTAACATTGTTGACAAGGTTGCTCAAATGAGCAAGAGTGATTGGGACATGAGCACCAACTTGCATGCCGCTATGGACAAGATCCTAAGCGTTGCAGTTAAGGGTTCAGTACCAGCCAGCGACATGCCAGCCATGTTGCTGATCTTGTCAGACATGCAGTTTGACGCTTGCGCCCGTTACGACGACAGCGCAATGCAAATGATCGAACGCAAGTTCGCAGATGCAGGTTACACTGTGCCACAGATTGTTTTCTGGAACCTAAACAGTTCAGACAACGTGCCTGTTAAGGCTGACAAGAGTGGTGCCGCATTGGTAAGTGGATTTAGTCCATCAATCATGACTAGCTTGCTAGCCGCTGATTTGGATCAATTCACTCCAGAAGGCATCATGCTAAAGACTGTAATGAGTGATCGTTACAGTTTGTAAAAGGCAGCGAGTTGGTTACTAACTCAGTATGAGTCGCTAAGGTAGGTACCTAATCCTTGGGGCAAGCAATAGTACACAAACTAGTAACAGTCTTGGACACGCAGACTTTAATGCGAGGTGGAAGCAGGTGGAAACCCTGCAACTAATTTATAAACGTAGATAAACTAAAAGAGCATATCATGGCATATTTTTTGAAGTCAGGCATTTCCTTCCGTGTAACCTCAAAAGAGGCAATGGATCTGCATGAAGCACTTCCAGCGGCCAACTTTACCATCAAAGAAAATCCCATGAGTGGTGAGTTGTATCTTGAACAAATCGATTCATTTGAAATCAAAGGCAAGCGTTATGGTGACTTGGACAGGAACACCACACGTATCTTTAACACATTCATGGATCGTGCCGCCAGCACCGGTGTGATGCTTACTGGCGAGAAGGGCAGTGGTAAAAGTTTGCTGGCCAAAGCCCTGTCAATTCATGCGGCGAAGAATGGCCACCCTACCATTGTGATCAATCATCCATGGACGGGCGACAAGTTCAATGCACTAATCCAAGCCATCGAGCAACCATGTGTTGTGCTGTTTGATGAGTTTGAAAAGGTATACGACAAAGACGACCAGGAGTCCATGTTGACTCTGTTGGATGGTGTATTCCCCAGCAAGAAGATGTTTGTGATTACCTGTAATGACAAGTGGCGGGTGGACAGTCATATGCGCAATCGTCCGGGACGTATCTACTACATGTTGGACTATACTGGTTTGACGCAGGACTTTATTATCGAGTACTGCGAGGACAACTTGACGGCCAAAGAACACATTGATAAAATTTGTTCAATTGCCATGTTGTTCAATCAATTCAACTTTGACATGCTGAAGGCACTTGTTGAAGAAATGAACCGTTACAATGAATCTCCAGAAGAAGCATTGAAGATGTTGAATGCCAAGCCAGAGTTTGACGAAGGCAATCGCTACAACACCTTGCTGACTGTGCGTGGAGTTCCTATTGAACAGGAGCATTTGGAGTCACGTGAATGGAAGGGCAACCCACTGCAAACCAAAATCAACTTGTCATTCAAGGTATCTGATGCAGGCCTTCCATGGACTGACAAAGACGAAAATGATGAGGATGCTGATTGGGATTGGAAGGAAGCCAACTTTACTCCTGCTGAAATCCAAAAGATTGATCCGCATACAGGCACATTCATTTTTGCCAATAAGGACGGTCATGCTCTTACACTTACCAAAGTGAAAGAAAAGAGCTTTCACTACTACGACGCTTTTTGAGTAAAGCTAGTTTGAGAAGTGCTGTAGAAATATAGCACTTCTTTTTTTGTAGGTTAAATATTGGATGAATCTATATTCACTAACTAACCTTAATAATGCATCAACTGTTGATTTGCTACGTAACAGTATAACAGCTGATATGTTTGATAAAGAAGAGTTGTTGCCAAATTATCTTTATGAGTACAAGGATAATCCGGCAAACTTATTCAATAATCTAGCCGCTGGCAGATACACATACGGACGTTATTATGTGCTTACAGATGACACAAATAAATTTGTAGCCAGTGCAGGCTGGCATCCATACAATAACAACACAGCGTTGGCATTAACTCGTATGCTAGTGGCTCCAAACTACAGAGCTACCTATGTTGTGGGCAAGGAAATACTGCCCAGTATAATTAAAGAAACAAAACAATTTGAACGAGTATGGATTACCTGTAACGAATACAATCGAGCAATTTACGATTGGTTTAGTACAGGCAAGTCTATGGGCGGCAACTGGCCTAGTATATACAAGAATTTTAAACCAATAGGCCAACACTTGGTAAATCACACTTTGCAATACGTAGCAGAACACACTAATAAATAGAGCATGTTTAAAAATATCTCTAAAGCTATTTGGTTTGTTTGGGTACCTATAATCCCATTAGCCTTGTCTACCATTTATATGTTGGCTGTGGGCATTATTCCTCTATACTATTTGATAGCCACATTTATCATGTGGTGTTTGGTCTGCGGGCTAGGTGTAGCAGTAGGCTATCACAGAGTGTTTAGTCATAAAACACACAAGCTACCTACATGGAAGGAAAACATTATTTTGTTCTTTGCCAGTTTTGCTGGACAAGGATCTAGTATAGTGTGGACTGCATTACATAGAGGATATCATCATCCGTATGCAGATACTGAGCGAGATATACACAGCCCTGTAGTGCATGGAGTGTTTAATGCGTTTGTAGGATGGTACCGACAAGTTACAGAAAACAACATGATTATCAATGTTAAGTATGCGGTAGACTTGTTACGTAAACCAAATCACATTTGGTTCCACAAACACCAACTGACTATACTTTGGTTAGTACCGTTGCTTGTATGCTTAATCGATTGGCGCTTGGCATTTTGCGGATTCTTTTTGGTAACTGGATTAAGCCTGTGCCAAGACAATATGATTAATGTGCTAGGACACTTAAAGGGTGTAATTGGCTATAGAAACTTTGATACTAAAGATAATAGCCAAAATAATCTTGTGCTGGGGTTTCTTGCGTGGGGACAAGGCTGGCATAACAATCATCACTATGCTCCGGGCGCATACGATTTTGGAGTAGGTGTAAGTGGCAAGTGGTGGGAGTTTGATCCTTGCCGTTTGTTCCTGCCATTTTTGCGATAAACTGTTGTAAAAGAACAACAACGCCCTGCTTGACAGGGCTTTGTTTTGACTGTATAATATACGCATACTAGCAAAAAAGGAGCGCGAAATGGGTTTTAAAGTTTTGGGAAGAACAGAGGATATCATGCAAGGCTACGGCCCGTTGCCCAAAATGGAAGGCCCGTTTTATTTTAACGGACGTATTTTGTACTACGATCCACAAGAAGGCAAATACTGGGATCCGAAAACGGATTTCTTTGTGCCGCATGATGAATATTTTCGGTTAGTTGGTTTAATGTAAGGAGAGAGAAAAATGTATAGTGTAATATTTGGTAGTGTTGAATTAGAACGATTCATCACTTTGAACGAAGCAATGGCCTATGCCAAGACTATCGATGCGTTTGTAACTATCAAAGGCGAAGACTTTGAAGTTGTAGGTATGTTTGGTGTAGACAGCGTTAAGAACGGTGTATGCCCGGACGGTATCGCATACGATTGGAACAAGGCCAGCCGCATTGGCCGTGTAAAGAAAGAACGAGTATGAAGATTAAATTTGATAAAGACACTATGCCCGATCATTTGTACAATACGCTGTTACAGCATTTTGTAAACGAAGCAGTCGGGCTTGGTGTAGAAGTAAACAAGTTTACCGAATTTAAAAATTGGGTAATCGAATGTGAAGTAGAAGTAAAGGAATTGGTGCATTAATGCCTAAGTGTTATCAATTGATTGGAGTGCCAGGTGCTGGCAAAAGTACTTGGTATAAAAACCAACTATGGCTAGGTGAGGACAAGAAGGATCACAAGTATGTTAGTACTGATCAGCACGTTGAAGGATATGCAAAGGATCAGGGTAAGACATACAGTGAAGTGTTTACAGAATACATGCCCACTGCTGTCCAGCAGATGATGGTAAATGTAAACATGGCCGCGGCCTTGCAATTGGATATCGTTTGGGATCAAACCAGTACAACCATTGCCAGTCGTGCTCGCAAGTTTAATGCTCTACCACCGTCTACGAACTATGAGCATATTGCCATAGTGTTTACAACACCGGATCTAGATGTGCTTAAAGCTCGCCTAGCAAGTCGTCCGGGAAAAGAAGTTCCGTGGGCAGTTGTTCAAGGAATGATTGATAACTTTGTAATGCCAACTTTAGAAGAAGGCTTTACAGAAATTTGGAGGGTATAATGAAAGATTTTTACTATGAGCAAACTAGATCATCAATCTCCGAAGATTGGGGTGACGAAGTTACTGTGTCAATGTTGGCCGACAAATTTAATGTTGATCGTGTAAGTTATAGAATTTACTATGCCAAGGATAATTTAACTCGTAGAATTTTTATCTTCCGTGGTAATTGTTCACAATTTGAAATGGAAACATTGTTAGGACTAGGCTTTGTGTTTGCCAATGACGGCGATACAACCAACATTCCTGACCAACCTGTAAAGGAAGAAGAAAATGCCTTGGATTGAAAACGTAGCCGCAAGTGATATTCCAATTGGGTTTCATCACGATGCTGGCCCTAATAGTATGCTGATCAGTATAGTCGATCCTGCCAGCTGGCGTCCCGAAGCCAAGCACCAATTCAAAGAGCGTCACAACTTTGAATTTTTGGATGTGGAAGAAAAGGATGAAGTGCTGGAAGAAGCCATGAAGTGCAGTCACGAGCAGGCCGCAGAGCTTGTACGACTGCTACAACACGCACTAGACAATCGTATGAATGTGGTTGTGCATTGTTTTGCTGGCATTTGTCGCTCGGGTGCAGTTTGTGAAGTAGGAGTCATGATGGGCTTTGACGACACAGAACGTTTCCGTAGCCCCAACTTGTTGGTCAAGCATCGCATGATGAAAGTACTAGGCTGGACATACGACCCAGATGAAAAGCCTAACATTGACGATTGGCGAACATTTAAGTCGGTTGACTGATTGCGGAATAAGTAGTATAATAATTACTTAAACAAGAAAGGTACTCAATGGCTGGCAAAGCGAAATCGGTTTATCTAACGATAACCAAAAAGGATTCAATGAAAACAGAGTTTAGCAAGATGTTTTTTGATGCTAAAGGCTATAACGATTATGTTAAGTCGGAAGAATTCAAGGCCAAATGGCCAGCCACAGAGTACAATATTATCAAAGAAGTTTATTAAAGAAAGGAGGCGAATATGCCAAGTGTATTCTTAGTAAGCGACACGCACTTTGGACACACAGGTGTATGTCGCTTCACACGTAACGATGGTGTTACAAAACTTCGTCCATGGGACTCACCTGAGGAAATGGACGAAGCAATGGTTAAGGCGTGGAACGAACGGGTAAAGCCCACTGACAAGGTCTACCATTTAGGCGATGTTGTTATCAATCGTAAAGCGTTAAGCATTATGTCGAGATTAAACGGCGACAAAGTTTTAATTCGTGGTAACCACGATATCTTTAGAGACGACGAGTATCGCTTGTACTTTAGAGAACTTAGAGCTTATCACGTTATGAACGGTATGATCCTTAGCCATATTCCGTTACATTCGGATTCAATGGGACGTTTTGGCACTAACATTCATGGACACACCCATGCAAATCGTGTTAAAAAGGCTCGTGGAGTTGATGCGAAGTCTGGGGAAGTTCTGTACAGCGAAAAGAACGATGTGCGCTACCATTGTGTATGCGTGGAACAAACTCCAGACTTTGCTCCTATACTGTTTGAAGATGTCATAAAGAACATCGAAGCAGAAGGCGGAAGCGTAGGATTTAAGTCTGGCAACGGACCTACTATGTAAAATAGGACCTTCGGGTCCTATTTTTTTGACTAGAAATTCTGCACTATAAATAAGTGCTATGTTTTCACCATACCAACTAGCACCCACAACTGCAAACAGTTTTGAAATTACCAGCAATGTAGATTTGGCCGAACGACTATCGGAATTTTTTCAAGACCCGTCTACTGAGGAAATGTGGAACTGGTATACAAAGCGACAAGAAATGGCTCCAGCTCTGCGTCATACTAAAATGATATCAGTGCGCCGGCTCGTTGAATCGAAGAGTACAACGATGGAATCTAATCAAGTATTAGAAACAACCTACGCAGAGTTTGCTACTAAGAGTCCGTTAATGCAAGAGATGATCAAATGGTTAGAAGATAGCTTGCTAGCAACTGGAGCATCTTCTGTAGAGTTTGGAAGGATATTCTTTTCCAAACATCGTGTTGGAACAGATATAGGAGTGCATGTTGATGACGGAAAATACTTTGACTACTACGATAGGTTTCACTTTGTAGTAGACAGCACTCCAGGTAATATTTTTTATATACGCAAAGAACCTGTAGAGTTGGAACTAGGCAAGCTATACTGGGTGAACAATCACGTGCCGCACTGGCTGAAAAATAACTCAAGTACCGACAGAATAAATTTAATATTTGATGCTAGATTAACATGAACATAGAAAATATACACCCGCTTTGGGCCAGTAGAGTTATTAACATGTCAACACCCCAGGAGTTCTTCAATGTATCTCCAGATGTGTGGAGGGGGCTGTTGTACGATCGTAAAATGCTAATTTTTAAAAATATGCAATTTAGCAAGGCAGAGTTTTATAAATTTTGCTGTAGTTTTGGTAAACCGTGGGACAGGTTTGATTACGGATACAGTAAAGAAAAAGTTGATAGATTCACTATTAATGGCAAGGAAGTAGCATTGACTCCTATGAGTAATTTGAATACTCCCCGTCTCGGACAGCAAATGATGCCGTGGCATGCTGACATTCCAAACAAGCGAGACACACCATTTCCACACAGGGCACTTTGGATTACAAAAAATCCAGGCCCAGACTCTGGACTAACTACGTTTTTAAATATAGAAGATGGGTTACAACGATTAACTAAAGAATTAGAATCTGCAATACCCGACATAAAGATTGTACAGCAAAGTTGGTACTACCAAAATAGAGAACTAAAGAATTTTGATTTTATCAAAAAGCATCCTATAACAGGCAAGGATTCTTTGAGATTAAACTTTTTCAATGTCCCAGAATCAAACTTACTAGATGCATGGATTAAGAAAGTAATTGTAAACGGAGTTGAAATGGATCCTAAACCTATACTAGGTCCATATCTAAAACATTTGTCATTACAAGAAGATCTAGTCTATACACACAGATGGGACACATTTGATATTATCATATACGACAATTGGCCGTTAGTACATAAACGTACAAGACTAGAATTTGATCCTTCTTTAGAACGACATTTTTACCGTGCCAACATCGATCATATAGATGGGCCTGAATGGGAAGCCCATAAGGTTGCAACTACACAGTTATAAGTTGCCGCCTGAAGTTAGTGTTCTGTATTCAGGTTTAAGATACGTACAACGCACAACTGTATCTACAGGAACAAGTACTCGATTGTATAGTATTTGCCAAGGCAGTGTATACACACATTTCTCTTTGGCCTTTACATAAAACTCGTTGAACGCCCCATAGCGTTCACTTGTTTTTTTACTAAACGCAAGACGTCTGTAGGCCTTGTCGTACTTTAATGGAAACATACTAAAAAACTTAAAGCGGTTGTTCTTTTCATTGTAATCGACAACAGCATCCAGCACTAGCTTTACTGCGGCTGGGTTAGTACTCTTAACATGAGTCCAGTACCAACTAGGATCTTCGTTTGACTCGTAAAATCCAATTACAGCAACCACGGTGTCTGTATCATCAAAAGCGGCAAACGCATGATAATTCCTTGAATCACTTAGATAAGTTTGGCAGAATATTTTATGATAAAAGTCTGAGATTTTTTCTGTGTTGTATTCTTCGCTACGTGACTCAGTTGGTACTCCCATGAACTTGGGACTATAGAACAAATGTCTAATTGAGTCTTTGTGTTCTTCAGTTAATTTTATTGTTTTCATATTGTTCCAGGATCTACTAAACCCAGTTGGTCAAAGCCCCATGTACGTTCATTACAGCCGTTACAGTGGTTGCATCTACCCAACTCTAACAGGCTACAACTGTGTGTGATATAAAACAGTGCTTCTTGATTGTAATGTTTTATCAAATCTACAATATAGCTTTTATCTAAAGTTTTTAATGGCGTTCTAAACTTTGCACTTTCCCTATAAGGTATAGGAGTCCAGTCGATCATATGCTGTGGCAATTGCTCTATCATTCCAACATACACCATTTGAAACCCTAGGTCCCACGCTTCATGCACTCCAGACTTAACTTGTTCTTCCTCGGGCAATGCATTGTCACCAACTATTAACGGGTCTGTGTATGCTATATTATAACAGCTATTCACATGTGCAATAACCAATTTGGCAAAATACTTTGAACCTTCTTTGCGTATAATTGTCAGGGGAGTTATCTCGTGTATGTTTCCTAAATTCTGATTTTCACGTAATAACAAAAAGTACAGTAGTGCGCTATCCATTCCACCGCTTATAAAGATTCCAATTTTTGCAGGAGTTGCTGGAAGACTTATTTCGATTGTACGGTGCGGTTTCCCACAAGTGATAATCATTTTTGTCCTTTCAACTGTTTGATAGCATCGCGATAGCGCACACCGTCCAAACTGGCTTCTAATCTTTTTATTTGATGGCTAGCTATGTCGTTGTATGCTTCATAGTTAAATGCTAACAAATTTTCAAACCCGTGTGTCTTTTTCTTTTCACGGATATTAGGATATAATTTTGCTAGGATAGCATTTTTACTGCTAACACTGGTAAGTTTGTAATTGTATTTTGTAGTCACCAGTTGTTTTATATCAGGGTACTCTAAATAGTACAACAACACTTCAGGAGTGTAGGCGAACCATTCATTCACTAAAGGAACATTATACTTGTTTGAAAATCTCATAGCACTAGCATCTTCGTTTTCTCTAAGAGTATAGTACCAATAGCTTTTATCAGCTTCTACTTTACGAGTAAGCAAGGTTTCGCCTCCCATAACCGCAGGCAATCCTAGATCCAAAATGCTTTTATAAACCATTAAGTATGTTACCTGTGTACACTGTATGCTTTTGCCAAACTCAGTTGCTTCTCCGGAATAGTAAAAATCTTTAACATCGAAATCTATAAATTCCAAAGGAACATCCAGCTCTGCGCACAGAGCCTGTGCTTCCATAACATCAGTGGCATTATAATCATTTTTAAAACGTATAGTAACACAACGCGGTCTGTGGCCAACAGCTAGAAAATTTCTCAAAACAATTTCACTGTCAGTGCCGCCTGACACAAACACTACTAGATCTTTACCAAATTCTGACAAGACTAAACTTGCAGTTCTGTGTAACTCTTCTATATAATTGCTTTTTTTGTAACGGTCCAAGTCAACTGGGCCCAATGATACCTTGTATCGATCTGTAGAATCTTCTCTCTGTCCAAACTCGCGGCCGCCGATTGAATAAGTTAGATAATTGTTATGTGTAAAGTTTATCATATTGTACGTATTTAATTAAAGCTATCTGTGTGTATAATATTTCTCCTAGTATTACCCGAACGATAAATAGCTTTACACCTACTTGAGGAGAGTGCAATGCCCGTTAATGTAAAAACAACCGCTACCAAACCAGAAAGTGTTTCATGGTTTAGAATCCATCGTCAGAATGTACCAGAATTACAACATCTTAGTGATTTTGATGCTTGGACTATGCAACAAAATGGATTTGTTAGTTTCAGTAAATCAGAAATTAATGAAAATGTGACTGAAGAAATTTTAGTATTCCAAGATACTGAAGCCTATACTAATTTTCAAAAGCAAAGAGAAACTCACGAAACATTTGTTGCCCGTAGAAACTACAACATAGCCAATCAAATTAAATCTGTTGTTGAAGTCTCTGTAAATTAAACAAGGAACCTGATAGTGTTTTTAGGCCACGTATCTGATGTTTTGGCAAATTTTAAAAAACCGTTATTGCAATTTTCAAAAAAGAAAATATTAGCTAACGACGGCGACTTTAAATTGATGGATAATGTGTGCCCGCATCAAGGAAGTCTAATTATTGATGAAGCAAGAGAAAGATTATCCTGTCAGTTCCACAGTTGGACTTGGAATAGCCAAGGACAACCACTAAATGCAGGAGTAACTAGTCTTTGCAATTCATTTACGCTAGAGTCATCCAATGCCACTGTAGTCAACAACTTAATTTTTTCCAACAACATATCTGTACCTGAGCTGGCTTCATTTAATCTTAGTAATATGAAGTTGGTAGAAGAGCGTATAGATTCTGTAAACACAAACTACAAGAATATTATGGATGTGTTTTTAGATGTTGACCATATTCCAGTTGTGCATCGGGGTGTATATCCTAGTATAGGTATCAAGGGAAAAACTCAAGTAGACTGGACATACTATGACTGGGGTAGTCTACAAGTAATTGGACGCAATGTTGACTACTCGGATGAATATAAAAATACACTGTTAAATATCCAAGAAGAAAAGACAGCTGCCTTTTGGTTAGCAGTATATCCTTATACTATGATTGAATGGCAACCAGGAGCGTTGATAGTCACTGTGTGTTGTCCAAAAGACAATCATACAGATATTGCTGTACTAAAATATCGAGACACTCGATACAATGATGATAACTGGAAACTAAATTCAGATATCTGGGAATTAGCGTGGAGCCAAGATAAGTATCAAGCAGAATCTATTGTGGAGTTTTGTAATTTCAAACCACATTTAGAAGCAAGCAAAATACATTTTAGAAATTGGTTGGCACAATGATTTATGGCTTTGAAGATAATAAATTTTATATCGACTTTGTTTCATGCGAAAGACCGCACGGCACAATGCGCGAAGAATCGGATCGTCGTGCTCGCAGTCTTGCCGAGCAAGGCGGCAAGTTCATGTTGGGTAACAGTGGCGGCCTAGATAGTCAAAGCGTATTACACAGTTTCCACACACAGGGCATTCCGATAGAAACTGCATTCTTATACTTGCCAAATTACAATGACAACGAGTATGAGCAAGTAAAAATACTTGATAAAAAATACGGAGTAAAAACTCACATAGTCGATTTAGATCCAATGGCGTGCCAGGAAGAAATTGAACAGCTATCAATCGAGTTAGATATACCTGCAAAAAATAATGTACTACAGAGAAAATTTCTCAGTATGTTACCAAGTGATTACCATTTTATACAAATGGTGCATGACCCGTATGTGTACGTGGACAACGACTTTTCTAGATTCAGATACTATCAAGGATATTACTTGCCCGAGCTTTCTCGCAGTCGTGCATTTGAAAGTCTTAACCGAACAGGCAAGAATATTTTCTTTGGAGATACTCCAGAATTTCTAGCATCTATCTTAGATGACGATGTTTATCGTGCGGCGCTTAAAGCGTCTAGATACTTTGATGGTAACGGTGCTACTATTCCCGGGAAGTATCTTAGAACTGTGGACAGATGGGACTACTATATTAAACCTATCATATATGGAAAGTACTGGGGAGACGAATTGATCTACTTCCCCAAATATCAAGGTTTTGAGAAAATTCACTATTTGCATGGCAATGTTAAATTTAGACATCATGCTGTCATCATACATTACGAAGAACTGATTAACTTTCTAAATACGCCGGGACGTATTATTACTAAAAGGTACTACGAGAATGTCCCACTCAAATAATCTGGGTGATTTGATTGACCTTTCAAAAGACCTAAGCAAAACAGCAATCATAGATGTTAGTACTGATTATCGGTATTCGTTCCAACTAGTACACAATCTTGCCAATGCCGTCGCTAATGGATTACAGGCAAAGGGATATCAGCCGCGGGATCGCATTGCTATTATAGCAGAGAATTCTATAGATTTTGTAGTAACATATTTAGGAATATTAAAGTTAGGAGCAGTGGCGGTTCTAATTAATGTTAAACTTCCTCCTACACAAATGCAAGGCATACTAGACGATAGTAATACAAAGCTGATATTTACAGACACTGATATAGAAACATCATTACCAATAATTAATTTTAAAAAAGACTTTAGAGATTTTTTAATTAACGAAGATTTTACATCATATCCAGCATCCGATGAAGTAGCTATTATTATGTACACATCGGGATCCACTGGAGTATTCAAAGGTGTTGCAATAACACATAACAACCACAAATGGATCATTAATAAAAAAGCACAGTGGGTATATGCACCGCAATTAAGAAAACTAATAGCGGCTCCGTTGTATCATATGAACGGATTGTCAAATTTAGAAATGGGGCTTGCTGGCTATGGCACTACTATTTTAATGCCTAAGTTTGAATCAAAACAATTTGTAATATCAATAAGAAAATATCGAGTAAATTATATTTCATCTGTCCCTACTATGATTGCATCTATGATGAATGAAACTGAATTGCTAGGCCAACTTGATCTATCTTCATTAGCTGTAATTAGTACAGCCTCTGCACCATTAAGTCCTACACTAGTTGAAAAAATAAAAGCAACACTGCCGTGGGTTAAGATTCGAAATAACTACGGCACAACAGAACTAGGGCCTGGGTTGTTTGGAGGACACCCGTTGTGGTCACAAGATCGCCCTGACGAACTAGCGATACCTGAGTTAAGTGTTGGCTATCCTATAGAAGGTATAGAGTGCAGACTTATAAATGGTGTGCTACAAATTAAATCCCCAGCTATGATGGCAAACTATACCAATGCTGAAAACAAACAAATGACCGACGACGGGTTTTTTATCACTAATGATATATTTGAAGTAGACGAAAACGGCTTTTACTTTTTTAAAGGACGTGCAGATGATATGTTTAAAAGCGGCGGCAACACTATATTCCCGGCACAGATAGAGCTGGTATTAGAATCGCACCCTTTAATCGCGAGTGCGGCTATAATAGGTGTTGAAGATGATATCAAAGGAATCAAGCCATATGCATTTGTAGTTTTGAAAAAAGATGCCTTTACTTCTTCACAAACATCTGGAGAACTAAGGCAGTTCGTTGCTACCAAATTTCCATTAAGCCACTGTCCAAGAGAAATTTGGTTCTTAGAAGAAATGCCGGTTAATAGCGTTAACAAACTTGATAAAGTAAAATTATTGAGCACCGCTAAAAGATTGCTATATAAAACATGATACTTAGTAAAGAAATTAATTTACCAAAAATTCCAGAAGAGCTGTTGTCTGACTCGTCTTTAGAATCATATGTAACAAACACAGTGACCGATATTGGATATGGAATAGCTCACACCAAAGATGGTAAAACATTAAATCCTTGCAAGTATAGTTCGGGTATAATTAGAGATCCTGCATTATTTGACTGGTTAAAAAATCAAATAAAATTCATAGAGCCGTGGAGTGTGCTAATACAGATTCAAGAACATCCAACAGGAGGAACTCATATAGTTCACTCGGACATTAAACGTAAGTACGCATTAAATTATATGATAGAGCTAGGAGATTCTGCAACTACTAGTTGGTATAAAGAACATGGTAAGCCGTTACATCGTTCTAAACAATTTGGAATACAGCAATCTGATGGCGGTGTTGTCGAGTATAAGAATTTAGAAACATTAAAATCGGCAGTGTTTGAAAAACATAAATGGTACATAATAGCAACTGATGTTCTGCACGATGTAGATAATGTCGTTGGCACTAGAAAAAGCATTTCAATAGGTGTAACAAGTGTTGAAATGTTTAACTTTTTGATAAAATTATAATATGTTTGAAAAATTAGAAAATTTAAATGGTAAGGTAGTAGTGATCGCCGGCGGTGCTGGGCAAGTCGGCTATGCTACCGCTAAAGCATTGTCTAGTAAAGGTGCAAGTGTTATTGTTCTTGTACGACGAGATTTGGAATCTGCAAAAAGTATGATGGCACAATTGCCAGTAGCTGGAACTGCAATGCTAGCAGATGTCACTGATACTGCTAGTATTAAAAATGCTGTATCACAAATTAGTCAATGCGATATATTAATTAACGCAGTTGGCACTACAAGAAATATACCCCCAGTCGAGTTACAAAATTTAACAGATGAAATATTTGACACCATTATAGATACTAACTTAAAAGGTAGTTTTATACTAATCAGAGAGTTCCATTCATTATTAGCTAAGTCTGGAGATGCTCTAATAATTAATATATCGTCAACTGCCGGGTTACGTGCTAGTCAGAGTAATCTAGCCTACGGCGCGGCCAAAGCAGGCATTGACTTAATAACAAAAACATTAGGCAAGGCCCTTGGCCCCAATATCAGAGTTGTAGGTGTTGCACCCGGTTACTTGACTAACCCCACTTCGGGAGCTGTTAAGCCGCCTGGTGCAAATGAACAGATTGGAAAAATGTCTCCTTTACGTAGAGTAGGACAAGCAGAAGATATTGCCAATGCTATCGAATCTATTGCTACTACTATGCGATTTGTTACAGGACAAACTATTACAGTGGACGGTGGAATTTCATTATGAAAACTATTATAACTTGTGCAGTTACCGGTGCAGTTACTACACGTGAGCAAACACCTTACTTGCCAGTTACACCTGAAGAAATAGCAACGTCTGCTTTAGAAGCTGCCGAAGCTGGTGCTGCCATAGTTCATTTGCACGTTAGGGACACGGAGACTGGTCGGCCAAGTATGAACTTAGACTTGTACAGAGACACAGTAGATAGAATCAAACGACAAAACACAGATGTGTTGATTAATCTAACTACAGGACCAGGAGCATTGTATATCCCAACACCTGGAAATTTAACACAAGGTACTCCTAATAGTTTATTATTAGGGGCAGTAGCAAGAGTTAGACACATACAGGCAATCAAACCTGATTTGTGTAGTATGGACTTTAACACTATGCATCAAGCTGGTAATGGTATTAGAATTAATCATAAAATTATCACTGCTGAAATGGTCAGGCTTGTGCAAGAAGCTGGTACTAAACCTGAGTTAGAAATATTTGATTCAGGAGACTTTCGTATAGCACAGGAGTTTGTCAAGGACGGAGTTATCAAGGGTAAACCGTTCTGGCAATTTGCAATGGGTATCAAGTATGGGTGGGATGCAACACCCAATGCATTACAGTATGCATACAATCAACTCAGTCCAGGTAGTATATGGAGTGCGTTTGGCATAGGCAAACAAGAAATGCCTATGGTTGCACAAACTATGATCTTAGGTGGCCATGTTCGTGTTGGATTCGAAGACAACATTTATGTAAGTAAAGGTGTGTTGGCTAAGTCCAATGCTGAACTAGTTGCCATGGCTAAAGACATCATCAGGCTGTTGGGCGGAGAAGTAGCAACTCCTGCCGAAGCCAGAACACTATTGGATTTATAATGGATTACAAACGAACCTACAAATATGTTTACAGAGACGGTGCTGGTGCTAGGAAAAGATACGGTATCTTTTCGCCAGGTGTTGATAGATTTTTGTTAGTAGACTACGAGGACATTTGGGCAACTTTGCAGACTGCTGAGATCCTAAGTTCTAAACTACCTACTATGGTTTTTATCCTGTCACCTGTGAGCAAAGATATCAACAACAATAATTGCTTGGACTACACAATTTTTAATAAATCAAAAATACGTGTTAGCAATTCTCCTATGGTAGTAAGTAGACAGCACCCCGATGTTAAGTTCTTAACAGCAGAAGATCTAGTTACCTACGCAGGTGTTTCTGAAGATTATAATACACCTGATGGTCTACTAATGTTACAAAGACTTAAAGATTATACCAACTTTGTACACGATATGGTATGTGCATTGAATATAACCGAGGTTATATATAACTCACGAGAAGTTGCTAATTTTTCTAGTTCATATTTAAAAAAGTCGTGGGACAATCAGTTTACAACTATTGCAGATCGTTCAAGTTTAGAGAATGGTATCTTTGCAGAACTCAGACATATATTATATATGTCCAGTACTATAGAGGAAGCAGAGGCACGTATTATAGATGTTTGGAAAAACAACAGTGCTGACCAAGCACACATCATGTCTGGATTTTACTCAATGTTAAAGATTAAAGTACCCGACGAGCTATTGCCTCTTGTGGACATGAAACCAGAAAAAATATCAATAGGAATTTTTTAATGTTAAAGTTAGACGACACACTATACTTTTCAAGTATCAGTTTTAACAGATATAATGATGAATTCTGGAACAGCGTATATGCTGACTGTGCGGCCGATGGCAAATTCTTTATAGACATAGCCAAGAGAGTAAACCCTACCAGGTTTGTAACACGTAACGGAGAATGGAGTTTGCCTTGGAAACAAGAACTGATTCCTGGTTATGAAATGCCGGACTACGATCCTACATTCAGTAAGACGTTTGCAGAAGTTACCGATGAAAGAGCCATGGGAATTAAACTACAAATACAACAAGGCAAAAAATACGCTGTATTATATTCCGGTGGTATTGACAGTACTGTAGTATTGTCTGCATTGGTTAAAAATTTAACTACAGAAGAATTAGATAGCATAGTTGTATGTGCTAGTATACATTCCATTGTAGAAAATCCAACATTCTGGAATAACCACATTGATGGTAAGATTAAAGTTTTAGATTCTAATCTTCACAAGTACGATGATTTGATTGAGCAAGGGTACTTGCCTGTCACTGGCGACGAAGGTGATTGTTTGTTTGGAACATTATTCGGACTGACCCTATACAACTACTTTGATTACTATATAGAAGATTTGTCGCCCGAGTCAAAAGCCTACTTACAAACAGTTAAGTATAAAATTAGCGACCCAGATGTACATTATAGCAAATACGCTGATTTAATTATTAAACACTTAGATGTACCAACTAATCCAGAGTTTGGAAAAATACTGTACGAAAAATATGTACGCAATATAGAAACAGCTTCAGTGCCTATACATAGTTTACACGATTTCTTCTGGTGGTTGATTTTCAATGTGAAATATCTCAACTGCTCAGTGCGTGGTCCGTTGTATCTTAACGACCGCGTTGAGTGGCGCACAGCTATGGACGCAACTGTTAACTGGTTCAATGGTGCAGACTATCAACGCTGGAGTATGGCAAACAACAACAACGGACAAAAGATACGTAGTACATTGTCTACTTACAAAGTTGCCGCTAGGGAATACATCTGGGATGTAGATCATAACGACTGGTATAAGAATTTTAAAATCAAACTTGAATCCTTATGGAACATTGGGATAAATCAAAATGTATCCTCAGTTCCTGAAAATAGACGCCCAGTGGCCAGAGTAGGATTGACTAAAGATTACGAGATGCTATATATAGATGACCCAAGTGTACAGAATTTTTACAGAACGCACTTACAAAACTACAAAATTGATTGGAGATAATATGTTAAACATCAAGACTAAATTTCAAGAACGTATCCCACGTTCAGTGGCCAAGGTTATTACTTGGCGTATCCTAGTAACTATCACTAACTTTGTTGGTGGGTGGTTAGCAAGCGGCAGCTGGATGGTTGGATTGGGCGTTGTTAGCTTTGCCCTAGTAGTTAACAGCATACTTTATTTCTTCCACGAACGTGCATGGAACGTAGCCGATTGGGGCAAGAAACTAGCAGACGAAACTCCTGTCCAAAACGGCTAAATAAACGTGTAGGAGTCATGACCTACGTACATTTAACGTTAAAATTGGAGAATCCAAATGAGTAAAAAACATGTAAAATGGGTACTAGCACACGAACCAATCGAATTGTTCATTCGTGCCGCTAAGGTATTTGCCGCAGAGGTTAACGCAAAGGCTCCTGAAGCATTAGAAATCGAAGTTATGACTATGAGCGAATACGCTGAAAAGTATAACAACGGTGTTGTAGTTGACAAGCACAGCTTGGTAGATTTGCTAGATTCTGGCGCAATCGAAATGAGCCAAACTTACACAATTACACTAGGTAAGATCAACAAAGACTTTTATGCTTTGGATCTACCGTTCTTGTTTAAAGACCACGATCACGCAAGTCGCGTATTCGAAGGTGAAGTTGGCGCTAGTTTGTTGGACAGCTTGCAAGAGTCTAAGAAAGTTAAAGGTTTAGCTTTCACATACTCAGGTGGTTTCCGTATCATTCCTGGTAATGAAGCAGTTGCTAAAATTGAAGACCTACGTGGTATGAAGTTACGCACAAGTTTCAGCCCAGTTGCTATTGAAACATTCAAAACCCTTGGTGCTGATGTAGTTCCAATGGAATTGGAAGAACTATCAGAGAACTTGGCTTCAGCTAATGTAACAGTTGGCGAAAG
>Ga0114960_10001550_pt1 | contig 18291 bp, 11 predicted proteins | sample C_130625_MF_Meta_FD_92637 | JGI IMG/M metagenome (GOLD analysis project Ga0114960, IMG submission 92637) | Freshwater microbial communities from Lake Croche, Canada to study carbon cycling - C_130625_MF_MetaG | ecosystem: Environmental > Aquatic > Freshwater > Lake | place: Lake Croche, Canada... | reverse complement strand
GACGATCTGACAAAGGCCCAGAAAGACGCCCAAGCCGATGCGGATAATTCCGAGTTGGAAGGCGTCGAGACCAAGGAAATCGATGAACAATCTAAGGATATTTCAGCGCAGGATCAGATGGGCGTTGGCGAAGAACAGGACGTAGAGTTTGACGATATGGAAGACGAAATAGGCACTCTGGAAACGATCGAACCTACCGAAGTTGATGCCAATCAGGAACTCGTTGAAAATCAGTCCACAATCGACGCGACCGATCAGACCATAGCGACGACCGACCAGGCGCAAGCTGCGGAGGAGTCAGGCGCGGCGCAGCAGAGTTCCGAGCAGGCGGCTGACGACGTCACAGACGAAGAAGACGAAGAAGACGATGAATTCGACGACAAAGAGGACGACGAAAAAGACGACGAGGACGGTGACGATGCGGAAGATGCCCTAGACGATGTCTAGCACAGGCGCGTTCGGCTGGATCACGGGGTGATCCAGCCGAACTCGAATCCCGCTCGGCCGGGGTAGTCATCGCCTGACCGCCCCGGAGATTGAACGCTCACCTGCTCCGCCATCGCCATTGCCCGAGGTTCCAATGCCAATCGATCCCCAGACTGTCTTTCTGTGCAATCCCGCGGCCCCGCTGCCCGGCGGGGCAGCCGCGCCTCAGGCGGGATGGAACGGTGCCGTCACGGCCATCGGGGAAGTGGCCGTCACGGGTGGCAAACGGCGCCGGATGCGGCGGGTTCTGCTGTCTTTTGCCGATGGTGGCCGGGCCTTGGCCCCCGGTGGCCGGCAGGCCTTGCCGCTGGCGGTCTCGCGGGGTCGCAATGGCGGCCGGCAGCTGTTGATTGTCCAGGCGAACAACTTCTTCCCGATCGGTCTGCTGCCGGTGTCCGACGCGGCAGTAGCGGCCGGCGCCGACCTGCGCGTGCCGACCGACCCCGGGCCGAGCGCTGCCGCCTTCCGGCTGCTGCAAGAGCTGATCGCCGACCCGGATTCGCCCGAATCCCGCCGCTTCGCCCTGGCCTTGATAGCAGCCGGGGTGCGGGATGCAGCGCCGGGCACCGCAGGACACCCGGCGCTGGACGGCTTTGCCGATATCCGCCTGGATCGGTTGTTTTTGGTTCTCGGCTATCTCATGACTTGGCCTACGGCCTGGGCGGGCTTTCAGGATAGTTTCAGCTATGGGCTCTACGCGGCCGCAGATGCTGGTGCCGCGGCCGGCGGGCCCGCCGCCACGCTGCTGGGGCACATCAGCTTCCGCCGCGCGGCGGGCGCAGCGATGTTCCCGGGCTCGATGTATCAGATCCTCCACACGCCTCTCGTCGGGGCGCCGATGGCGCTGCACTATCTGCAAGGGAGGCTGGTCCCGCAGGCAAAAGGGGCGGCGCCGGACCTCTCCCTGGCCGCGACCTATCTCCGACAGGGGCCCACCGGCGAATTCGCCCCAGCCTTCCTGGGTTACCTGGGTGGCAAGCCGGTGGCCGCGCTTTCCGCACCCGCCGGGGCCGCGCCCTCGCTTCTCGGCAGTTCGGAGGGGAATGGCGGCGGACATGGCCTGGGTGCCGCCTGGCAGAAGACCCAGGACTGGTTCAGCCAGAAGCACCGGACCCTGAGTGTGGGGATCCCCGTAGGCCTTATTCTTACAGCAGTTATAGGCTGGAATGCAGTCTATTATTATTACAATTCGCAACTGTCGCCGGGAGCGAAGAAGGCACGCGATAATTGTATCGAAAAGGGATATACTGAAGACTCCCTGGGGGAGCTTGGAGTGGCGTGCGGGACGCAGGCCCTCGAAAAGGGCGCTGTCGGCCCAGAGGCGTTCAACAAAGAGTTCAATAAGCTGTTGCGCGCGGCTGTGCGGAGCACCCCGTTCAAATACCGCTGCAAAGGGCTCTGGCGCAAATATGTCAGCGGCATGCCCAAGGCTGAGCAGGATGCGGCTGACGCCATCGGCGACGACGTGATTTCAGAGATCGACAGTTCCTCGGCGTCCGAGATCGAAACCGATCTCGCCAACGATGAGGCGGATGGCACCCTCCTCTCCAGCGTCCTCGACGCATTGGACCTGCCTTCCGATGAGTCAGCGAATTCCATCTTCCTCGAATTCGTTAAACGACGGCCACGCGCTGGAAGCGAGCTGATCCGGCGCGCCCTTGGGCGGGCCGAGCTGGTCGTGGGCGTCGGGGAAGAGGTGGAGCTCATTGGTGAGAGCGATCAGTTGGACGCGCAAAGCCAATTCGGCGTCAATGAGCAGGATTACGAAGTGGAGGACAGTCTCGTCGAAGACGGTGATGTGTTGCGCAATATCCGCTCTGACTCGCTCCGGCAGTCCGCCCGTTCGCTCATGACGGTGCAACGGAGCCTCGAATTCGACGAACTTAATCTGGAGGAGGATCAGGTTTCGGTTGATGCGGCGATTAAGAAGAATGCCTCGGCGTCGGGCAATCAGGATGAAGTCTCGGAGATCGAGGAAGAAGAGCAAACCGAGGAAGCCGAGAACGAGTCCAAGATCAACGAGGAGGCTTCCGAGGGCGGCGGCTCTGACGATGACTGACCACCACCGCTCCTGCGGTCTTCCACGCACCCGAGTGCTGTGCCAGAGCAAGAGCGGAGTGAGCGATGTCGGGTAGCTCAGGCATTCCCTGCACAGTCACCAACCAGCTCGATACCCCACTGATCGTTTTCAATACCACCGCGGTCAGCGCAGCATCGAATCCCCCCAGCACCAACGCGCCCGATTACGACCAGGTCTACACCCAGATTGCGGTTGTCCCGGCGAATGGCTCGCTCACCTTCACCTCGCCGCCGATGCCGGTGCGGATGGTGGTTGCCCAGCAAAGCAATCAGTTCCCGATCCTCGTCTGGGTTCCGGACTTGTTGGCGCGGCAGGCCAGCCAGACCATCACCGCCAATGATCTGGCGATCGCAAATACCACCTATAATTTCTACCTAGAGACCATGGCGCAGCCTTATGCGCCGGAATCGCTGCAGATTACCGAAATCTACCTGAACGCCACCAGCCCCGAGGAGCTGGAGGATGCGGTCGCCGCCTTTTTCGATGCCAACGGCATGGCCGGGTGCAGCGCCGCCGGCCTCTCCGCCGTTGCCTACTGGGTCAACTACACGCTCTATCCGTGGGACGGCACCTATTACTGTTATGAGCCGGGGACCCAGCAGACCGGTAACTTCGTTCTGCCGACCGTCTCCGTCGGCACCCTGACGATCGCGAATAACACCGCGACCTATGCGCCGCTGAACGACATCGGCGTTCCCGCGCCGTTATCCTATGTGAACGGGGTGCTCTCCTCGCCCAGTGCCACCGCAATTTTTGGCATGCAGCTTTCGGCGATCCCGCGCAGCCTGGCCTGGGAGGGCGATCCCAGCCAGATCGTCCTGTGCCTCAGCGGGACCTTGAACGGGCAGAGCTTCATCGCGCAGCCCTATGAAGGGCCGACGATCCCCTGGTGGGTCGCCGCCTATGACATGGCCTTCGGGGCGTTCCGGCTGTTCCAGCTGGTGATGATCCTGAATATGGCGAAGCACCTCCTGGGCGGCGCCGGCGAGCTTTCCGTCTACCTCTTCAAAAAACTCGGCAACCTGGTCTCCTCCATCAATGAGCGGCTGTCGATGCAGGCAGAGACCGCGGATTCTGTCGCGGAAGTGGGCGAGGATGCGGTGCCCGCCAATGTCGACGTGGATGTCGATGTGGATGTCGATGTTGATGTGGACACTGATATCGACACGGACAGTGTTGATGATACCGACACGGATGTTGATACGGATGTGAACATCGACGTCGATGTCGACGTGGATATCGACGCCTTCGTCATCATCGATGTTGATGTGGATATCGACGTCGATATCGACACCGATATCGACGTGGTGACGGATACCGATACGGACACGGATACCGACACTGACACCGATACAGACACCGACACGGATATCGACACCGACGTGGATATTCCGCCGGGCGGAGAGCAGGGGGCGCTCAACAAGATCGGCAGCTGGGTTATGACCACGGGCTTTCCGGCGCTGGTCAAGAACCTGACCATCGTGGTTGCGATGGTCTCTGCGCAGTTGATCCTGCGCAGCCTGCATAACGCATCGCTGAACGCGATGAAGGCCCGTGCGCCGCAGGAGACAGCGGGGCTGGGGCTGCTGATCAACTACATGCTGAACCCGAGCAACACGCCGGAGGAGTGCTGGTCAACCTTCGCGGACTGGGTCCAGCAGGCGCAGCCAACCATCTCCGAACAGCAGACCGTCCTCACCTCGATCCTCTGTACCCAGAACACCACGGCGGACGAAGCCGCCGAAGCCTGGCAGTGGCCGCAATCGGCCGAGACTGCGCTGGTGGACGAGATGTCCGCCTACTCCACGACGGCGACCCAGTACGAGGCCTATAATCTCCTCGCAGCCTATACCTATGGCGGGGCGTCGCCGCCGGTTCTGGTGGGCTGCGAGACGGCGCTGAACTATCTGACGGTCATCAGCGCATCCGGTTTTGTGCCGACCGTCATACCGGCCGCCGTGCCGACGGGATCGATGGGCTGCGCCGTGATTTCCCCGACGGGCGAAATTCTCTGCGGCACGTTCGCTTCAGGTGCTGGAGGAGCGGCGACGGCAAACCTCCCGCCGATCGGTCAGGCCAGCAGCGCAACGCCGGCGCTGATCGGGTTCCAAAACGCCGTCTATCTGGCTTTCACCGCTACGAGTGAGCCATACGAAGTGCTGCTGGTGTCCACGCAAGACGGCCAGACATGGTCACCCCCGATTCCGACAAACCAGAATGCCTTTCCGTTTACATCGCCCGCACTCGCTGTGTTGAACGACGTCCTCTGGGTGGCCTTCACTGCGGCAAACACCAGTCAGTATATCCTGCTAATGTCTTCGGCGGATGGCTCCACCTGGTCCGGGAATTATAACTCTGGCTTTAATGCGAGTGGATCCGGCGCAGCCCTCGTGAGCTATAACGGTGAACTCTGGATGGCATTTAATTATGGCTCCTCCTATACCGACGACCCCACTGACAGTGCACCCTGCTACGGGCCCTTTCTGGCAAGCTCCGCGAATGGGCAGGATTGGTCGAGGTATGGTTCGGCTGAGCCGGGAATCCTTCCAGGAACAGCGCCATCCATGACGGTCTTCGGCGACGCTATATGGCTGGCCTTCGTCTCGCAGGGCAATATCAACGTCTGTTCGTATTCGACGGCGCAAGGTTGGTCGCCGGTGGTCGACACTAATCTGTCGGCCCTAACCGGTGCGACTCCCGCACTGGTTGCGACGGCCTCTGGCTTGGCATTGGCCTTCATCGAAGCCGGCAGCAGCGGCAATATCGCATGGAGCACGTCGCCAGACGGCGTCAGTTGGAGCACGCCCCAGACCACCGGCCAGTCCTCTACCATGGCGCCGGCGCTCCTCTGGCTGCCCGGCAGCGCGTGATCGCCCCCCTGTGTTCCCACCGCAGGCAGAACGCCGGGGTCACTGATGCACCCGACGTCTAGCGGCCGCTTTCCGTCCCAGGATCAGCATGCGCGCGCTTGGGAAGCCCTCGCCGCGGAGATCGCCGTCGCGTCCGACAGGATCGAGGAAGCGCCGCCGACAACTCCGTCCGCGCGGCAGGGCAGCTTGACGATCATCGGGTCCGGCATCGAGACGCTGGGCTTCATCCAGGGCGACGAGCAAATCATCGAGGGTGCCGACGCCGTCTTTTTTTGCGTGGCGGATCCCGCAACGGTCGCATGGATCAAGAAGCTACGCCCGGATGCGTATGATCTTTATGTGCTCTATGACGATTCAAAGCCCAGATACACCACCTACATGCAGATGGCAGAGGCGCTGCTGCACTACGTCCGCCAAGGCAAGAAGGTGGCCGGGATCTACTATGGGCATCCCGGTATTTTCGTCCTCTCCACGCACCGGGCCATTTTGATCGCCAGGCGGGAAGGCCACCAGGCGGTGATGCGTCCGGGGATCAGCGCGCTCGATTGTCTTTGCGCGGATCTCGGCGTTGATCCCTCACATCCCGGCATGGTGACCTATGAGGCCACCGACATGCTGATCCGCCAACGCGTGCCCGCGACGACCCTTCATACAGTTCTGTGGCAGGTGGGTCTGGTCGGAGAGATGGGCTATCGCCGCAAGGGTTATATTAACGAGAATTTCTCGATCCTGGTGTCGTATCTGCAGGGCTTTTACGGCGATCGCTATCCGGTTACGAATTACATCGCATCGCGCTTCTCGGCGATTCCTCCGGTCATCGAGGTATTTTCCCTCGATGCCCTCCACGATCCAGCGTTGCAGAGCCGAGTCACGGGAATCTCGACCTTCTATCTGGCACCGAAAGACCCGGTTCGTCCGTCCCTGGACATGATGGCGAGACTTGGCTTGATGCGCCCAGGCCAGACCGCGCGAGCACCAAATGGGCCCTTGCGCGAGATCGGCCGCTACGGCGCGCGGGAGCGCTTGGCATTCCGCGATTTCCGGCGCTTCAAAGTTCCCCCCGGCTATCAATGGCAGCAGGACACTGCAGCCAGCCGCTTCCTCATCGCCCTGCGCTTTGATCCCGCATTGGCCGATGAGTATCGGCAAGACCCTGGCGCCGCACTGCGGAAACCCGCCTTCGACGACCTCTCCCCGAGAGAAGTTGCGCTGTTGCTGACGCAGGATTCCGGCGCGATGCAGATCGCTGCGAAGGGCAGCCAGACCGCCTCGGCATCCAATCAGTCCTTGCTCCTGGCCCTTTTCAAAAATCGCCCCCTTCTGCGCGCGCTGGCCCAGGTCCTGCGGGAGAGCGAGCAGGAGACGCTCATGGCCTCGTTAACGGCCTTCGGCACGCGCATGCGCCAGCCTGCCGAATGGGGGCGTATGCGGACCGATATCGATCTGATGCAGCGCGATCGGCTGTTCCCCTGGAACGGCGTCTATCATGCGGAATCGGCAGGTCGCTTGCTTGTTCTGTCCGGCGATGGCCTACGGGCGAGGCTATTCATAGATGCGGCGCCGGTGCGCGGATTCAGCTTCCGTCGGGGCATCCTGCGCTGGCAAGCCGGACCCGGGCAGCCGACACATGGCTTCCTTAGGGTAGATGTCGACCGGCGCGGATATCGGCGCCTGATCGGCAGCATCTGGCCGGCGGATGAGGCTGTACCCGCAGCCCATAACCTGATCCTGGAAGAAGGTCGGCCTGGGCGGCAGCATCCGGTGACAGCGGTCGGCCGCTATTCAGCGGCGACGGATGCGTTGCGCGTCGGGCTCGCCGAGAGCCCCGAGCGTGGCCGCCATCTTTATGCCACTCTGAACGGCGCGGTTCTTGAGGGGGCGATTCATCTTGCCGGCAAGACACTGTCCGTTGGTGCGCAAACCTTCGCGCTCGAGACGCTGTGGAAAAAAGCGGACGAACTTCCCGCTGAGTATTGCGGAACCTATCAGATCAGAAGCCGGATCGGCGAAGCGCTGCTGGAGGTTGGCCCGGAGAGGTGTTCCCTCAACGGCAGGCCGATCATGTTGGCTCGCGACGGCAATCGCCTGACCTGGACGCAAGGACCGGCCAGCGCTGCGAGCGGCGAAGTGAACCTGACCTTCGATCCGATAACGCTCTCGCCTATCCTTTATGGAACGATTGGGAAGGCTTCGGTCATCGGGATGATCTGTCCCTCGCTTGAGTTGCAACGTTCCGAAGCAGAATTCGGTCTCGGCGCTGCCGCATGGCAGAATCTGGTCAACCTGCAAAAAAAACGTCCTTGGGAGACCGGTATTTTCGTCTGGAACAAATGGGAGAGATCATATTTTTATTCAAATATCATAAACAACATTTTTCTGCATACTCTGCCTTGAAGGTGACAGTTCCCCCCGTTTGGCGCCCGGTGAGCGGGTTCCGTTCAGCCTGGTTGATGCGGTATGAAACTCTTGAGTATCCATTTGGGGAGTTCTTCAAAAATTCGGTCTTTTGTGTCCCAGATCTCGGAGATATTCATTCAACAGACAAAAAAAATATAGATACTTTATTGAAATATAAACACAACCTTCAGATCAGGGAAAAAATGCAATCCCTAAACGACGACTCTATATTTTATAAAATATACAATGAATTTATGCGCGATTACGTCTCCCGTTTTTTTGGGGGTAAAATCTCTTATTCGCAGCACCCGAAAATGCGGGTGCACCTGGCCGGAACGTCTTCGGTTAGCCTATGGCACCGCGATGTGGATATCACGCACCGCCCGGATCAGATCAACATGTGGGTTCCCGTGACGGACTGTTTTTCGTCAAACAGTCTTTTCGTGGAAAGTGACTATGGCCGCTCAGATTATCGACCCATCGACGTACGTTACGGTGAAGTGCTGTTTTTTGATGGCGGCTACCTGTCACACGGGACGGTCGATAACGCCACCAATAAAACCCGCGTCAGCTTTGACCTGCGGTTTTCGGTTCTGAGAAGCCCTCTCCCCGCACTCGCCCAAGCTATCATCGGGAACAGGCCTGGCTGATCCCAGCACCACGGGGCAAAGCCACGTGCTGAGCGCCCGAACGGGGGGCGTGGCAGTGTCGTGTGGCGCTGGAAACCCCAGGTTTCCGGCAGGCGATTGAGGGGCAGAAACGACCGCGGGTACGATGTGTCCGAGTTGGCCCCCGCGCGGCAACGCATTCGGCACGATGCGGCACCCGTGGCCGAGCCGGCTGGATGCGGTTCGGCGGTCATGCAGCCCGGCGGCATCTGGGCCCGCCCGCCGAACGCGATGCGGTCCACGCGATTCCCTGTATAATCATCAGGAGAACACCAAGGAACTGGGAGGAACGGCCATGCAGGACGAGGCGTTCGTGCGGATGGTCCGCGAGGCGGTGCGAGACGCAGCGCAACTTCGGGCAGCACTGGAAGAAGCCGATATCGCCCCAACCCTGATGGTGTTGGCGCAGCTGTCTGGCGAGGATCACCTGCTGGAGGAGGTTGCACCGCACATCCAGGGGCCCTGGTCCTTTATGGAGAGCGTGCCGCCGGAACTGAAGGCCCAGGTGCGGGATCGGCTGGTCGAGGTGCTGCAGGACTACGCCGCGACCGGCCGCGCCGCGCCCGGGGATATGCCGCCGACGCGCATGCAGCGGCTGATGAGCGCTGGCGTCGGCCAAGCGGTGCCCGAGGACTACATCCCCCTACTGAAAGAGGAGATGCGCTTCGGCCAGGAAGACCTGCGCGCCGTGCGCTGGCGACGTGACCCGGCTGCGCTGCGGCGGGAGGATTATCCGGCTGTGATTATCGGCGCCGGCATCGCCGGGGTGTGCCTCGGCGTCCGGCTGAAAGAGATGGGGCTGCCCTACACGATCCTTGAAAAGAACCAGGCGGTGGGAGGAACCTGGCTGGAGAACCGCTATCCCGGCTGCGCTGTCGACACCCCGAACCACTTCTTCTCCTTCAGCTTCCGCACCAACAACCACTGGACCCGGCACTTCGCCGAGCGCGGCGAAATTCTGGCTTACATTCAGGCGACAGCCGACGAGAAGGGCGTCCTCCCGCATGTGCGCTTCGGCGTCGAGGTGACGGCGGCGCGCTGGGACGCCCAGGTGGCGCGCTGGCGTGTGACCTATCGGCGGGGGGCGGATGGCGCCGAGGAGACGATCGAGGCGCGGGCGCTGATCAGCTCCGTCGGTCAGCTCAATCGGCCCTCGATCCCCGATATCCCCGGGCTGGACAGCTTCGAGGGACCGGTTTTCCACACAGCGCGCTGGGATGCCTCCGTGCCGCTGGCGGGCAAGCGGGTGGCGATGATCGGCACCGGCGCCTCGGCCATGCAGGCCGGCCCCTCCATCGCGCCAGAGGTGGCCCACCTGACGATCTTCCAGCGCCAGGCGCATTGGGCGATGCACAACCCGAACTACCATAAGCCCGTGGCCCCCGGGCAGATCTGGGCGCTGGAACACATCCCCTATTTCTCGAAATGGCTGCGCTTCCAGCTGTTCTGGGCCAGCAGCGATGGCTTCCACGGGACGCTCAAGATCGATCCCGATTGGGAGCAGCCCGACATCTCCCTGAACGCCGACAACCACCGGATGCGAGAGTTGATCGTCGGCCATATCAGCAAGGAACTGGACGGCGACGAGGCGCTGCTGAAGAAGGTGGTTCCATCCTATCCGCCCTATGGCAAGCGGATGCTGCGCGACAACTACTGGTACCGGATGCTCAAACGCCCGAACGTGACGCTGGAGACCGAGGCGATTGCGCGCATCGAGGCGGATGCGTTGGTGACCCGCGACGGCACGCGGCATCCCGCCGACGTCATCGTGCTGGCCACCGGCTTCATGGCCTCGAAGATGCTCTGGCCCATGGATATCGAGGGGCGGGACGGGCTGACCATTCGCGGCCAATGGGGGGATGACGACCCGCGCGCCCATCTTGGTATCACCGCGCCCGGTTTTCCCAACTTCTTCATGACCTACGGGCCGAACACCAATCTGGCGCATGGCGGCAGCATTTATTTCCACACGGAATGCCAGGTCCGCTACATCTGCCAGGCGCTGCGCGAAATGGTGGAAGGCAGCCTAGATACGGTCGAGGTGCGGGATGAGGCGCACGACGCCTACAATGAACGCCTCGACGCCGCCTGCCGCACGATGGTCTGGACGCATCCCGGCGTTACCAACTGGTACAAGAATAAGCATAACCGGATGACCGTCACGTCGCCTTGGAAGCTGATCGACTACTGGCGCTTCACCCGGGATTTCGCCCCAGCGGAATTCCAGCTGGGGCGCCAAGGCTCCCGGGTGTTGGCCGCTGACTGACGGCGGCAGCGCGCCTCGGCGTCGGCCTCCGCCTCCGCCTCCGCCTCCGCCTCCGCCTCCGCGGGAAGGGGGGGGCCGACTGCCTGCCTCAGGGCGAAGGCGATCTGCTCGTCCCTAGATCGCTGCCGCTTCGTGGCACCCCTCCCTCCTCAGGGATCCACGGCGCCAAAAAGCTTGCGCCCGACCCGGACCAGTTCAACGGGTGAGGTCCACATGCCATAAGGCTGGCGTCACGGTTCCGAAGATGCTCCCCGCCCATGATCCGCCTCGACAATATCAGCAAGCAGAACGGTCGACAGATCCTCTTTCTGGAGGCCGCCGCGGCGCTCCAGAAAGGCGAGAAGGTAGGCCTCGTCGGCCCTAACGGCGCCGGCAAAACGACGCTCTTCCGGCTGCTGAATGGGCAAGAAGCCCCCGATGAGGGCCAGGTCCTTGTAGACCGGGGAGTCACCATCGGCTTCTTCAGCCAGGATGTGGGCGAGATGGTCGGCCGCCCCGCGGTTGCCGAGGTGATGGACGGGGCCGGCCCGGTGAGCGCCGTTGCCGCAGAGCTTGCACTGCTCGAGGCGGGTATGGCTGATCCGGAGCAGGCCGACGACCTGGATAGCCTCGTCGAGCGGTTCGGCGAGGTGCAAGCGCGCTTCGAGGAGCTGGGTGGCTATGCGCTGGAAAGCCGCGCGCGCGAAGTACTGGCCGGCCTCGGCTTCAGCGAGGCGATGATGGACGGCGATGTTGGCGCGTTGTCAGGCGGCTGGAAGATGCGCGTGGCCCTGGCCCGCATCCTGCTAATGCAGCCCGATGTTATGCTGCTCGATGAGCCGAGCAATCACCTGGATCTTGAGAGCCTCATTTGGTTAGAGCAGTTCCTGGCCGGGTACGAAGGCGCATTGCTCATGACCTCGCACGACCGCGAATTCATGAACCGCGTGGTCGGGAAAATCATCGAGATCGACGCGGGTGCGCTCACCACCTACTCCGGCGACTACGCCTTCTATGAACAGCAGCGCGCTCTGAACGAGAAGCAGCAGCAGGCCCAGTTCGAGCGGCAGCAAGCCATGCTGGCGAAGGAGATCAGCTTCATCGAGCGGTTCAAGGCCCGGGCGTCACATGCGGCCCAGGTGCAGAGCCGTGTGAAGAAGCTGGACAAGATCGAGCGGGTCGAGCCCCCAAAGCGCCGGCAGAGTGTCTCCTTTGATTTCCCGCATGCCCCGCGTTCCGGCGACGACGTCGTGAACCTCCGCAAGGTGCACAAGCGCTACGGCGAGCGAACCATCTACGCCGGGCTGGACTTCGCGGTCCGGCGACGCGAACGATGGTGCGTGCTCGGCGTCAACGGTGCGGGAAAGTCCACTTTGCTCAGGCTCGTGACCGGGGCGACGCAGCCGGACGATGGGATGATTTCGGTCGGGAACAGCGTCCGGATCGGCTACTTCGCACAGCACGCCATGGAATTGCTCGTCGGCGACCACACCGTGTTCCAGGCGCTGGAAGCTGCCTTTCCGCAGGCAAGCCAGGGGTCGTTGCGGGCCCTTGCGGGTTGCTTCGGCTTTTCGGGTGATGATGTCGAGAAGCGGTGCCGTGTGCTGTCGGGCGGGGAGAAGGCACGCTTGGTCATGGCGCGGATGCTCTATGACCCGCCAAATTTCCTCGTCCTGGATGAGCCCACGAACCATCTGGACATGGCGACGAAGGAGATGCTGGTCACGGCGCTGGGGCAGTATGAGGGGACGATGCTCTTCGTCTCCCATGACCGGCACTTTCTGGCCGCGCTCTCGAACCGCGTGCTGGAGCTGACGCCCAGCGGCGTGCTGCAGTATGGCGGGGGCTACACGGAATACGTGGCGCGAACAGGCCAGGAGGCGCCGGGCCTCTACGGCTCAGGGATGTCCGCTGTCGGATGATTTCGGGCGGCGGCGTGTGCTCAGGAAGCTGGCGTTTGGCTCACCTAGAGCATGCTGCGTTCACATGCGTTCACGCAGCCCGCTCTAGCATTTGTTGGATCGCGCGATTCAGCGCCTTCGGCGATTCCGCCTCAACGCATCGCGCTCTAGCCCCGTCGCTCCAGGAAGCGATGGATTTCCGTTGTGTCCACGCGTGGCCCGAGGGCGGCCATGGCCTCGCTCCAGCGTTGCCGGCAGGTGGCGAGGCTCGCGGCATCCACCCCCGTCTCGGCGGCGATCGCCCCGGCCGTCTCCAGGTCCTTGCGCATCAGGCCGAGCGAGAAGCCAAGCTCATAGGTGCCGCCGATCATCGATTTCACCTTGGTCTCGGTGGTGATGTTCCGCCCGGAGGAGGCGTTCAGCACATTGGCGAGGATGCCAAGGTCGAGATCGAGCTTGCGGCCCATGATCAGCGCCTCCGCCACTGCGAGCTGGCCGGCGGCGTAGATGAAATTGTTCAGCGCCTTCATCGCATGCGCGCTGCCCACGGCACCGGTGCGGATCAGCGCCTCGCCCATGCCGCGCAGCGCGGGCTCGGCCTTGGCGTAGCTGGCATCCTCGCCGCCGACCATGATCGCCAGGGTGCCGGCTCGCGCTTTGGTGACGCCGCCGGAGACCGGCGCGTCGATATAGGACGCGCCGCGCGCCGCGACGAGCGGGGCCAGCCGGCGCGTCTCACCCGGTAGCGAGGAGCTCATGTCGATGATCAACTGGCCCGGCCGCAGCGCCGACAGCACCCCGGCCTCACCCTCCATCACCTTGGCCACGATCGGGCTGTCGGGCAGCATCAGGACGATGATGTCGGCCCCGGCGGCCACCGCGGCGGGCGTTGCGGCGAACTGGACACGGCCAGCGGGCGCGCCCTCCGCCAGCGCGGCGCGGGCCGCTTCGCTCGGGTCGCAGGCGAGCAGCGCATGGCCTGCCTGCACGAGATTGCGGGACATGGGCAGGCCCATCATGCCGAGGCCGATAAAACCGATGGGGGCGGACATGGTATTTCCTCCGGATTTCTTGACGCGCAGGCTGGCGAAGTGCTGGCCGGCTGACAAGGAGCAGATTGGCGCGCGCCGGCGGGGGGGATAGTCTATTCGTCATGCAACGCCGCCCCGCCTCGATCCTCGGTGCTGGAATGGGCGCGCGTTTGTGCCGCCGCTGGGCCGCGTGATGGCCGGGCGCGACGCTTCCCAATCGCTACGGTTGCGCGGGCCGAGTGCTTTGCCGCTGGCCCGCCGTGCCCTGCTGGCCTGCGCCGCCTTGCCGGCAACGGCGCGGGCGCAAGCCTGGCCGACCCGCCCGGTGCGGCTGATCGTGCCTTTCGTGCCGGGCGGACCGGCCGATCTGATCGGCCGCATCCTCGCCGAGGCCTTGGCGAGCGGTTGGGGCCAACCGGTGGTCGTCGAGAATCGCGGTGGCGCTGGCGGCAATCTGGGTGCGGAACTCGTCGCCCGGGCGGCGCCGGACGGCCATACGCTGCTGCTCAATACCTCGGGGCAGGTGCAGGGCGCGGCGATGTACCGCAAGCTGGCTTTCGATCCGGTGGCGGATTTTACCCCCATCGCGATGGTCGCCTATTACGGCCTCGTCGTTGTCGTGCGACCCGGCTTGGCGGCCGCCAGCCTGGCCGATTTCGTCGCGCTGATGCGGGCCCGCCCGGGCGAGGTCACCGTCGCTTCGGCCGGTGTCGGCACGCCGACACAATTGACCGCCGAGCTGTTCCGCCTGCGGGCCGGCGCCGCGTTCACGCCGGTGCCTTTCAACGGCGCCGCACCGGCCCAGACCGCACTGCTGGCAGGGCAGGTGGATGCGATGTTCCAGAACCCCGTCCTGGCCGTGCCCGCGGTACGGGACGGCAAGCTGCGCGCCCTGGCCACGACCGGCGCCGCCCGCGCGGAGGCCCTGCCGGACGTGCCGACCGTCGCCGAACAGGGCTATCCGGGCTTTGAGGGCGGCACCTGGTACGCGGTTCTTGGACCAGCGGGCATGCCGGCCGATTTGACCACGCGGATCGAGGCCGATCTTCGCCGCGCCGTCGCGCAGCCGGCGGTGCGGGAGCGGTTCGCGGCACAATCGCTGGAAACCCGCGATATCGGTGCCGCTGCCCTGGGCGGGATCATGCAGGAAGATCTGCGGCGGTGGAGTGAGCTGATCCGCCGCCTCGGCCTGACCCAGGATTGACCGGCCCGGATCTGATCCGGATCAAGGCGGCTGCCGGCAACACCGCCGCATCGCTTTTCTGTTGGAGGGAACCATGAGCATCAAGGACATTCTGCTTCATCTCGATACCGCGACGGCGGTGACGGGGCGGCTCGATCTAACGGCGCAGCTCGCGCAACGCCTCGGTGCGCGGATCACCGGCCTGTTCGTCGCCGATGTGGCCTACCCGTCCTTTGGCGGCGATCTCGGCGGTGGTGCGGCGATAGCCGAGGCGATCGCCAGCATGGTGGCCGATGTCGAGGCCGAAGGCGGCAAGCTAAAGCCGGTCTTCGAGGAGAGGCTGCGGCGGGATGGGATTCCCGGCGAGTGGCGGCAGGTGGAGGGCTTCACCGCCCGTCTTGTTGCGACCTATGGTCTCTACGCCGATCTGGTGGTGGTCGGTCAACCTGCGCCCGATGGCCCCGAGACCTCCGGCACGGCCCTCGTCGAAGCGGCGCTGTTCGAGACCGGGCGACCGGTGCTGCTGACGCCCTATGCTGGCAAGTTCAAGACGATCGGCACACGGGCGCTGATCGGCTGGAACGCCAGTGCGCAGGCGGCGCGGGCGGTCCATGATGCGATCCCGCTGCTGGCCCAGGCGAGCGCCGTGACGGTGCTGGTGGTCGATGCGCGCGATGACGGCACCCATGGCGAGGAGCCAGGGGCGGATATCGCCCGGCACCTTGCCCGGCATGGGCTGAATGTAAGTGTCCGCAGCGTGGCGAGTGGCGGTCTGGCGGCTGGCGACGTGTTGCTGAACGAGGCGGCAGAGCTGAACGCCGATCTCATCGTCATGGGCGGCTATGGCCATTCGCGGCTGCGCGAGATGGTGCTGGGCGGTACGACGCGCACCTTGTTGCGGCAGATGACCGCGCCGGTGCTCATGTCTCATTAGAGCGCGATGCGTTGAGGCGGCATCGCCGAAGGCGCTGAATCGCGCGATCCAACACATGCTCTAGGGCATGTTGCGTTCGCATTCTCTCACGCACCCTGCTCTCATCTCAACGGTCAAATCCTTTGACCGTTGAGATGAGCTTTTCCTGGCCCTCAGGCGCCAGGCGGAAACCTCCCGTTTCCTGGGCTGCGCGGATGGCTTTGCCGTGGTGCCAGCTATTCCGGCGCGATCCCTGCCAGCGCGACGAAGCGGGTCCATTTTGCCCGCTCCGCATGGACCAGTTCGGCGATCCGGGGCAGGTCCAGGGCAGCGGGCACGAAGCCGAATTCGATCAGGCGGCTGCGCGCCGGCTCCGCCAGGATGGCGGCATTGACCAGCCCATTGACCCGTTCGGCAACCGCGCTCGGCGTCGCTGCCGGCACCGCGATGCCGAGGAAGCCGGTCAGCACGAATTCCGGCCAGGTTTCCGACAGCGCCGGCAGGTCGGGCCAACGTGACCACCGGCCTTCCCGCGTGATGGCCAGTGGCCGCAGCGAACCATCCTTCACATAGGCGTCGCCTGCCGTCGTATCGACGAAGATGAGGTCGAGCCGCCCGGCCAGCAGGTCGGCGAAGGCAGCGCCGATCGTCCGATAGGGAACCCCTTGCAGCCGGGTGCCGCCCAAGGCGTTCAGCAACTCCCCAGGAATGCGTGAGGAGGCGTTGAAATGCCCGAAGAACATCCCCGGCTGGCGCGCCGCCGCGACCAGATCGGCGACACTGCGGTAGGGGGCCTCCGGCCGGATCAGCAGGTAGGACCCGTTAGAGCCGAAGAAGCCAACGGTGGTGAAGTCCCGCTCCGGATCATAGGGCAGGTCGCGCACCGTGCTCGGATTGGCGGAATGGGTGCTGGTGGTGGCCAGCAGCCAGGTTCGGCCATCGGGCGGGGCCTGTTTCACCGCCATGGTCCCAATCACGCCATTGGCGCCGGCGCGGTTGTCCACCACCACCGGCTGGCCCGTGGTGCGCTCGATATGCTGGGCGATCAGGCGGGCGGTGATGTCGCCGGACCCGCCTGGGGCGAAGGGGACGATGATGCGCAGCGGGCGCGTTTCGGCCCGCGCCATGCCGGCGGGCAGCAGCGCGGCCAGCAGGCCGCGCCGCGCCAGGGCCCAGGGGGTCAATGCTCCAGGCTGCGCCGAGTGGTGGCGGCGACGACCGGGGCGCCGGGCTCGGGCGGCGCCAGCCGCGGTGGGATGCCGTCATGCTCGCCGAAATCGGGTGCCAGCGGGCGGCGTTGTTCCAGGCTGAGCCAGAGGCGCACCATCAGCCTGGCCCGCGCGGCGTCCGGCCAATCGGCGAAATCGCTGCGGGCGTGGCTGACGACATAGTTGTTGCAGAACTGCATGTCGCCGGGCTCGAGCATCATGTCGAGCCGCATGTCGGGGCGCGCGGCGACGTCGGACATCAGCTCCAGCGCCGCCTGCTCGGCCTCGGTCAGCGGCACGCCGCGACGCTTGGCGCCGGTCTCGATCGGGTTGCGGATGAAGCGGCAGGACAGCAGCCCCTGCCAGCGGCTGAAAATCGGGATCGGCCGTGCGGTGAAGCCATCTGACCGGTCGGCCGTCTCCCGTTCAGCATAATGGAAGCCGCGATAGAGCAGGGGCAGCAGATCGGGACGGTTTGCCAGGATCTCATCATGCACGGCCATGGTCGACACGACCGAGGAGAGGCCGCCATCTTTCGCCCGCCGCTGGCAGAGCAGGCCGACCAGATCGCAGCGATCGGTGTGGAAATCCAGTCGCGCCCGCGTCTGATAGCCACGGGTATTGGCCGAGCCGTATTCCCGGCCCTGGTCGAAGACATGGCCCAGCAGATCGCCGTGCGAGTTCTGCGAAACCGGCGCGCCGAAATGCGTACCGACCGCCCAGAACAGCGCCTCCCGCTCGGCTTCCGAAAAGCGATCCGCCGGCAATCCCCGGACAACGAAGAAGCCACGCCCGCTGCGCGCTTCCTCCAGCCATTGCGCAAGCCGCGGGGCCAGCACGGGCAACGGGACATCCTCGCGCCGGATGGCGATGGTCGGGATATCGAGCCGGCGGATCTCCGCCAGCGCGGCGACGAGGTCGGCGATCTCGTCCTCATGCAGGCGGTGCAGCCAGCCATCTTGTCCGGCGAGGTCTGCGCCGCGCCAGGCGCTGGCATCGGCGACCGGGGTAAGACGTTCCATGCGCCTGATCCTTGGCCCGATCGGTCGGCCGCGCAACACCCCTTCACGCGCCGGCGCTTCGCGCGTTGAATGGATGCGTGATTTCGCTCAAGACCGCTTCGATGCTGCGTCGCAGCACGCTTGCCCTACCTTTCGCCTGCATCGCCCGCGCATGGGGTGAGGAGGCCTGGCCGGCGCGGCCGGTGCGCCTGGTCATTCCCTTCGGCGCCGGAGGGCCGATCGATGGCGTCGGCCGGCTGTTGGCCGAACAGCTCCGCGACCGGCTTGGCCAGCCCTGGTTGATCGAT